>Ga0209960_1003419_pt1 | contig 13737 bp, 22 predicted proteins | sample ThiBiot_500_plan_2_FD_183947 | JGI IMG/M metagenome (GOLD analysis project Ga0209960, IMG submission 183947) | Wastewater bioreactor microbial communities from Cape Town, South Africa - Thiocy_expt_500_plan (SPAdes) | ecosystem: Engineered > Bioreactor > Thiocyanate-remediating >... | reverse complement strand
ACGCAAATCATTGTTCAGTTGACATAGTGCGCGTTTCAAACAATCTAACGTGTGTTGTATTATCGCTTAAAGTAGCTGCAGTAAGAATAAGGAGAAACTGTTTTCTAGAAGGGGGGGGGGATCTGATCCTTATCGTGGCAAGGAAAAAAAATATAAAAAAAAAGTTGACAGCTTCTCGATTTTGCGTGTCATCCTTGCGCAGGGGCCATGCTAATCTTCTCTGTATCGTTCCAATTTTAGCAGATGACCTCCGAAGAGGTCAATTTCAATACGCTTAACAATTCTCAAATATATTGTCCCAAGATTCTTCTCGAAATAAATTTTGGGACAATATTATGCCTAGCCGACTTTATTTCGAGCGGTGCCTTTTCTCTTACTTTTCTATCGCTAGCGATACATAAATTTCAGGCAAAAGTACACACGAGTAACTGTGGCCACAACAAGAAAGTAATTACTTTCGGTAATATTTTGGGCTGTGTGAGTAACTGTTGCTTTTACACATCAACAAAATTTCAGTCAAAAAAAAAAAATCCTGCTAAAATTATCTTTTTTAGCTTCCGTCACTATTCTTGCGTTATTTTTTAATACGACCACAGCCCTCGGCCGTACAAGGTAAAGCAAAACCATTTCATTCCCTTCATCTGCGCCGCATATTCACTAACGTAACCGCTTGGTATCAATAGAAGTTAACAATGACAACTCAAAACGAACTCAAAAAGCTCGAAAAGCAACTCGAATTATTGAGAGAAGAAAATGACAGAGAGATTATGAAGTCATCTGACGCCATTAAAGAGTAAGTTAGCCGATTTAAATTTCAGTCTTTTTGTATAAAGGCCTATAGCCTTGTTGAATAATCGAAAAATTATCCTTTTGTATATTTACAACGCCCCATCATTTTTATTTTATTTAATAACGATAATCTTCCAATTAAATTCTGGACCTCAAGATCTTTGTGTCGAATAATGCCTACTACATGATAACATGAGCAATATCTAAAGTAACGATATCAGTAATGCAATAATAATATTTGAATTTTAAATCATTCAATTCTTACAAAAGTTGATGGAACCGATTTGAAATAAGTCTCAAGCTAAAAAATACCCACTTCATATTATTTCGATAATATTCATGTCACAGTAAATTATCAGATCTATTTTGTGCCTTTTGCTCAGCTAAAAACCACGCTCGCAAAACTTTTTCAGATGGGACGAAAAATTACTCCACGCATTGATCAATTTTAACAAGTGAAGCCATTATTATTGATATGATAGCATATTATATTATAGCGATATTTTTTGTCATTTATTCAACAAAAGATTCTCCTCTATTCGTATGACCGTTATCAAGTTTCTGACCCCCTTTGGATTTTAGTATGGTCGCCTACATGAGAGAAACCAAAGAACCGTTTGATGGCCAAGGTGACGCCAACCCTTACACCACTAAGCCCGGAGGTAAAGGTGGCTGCTGCTCAGTTGCTTAAGGAAGAAACGATCCAATTATTTAATTTTCAACGGCAATATGTTTATAAATACCCACCTTTGCCTTTATTATTTTAATAACTCCCCCCCCTTTTAAAGCGAGAGATACGAAATCTCGTTCTTGTATCCTATAATCCTTAGAATAACAGTAAAAAAAAAAAAAAAAAATCAGTTAAAGAGTTGTTCTTGAATAATTATTGCGACAGTGTTTACTGAGGCAATGAGTTTATGTACAGTGGTTAGTATTGGTTCAAATAATAATTTTTGGCAATCTTCAACTTAGCGCCTAGTCGTGGGTGAAGATGAATCTGGCTTACTTTAGGATCGAAAGGGTTGAAATTGGCTTGTTGAAGGCGAGTCAAATAATCATCAATCCATACCTAAAAACGGGTTAGTACTGATTGGTAAAGTACATCATAAATACGTACTGAAGGTAAGAAAGCCGGAATGGCTTGTTTGGGCACATCCTTTTTGAGCTCTCTTGAGTGATCTAGATGCGCCTTAGCTACGTTCGCAATCTCATAGAATACGTCGATTAGTTTGCCATCGACCTCTCCTCGGAAGTACTGCTCTGTAGATACTCCGTGCTGCAAGTAAAAATGGTGTCAATTCAAGGATCCGAGTACGGTATCGAAAGAACGCATTTTTACGAGCCTTGCATTGTTAAATTATATAAGCCTAATGCACAAATAATTATTACCTTCATCGTGAGGTCCATGGGCAAATAGATCTGCCTTCGCGATGCATGGAAAGGAACTCCGCGCAGCAATGTAGTTAGGCCATATGCTTTACCAATGTGGCTTGCAACATGATCTGCATGCATGTCTTTAACTCCCATTGTCTCTAGTGATAGATAGTACAGTGATGAAGCTGTTTGTTCTGCGTACTCTTCTACATCGGACAAGGTGTGAGGCTGTTGTGTGATAATGTCTCGTTCCTAAGTATCGATAATTTAGAGCTCGAAATCAATATTTCATATTGTAGTTGATATCTATTATGTACTATCGATGTGGTAGGGTGACCACTTGTTTTACAGCTGGATAAGTGGGTTATACTCACACGTGCATCCAATAGTCGAATAAACCAACTTCGGGTCAATTTAAAATTGCCAATTGCATCGCTTAGAGCTTTTGCAACGGGTTGTTCAGGAACTTCGCCCTAATTCAAGGTGAGTACTTTTGAAAAAAAAAAAATTTGCAATCTCGAGATCGAAACTCTTAAGTGAAGGGTATCGCAAGAATTAATTAATGTGGATATGTTACCTTATAAATATTCTTAATGGCATCTTTCCAAAAGTTTATTCGCATCAGACCAATTTCTGGCTTCGAGACAACATCCTTGATCGTTGCGATCTCAATATTAAAAGCTCGTAAAGCAATATTAGCATCACGAACATTTTTTTGATAGAGGAGTGCGTTAAAATAATGCTCGTAATCCTTCTTCCTAATGAGCTCACGTCAAAAAGCTAAAAAAAATAGATCCAATTTATTTTTTAGAAAAGAATATCGTGCTTACCTAACCTCGTCTATACAATAATCTTTATATGCATACTGTTTGACGTTTTTGATTGATGTATCATTTTGATTGGTGGCAGTTGAATAAAGCCTCGAGATTGCAGTCAATCCGGTTGACCTTCTAAGCTTTGCCTTTCTGATATGACAACCGCGCTTAAGGAGCTTATTCGCTATGTAACCGACCCTGCAGGTTGTGTTGTACATGTATCAGGGCTGTATAGTGTTCGGAAATAATAATAAAAAAAAATCAGTTCATAAAAATTACATTTTTCATTCGACGCACACAAGAGGCGCTGTTGTTATTATCCTTCGTTAATAATGACCCCTCTTGGACGCGGCACTGTATTAGCATTGACGGTCATAGCTCTGGTTAATATCTCTTCGGTTTTTTGTCAATCACTAACAGAAGAGGTCCCCGTTGAAGTTGGCCGAATGCGGTTTTCTTTTCACACAGATAGACCCGAAATCAAGCTATTTCCAAAAAAAGATGATAAAACAGAATGGTATTCTGTAGTTTTCACCCATTTGGAGGAGTACGACAAAGATCTTGCAACACGAATCAAAGATGCTGCGTTTGGTACCAATTTTACGTACAGCAATGCAACCATAAGTAGAAGTGGAGCGAATGACGTGCACAATTTAAATATGTCTGCTTATATACCTTCTGGAGACTCGTTTTGTAAAGTTGTAATCTCGAACTTTATTTCAGAAACCACAGACAAGTCAGACAATCAATTTACCACGCACTCATGGCAATTTAACATTCAAATGGACGGTTGGTCGTTCCAGAACGTTGAGAATGTACTTCGTTTCCATTTTTCAGTTTTCAGCAGCCAATCCAAAGGTAAATTTAAACTATGCTAATCTTTATCATCATATTCCTCCGTTATAGCCCAATATATAATAATAAATTACTTATTATTAATTGAAGATTCATTATTTTTTTGCTCTTATTTCATTGTTCCAAATCTCTTTTTTATTTTATTTATTTATTTATTTTTGGCTTGGCTGCTAACGCTATACTAAATACAGAGGCGGATATAAAATTTAATCAACTCAAGCTTCGAGGATCCGAAGGAGACAGCATGGTGATCGATTTCCCAACAGGCGCCGTTGCCGACGACAAGAAGCAAAATGTCTCCGTTGACGTGTCAGTTAGCGAAGGCGGTGAGTAGTATTTTCTCTTTACTTTATTTAGTAATAAGAACCCTCCAGTGAAAGGGGGTTCTTCTCAAATTATCTTCGAGCCTTCCTTACTCTTGCAACTTATTAATATTAACGTATATTTACTTGTAGAGCTCACTGACATTGATCATTTGGATGTTTCAATCATTTTCCACTCGTTCTCGCATTTATCTTATGATCCGACTGTTGGTATCTTGTACACAATGAATCGAGTACCGCTTAATACAAGTACGTATTACATTATGTTGATGATCATGCTCCAAAAACCATAATTGCCATATAATTGTTTGTTTAATTGAAATTCTTTTTCTCAATCCTTGTTCCTTTTAATTGAAATGCGAACGCGTTAATTGTTCAAGAAAGAACCAACTAATACTTGTTTGTAATTAGCCCGATTTCCTACAACTGCCATAGTTTTGATCGCAGTGGCCGGTATTATCCTTGCTGTAACAGGCACTGGTATTGGCTATTTTGTGTGGCGAAGAAGACAGATTCAAGCAAGGTACATCCGGTACTATTAAGTTGTTAGAGCTCTTTATGGACTGGATTGATTGTAGTGTAGAATTTTAATTTTTGTGACCGTTACTATTGTAACTTATTGTTTATACCGAATAAAACTGTACATAATAATAATACTATGAAAAAAAAAAAATATATACATCAAACCAATATTTTATTTTAATTAATCGTCTTCATCGGAGAATTCGTCACCGGAAATCTGAAAAAGGAGTAGTCAATTCCTCTTAAGAGTTTGCGACATCAAAAAAGGAAATTACAACAACTTACGAGTACACTCAAAGGATCGCTCCAAACACTTTCTCGGATCAAAGTAATAATTTCTTCGTCGCTGACTTCAGTGTCAGTTCTGTTCTCGGAGAAGAAGTGGAAGAAGCTGTCTTCGTCCAATTGCTTTTGTAACGTGAATTAGACAAATGCTGCAACCGAGCATTTTTATTGCAGGCTTACCTTGCCAGCCTTCAACTTAACGCCAGAAGAAGTATATTTAATGGCATCGTCGTCATCAGGGTTAGCATCGGTGTTGACGATGACTTGTTTCCACAAGGTGTTCTCCTCCAAAATATCGTTGGGCGAGAAAGTCTGATAATCGTGCTTAGAACTTGGATATACAAATGGAAATATTTTTTAATTAGAAGATAATTACTTACGAAAGTGATCTTGGTGCTGCTGTGCTTGTCCAAAGCTTGAACATCAACATCAACCAAGTGCTCGATCAAATCAGCGTCGGTAGAGTCTTCAAAAACCATTGCGAGAGCAGGGTGGTTCAAAAGCTATTTTTAAAAATAATTATTAGATTGTGCAAAGACAGATCGGGATTCGCGATTCAGGATTTGATTGAGATGCGAATAATACAAAATCACATCATCGAAGATCCTTTCCATAAAAAAAAAATTATTTAAATGGTGTTAGGTAATACTTACAACGCTAGACCAGAACTTGGGGATGGCAGCGATTGCCTTCTTGCGTTCTTCGTAGATTGGTTTCTTCTTCTGTTCGTATTCGTACTCAATTTCAGCGAGCTTCAACTCCATCTCGTTTTCTATAGGAGTGAATTTTTCTTGAACAGCTTGGATAGCCTTGACCAAATCTTCGTTCTTTGGATCGAAGACAGGTTCAGGAGCAACCTCAACTTTGGGTTTCTTGTCCTTGTGACCTTTAAGTTGACCGAGAGCGGCTCTCTTTGACATGATTTTTTGAAGTTAAATGGGTTGTAGTGTTCGTCTCGACAGGGAGAATGAAAAAAAAAAAATATCGAGTACGGACACTTGGTTCTTTACCAGGATACTGCGCGATTTCCTGTAAATAAGCCTTAGGGGTATTATTTTTGAAGGTCAATGCTACCTCGCGAGACTGAAACAAAGTCCTGATCGTATAAGGAGTGAATGAAGGGTTACCCTGTTACTGTGACCTTAACAAGGGTCTGGTTTATAAATCCGTCTGGAAATCGTAAATGTAGTTCATTTAGCTATTTCTCTATCATGCTCTTAAATATAGTGTATAAAAGAATTATACTAGCTCTTGTTCTGCTCAGAGCCCTACAGAACTTCCTTAAGTAAGGTAAATGATAATTATTCTGGAATAGTATGTCGAGTAATATCTACCGAATTGGGAGGTCATTTAACCTCCTTTTTTATTCCGACTGAACGCAATAGCAATGACAACAACAGAAGATTATCACGCCTGGCTTAACACCGATAAGAAAAACAGGGATTGGCATTTCCATGTAAATTGCTCACTGGCAAAGCTCAAGTCAAAGTTTTCGTATCTGCGGTTGGAAGGAATGACTGAATTATTAAATGTTCTACGAGGCTTGAAGGACGAAGAATACGACGAATTTTCCCGGTTACAAGATGTTGTCGAAGAAAATATTGCGATTAATATTATTAAAAATATTTTGGAGCCATCTAAAACAAAATCCGACCGTTCGATTACAACCACAGAATTAACGACAGCATTGGATTTATTACAAGGCGCGTGTTTGGTTCATCATACTAGCAAGAGAGTCGCCGCAATAGACTTTAACGGCTTGGACTGGATGATCGAGTACATGGAAGGGGCAAACTTATCGCTTCAAGTAGCCGCGTTGGATGTCATACTAGCATTTATGGTCGATAACGATGACGTACAAGCAGAATTTCGAAATAGAAAAGGCATGGCGAAGATGCTGGCGTTACTAAAAAAGAAAGGTAACTGCGATCGCAACCAATCTTCCCAAATCCAACAAAAAAAAAAATAAAATTTTTTTCTTTGCATATTTTTCAGATGGACACAAATAACATATTATTTTATCTAATATTTTTGTGGTTCAGACGAGAAAAAAGATGTCAGAATCAAGATCGCACAAATGCTCGTATTTATTACGCGATATTTCAGCGGCAAAGCAGTAGAAGAGAATAAGAAAGAAGTTAGTAAAGTACTTGGTGAGAAGGTTGTGTCGAGCATAAAGGATCTGCACGTTGGCACCGCAAAGGATAAACTGGAAAAAATCGAAGCTTGGTTGAAACAAATCGACGGTAAATAATTGTCTAATAGCCCTTTTGTTATTAAATAACAAAATGCATATCAATTACAAGCTGATTGCGCACATTTTTTCCAAATCTGGTTAAGACTAATTTTCTGTTTATAATTCGATGTCAAAACATCGATACTTGTACTTTAATGGAGTAAACGAACTGTTTAACGAATTCACCAAAAATATACCTCTCTGGATGAAAAACAAAAAGGATACCGCAGAACTGCCCAGTTTTTCGATATTTTCCAAGTTAAGATTGCATCTAACCGCTAGATTATGTTCACATGCAAAAGGAGATGCTCTGATTATACAAAAATATCAAGAGGGCAGTGTATAGAAATCTCATTGAGGAATTTCCCGAATGACATTTTTGACATGTTGTCACCTAGATTTTGTTGTGCATCACCAGCACCCTCTCTTAGGAACATTATCATAATAACACCACAAATCAAACTCAAAAATGAACAGTTTGTATAATTCTTGGGGCAATTATAGTGCCGAAATACCGTTCCCGAACCAGATGCCCAGCCAGGTGCATCCTACAAACACGGAACTGCCTGGGTTCAGAATTAACTTGCCTCCTATGCATATGACAGCACCGTTGCCTCCTATGCAGCCTTATCTGCACATACACAGCCCTCACGATGATTTAACTTCAACCGGACCACATCTAACAATGGCGGAACAAGAACTGGCGTTATTTACAGCTCTATTGAGTGGATATTCTAAATGCGAGGTCATTGGTCTTGATGGACGAGATCAAACTATAAATCAAGTTCAGAATCTGTCTCTGGACAAACAAAACTCGTTACTTTATCAATTTCAGATCGGTTCTTTACAAGATCCAGAGGTGTAAGTAGCGCAATATAATATTCTGTTCGGATATTATATTAAATAATATACAAACTTTATTAGTCTTTGATCTGCAAAAAAAAGTATTTTCAACGAACCTTCTTTTTTTTTTTTTTTTAAAGATCCGTTGCTTAGAATCTTAATTGATGCAAATTAATAATTGATTTTATTACTAATTTACGTCGTTTAACATATTACACCTGTTAATTCATCGTTCACTTTATTTGACACGAGTCAAAATGCCAATTCACTTTTCGACGTGATCTAGATAAATTTTGTGTTCTTGTGCATATTTCTTACCCCCTTTTTAAACTTAATATACTACGTACGCACTAAAACCAACTAATTGCATCATGGTCATGCTAAAACAAGACCATTTTTCCGTTTCTTGCAGATTTTATTTTTTATTTTTTTTTTACAATTTTAGACATTGCTAATCTGTTACCGTCTCAGCCGTGAAATTATTAAAAGTATGCGCGATGTATTCTGGGCCGAGACTAGGCACCAAGAGAATTTATTGAATGAAATCACAGTTTGGTGCAATAATCAAATTACAGACATGAAACGATCTCTTTATCCTGCAGAAGACAAATCAAATTCATTAGGTAGAGCTGTAAGTATGCTTCAAACGTACAAGTTATATTTGGTTGTGGCGGATTAATTAACTGGATACTACAGGGAATTCCATCTCCATCTGCAACCCCATCGCCGCCAACCCGCCACTATAAGGGTCGTAAAAGGAACTTACCACCACATGCAACAGCTGCTCTTAGAAAGTGTAAGTATCTCTTGATATTGTGCAACTGAACAAACCAATTAGATGAACTTCCCTTTTTATGGACAATTGTCGCTACAGCATTTAACAGGCAACACTTTGTACTTACGGTTCATTAAAAGGGCTATTCGAGCATACTGAAAATCCTTATCCGACCGAAGATGAGAAGCAGTTATTAATGCAGCAAACAAACCTCAACTTGAAACAAGTAAATAACTGGTTTATCAACGCAAGGCGTCGAATTTTGAAACCAAGTGGTGATGGATTAAGCAGTGGTGATATTAGCCCGACAATGCTGGACGAGAAACATTTTGGCGCCAATTTATTTTCGGTACGTTGCAGATTTGATTTGATTCTCCTCAACGATTCCAAAACCGAAATATTCTTACAATAATCTTACTCAGGATGATCAAAACGGCGAGGAATCGTAAAGTTTGTTGTACATATCGCGCTCACCGTTAATTTTCAGATTCCATATTATTTATTTGAGGAACTTGCTTTGCAATCCGCCCTGTAGTAATAAAGTTGTTCATAATCTTAGTATGAATTTAACTGGTTTGTTTGTGGAACCACAATCGTCCGCTTTGGCCAAGATCCACATCAAAATGAATAACGGTCACGCAAAATCAAGGCATTTGGATTGAATATCGCATGACATCTCCCTGTCATATTTTCGCTCACTCTGAAATACACAGAAATTTCGTTAACATCACCACGTGATTTGACCGTCTGACGGTCTGGGCATGGATTGACCGCCTACTGAAATTTAATAGTGCCAACTAAAATGATAAAACGTAGAAAATACAAGACATTTGCGTGAACAATGATATTTCATTTGCGCGAGAAGCAAATATTGGTTTCAAAAACCGATTAACAATACTCAGCTTGAATTGGCTTTTTCAGTACATTTTACTATATTTAGAAACTTCGAAGTCATTATTTATTACTAAAGCTCAAACTACGGTTGGAATTGAAAGATCTTCAAAAGTTAACCGCGTAATGTTATTAACAGATTTTTATCCCAAGAACGAGGCTTTATGTTTTTCTTTTTTTTTATTTACAAAACAGTGTGACTTAAAACTAATACGCAAATAGAAATATATTAGAAGTACTTATTGCTGGGTCGTGCTGGGTGCACTTTCAGTCGACGTTGGTTGCTCCGCCTGCACTTCGTCAGACACTGGCACGGGGGTACCTTCAGCGGGTTGTGGAGTCTGCGCCTGTTGTTGATACAACTCGGGATGGTCGCGCTTGTGTTGCTCTTCGATCAACTTCTTCGTCTCGTGTTCGATCCCCTCGACTGTGCTGTCAACATTCTGCGACAACGACTTGAGTTTGTTGACGCCAGACGACAGCGTAGGATTCGCCTCAACAAACTACCGTCAATTGTTAATATACTGCTGCATATTATTGGTCACAGAGCGAGTATTCTATTTACAGCTTTAGTCTTGTCAGCAACAGAGTCGAACACCTCGCCGATAGTGGCTGCGATGCCGGTGAAAGTGTGCGCGACAACTTTAGCTTTGTCCGTAATGCCGAGCTTTTCGTCTACGCCAGTAGCAGTTTGTTGTATCGTTTCTTTCACCATCTGAGCTTTGACTGAGATCTACACAAGAATTAACGGTCAGTATCAACGCCAAAAATGAGACCAAAAAAAATTAATTCTGAAAATACTGACAATAATTATTATATGAATACATTTAGTCAATTTGTATTATGTTGTATACAGCTACATTTATATTAATACTTACGCCGAGCTTCTCGTCAATCTCGTCGACTTTGCCCTTCACTTTCTCAACGCCCTGTTTAACAGTGGAGACCAATTTGTCGCTGAATCCGACTGATTCTATTTAAATTTATGCGGTGAGCATGACTTGAATATAAAGCAAAGAAGTAAATTAAAAATTTCAACGGGACTATATATTCTATTCTCGTTAAATACTTTTTTGAAGAATGAATATGACCTAATATTTTGGTATTAATATTAAAATGTCTTTCGTACGTACCATCGAGGGCTTTAGCTTTTTCGAGAGCATCTTGACTCAATTTGTAACCAGCGGCCAACATACCGGCGATGGCATGAGTAGCACTCTAATAAATATTTCGTTAATAAATGAGTGAACTATATCAGTAATAATTGCTTTTCAGCGATTTAGCAGGTAGATCTTTGCAAATGGTATTTTTTTAATATGGCTCCAAGAGAATAATAATGATAATAATAAAATAACAATATAATACCTCTGGTAATGGACTCTGATTAGCCTTTTCAATATGAGGATTGGGAGTTTCCGAAGGTGCAGGAATTTCTACTTCAGGTTGTGCTTGTGCAGGTAACACGGAAATGGTTCGTTCGTAGATTAATGAATTATTCAAAATTAATGCAGTGCGAGCGGCTTTAGGAGAATCGAATACAACAACAGCTTGTTTGGTTCCATCTGGCAAGGTCGTCCTAAATATTCATGAAAATTGATTAAATATTAAATAATCATATTTTATTTGAAATTGAAAAGTGCTTATAATATTTGTGGTTAATATTTGAGTGCAAGCGCTACATCCGTAAAATTGATGAAAAAAAAAAATTTCTTACAATGACAAGGCTTCAATGCGACCGCAAAAAGAGAAAAATTCAGCAATCGTATTCTCTCCGGCATTAGGACCGATATTTGAGACAAATACAGCGCAGTTAGGATTATCCTGCGTATCTGAAGTTAGAATCCGCAATTCACCAGTTATGAACACTCGACTTACAATAGGCTCCATTTGGGTTTGGTTGTGTACGAGTTTGTTTGTTCAATAATAAAATGAGCAATAGTTCGAACATAACTAAATCACTCTTTTTTCGTTTTTCCGCTTGGTTTTCAAGCCCCAGTTCCGTTCTCAAAAGGTTACTAACTACTAATATAGAAAAAAAACATCGGTTGGAACTTGGAAAAAGGCGAACTTGAAATCGTTAGTAGTCAATCTTTGGAAATTGCGCAAATTTCTCAGATACGTGGTCGAGGCACCGACAATCATTATTTACATTTATTATAACAACAAAGGTAATATTACCCTTTTGAATCACTCAACTTCAGATCCTTGATGAACTTCCTCTTCGTGTTCATATTCAATCTCTTCTTCGTCCTCATCTTCGTCTTCGTCTTCATCATCATCTTCCTCTTCCTCTTCAAGCATCATATGCTCTTCTTCGTCAATAAGCTCGAGCATTTCTGCCTGCTGTAACAACTGCAGATCTTTGAACACTTTTACTTTGATAATAATCGTGTCGTTATAGCACGGCAAGTTGATCGCATCTGCACCAAATATTGTCCACGTGTAGTTAATGCCATCGACCTCGGGTGTCTTGACGAGGAAGATCCCTGGGGGTCCCGAATAGAATGAGCGGATCTCACGCATGGTGACTTTGTATGAAGGTTTGTTGAAATGGAAATACATTGGTTGATCATCTCCCTCTAGTAATAGCTCCACAGATGTATATATATGATGTTTTCGCTTGATTTGTACTTGAATCTCGTCACCAATACTCGGCAGAGTTGAATTATTATCTATAATTACTGCCCATATCTGGCCTTGTTGCTCTATAACATATTCGTAAGTAGTAAGTAAATGTATTATATGTATAATTGCAAAATGAAGTACGTAAATAGTCCTCGTTGAGAAAATAAAAATGTGCTCAGTGTGTGTGTGTGTGTGTTGAAATTAATCTACTTACCCCACCCTTTGAATAAATATGCCCCGTCAATAGTGCCTGGATAATAGTTCTTAATGTCGGGTAGTGTTACATGCGAGCTTGGTTTTGGAATTGATAATCGAATAGGCTCATCGCGGCCTTCAACAAAGTACATGACTCGTGTTTGTTCTAAAAGAAGTGTTAATTTTTTTTTTTTTTTTAATAAAAGCTGTTATTTAGGTTTGTAAATTCTACTTACGTCGTTCTATGACTTTGATTTTGATTAATAAGCTAGGGTCGTCGTAAGAAAGTACCGGCGAGTTATCGTCTGTCAACAAGTTCCACGCATAATTTACACTCTCACCAAATTCATTCGTTTGAGATGGATTATCCAAATCTAAGAATAAATATTACATTTAGAAAAGAAGCGAAGAATTACAGATCTGAGCAAATTAGTTGTTTAAGAATATTTTCCGTTTACAAAAAAAGTGTTATTCAATAAAGTCGATTTTAAATATTATTTACGTAATAAATAAAAATACAGAATAGAAGTTTAAAAATTAAAAAGTTATCATTAAACAAAATTAGCTGGTCTGCGATCGTACCAATAGTTTTAACAAAAAACATGCATTGTGGTCCTTGGTAATATTTTTTGATATCTCCCAATGTAATTTGTGACGAAGGCTTTGCAAAACCGATTGGTGATGCATCGGTGTCTAAACCACACCAGATTAGCGTAGTTTGAATAGCTGTCATGGGCGATATTTATATGTTACAACATATAACACTAACGTTGTTCAAATGTTGCTATCACATAAATGGTGTAAGGATTATTTGACAAAATTTCCATTGCAAAAGCAGCGAAAAAGAAGAGGAGGAGCATTGAAAATTGTTTTAAAATAGTAAAATAAAATAAAGATTCATCAAAATATTGGTAGCGAAACTTTAGTAATAAGCTGATCCACAATTTTCAGGGGTATATTTAAACTTATGTAATATTGGTAACTCAATTACTCCAAGGGAGTAATTATGGAGTGCACAATAATACATTTAGGCTGCGTTACAATCGAAGGAAACAAGGATTACGCAAGAGATATGACTAACGAGTGGCGAGGCTCTGACAAAAATGGGTTTGTCCCTTGTTTTTTGTTGCCTCGCGTCATTTTTATCCTGTGCAGAAAAGCAGCGCAACTCCATTTGGCCAGCATTTCTTCGGTATCTTATTTGTATAG
>Ga0209960_1003417_pt1 | contig 13751 bp, 12 predicted proteins | sample ThiBiot_500_plan_2_FD_183947 | JGI IMG/M metagenome (GOLD analysis project Ga0209960, IMG submission 183947) | Wastewater bioreactor microbial communities from Cape Town, South Africa - Thiocy_expt_500_plan (SPAdes) | ecosystem: Engineered > Bioreactor > Thiocyanate-remediating >... | reverse complement strand
GGAAAGTCGATCGGTCTCCAAGCATCTCAAAAAAAAAAAAAAAAAATAATAAAAAATGGCGTCTTTGTGGAAGAGTTTTTTCGGGCAAGATGATGGAGAGAAGGAACAAGAGACTGAGACTGAGAGTGAAAAAGAAAAAGAGAAAGAAAAAGAAGAAGATGAAGAAGTGATTCCTTATTCTCCTTCAAGAGTTTTGAGTGTAAAAAGTTATAAAGCAAGTTTTATTCTTTTTTTTTTATTTATTCTTTTATTTTTTTTGTGAAATATTTTGTTTAAGAATGTTGTGATTGAAAATGAAATTGGAAATGAAAATTGAAGCTGAGATTGAAATTGAAATATAATAGCATTATACAATTCCTAATAATGATCTCTATAAATTTTTACTTGGTGCTTGGAAAAGAAATCTTGAATGGAGAGAATTTGGAAATACTTTTTCTCATTTAAGGACAAGTAATGTTTCTGTATTGGTAAATTTTTTATATTTGTATTGATATTTTGTTTAATTTTATACAAAAAATAATAATTTTTGTAAATAACTCTTATATTTTATGAAGATTGAATCACATCAAAAAATTGAGAATGAAGTGGGTGCAAGATATTTAAAATGGAGTTTTGGAAGAACCTTAAGTCGAAATGATTTAAGTGTAGGATATATTATGAAAGTAGTCTTTTCTTTTGATTTTTTTTTTGAGAAAAAGGAAAAATCTAGTCATTCAAATAAAAATTTCAACTTCAATAAAATCAAAAAAGTGTACAACACAAAATAAGAGCCAAGAATTAGATTTGGAGTGGCAATATTCAGGAGTTCTTTGTCATGGAAAATTTTTTTCTTCAGTTAACTTGGCTATACTTAATTTTAATGTGAAATCAACTTCAATTACTGTGTCATATAGAATTATGGATCATGATGGTTTCTATCTTTTTTACTTTCATTTCCCTAAAAATTGAAATTATTCTGACATCTTTTATTTATTTATTTTTTTCTTCTTTTTCTCTTCTCCAATTATTTAGTAATAGCTGTTAATATTGTTGAAGTAGATGATCAAAAAATCCCGACGATTCAATATGGAAACATGTACCGACTCGATTCAACACTTTATCAATCAAGTTTATATAATTAATTCTGTAAATTTTTTTTTTGGGTTTGAAAAAAACTTCAAATATACATTTAAAACTGAGAAAAGCAATTATTTCTCTTGAATTTTTCTTTACAATATTTTGATGGATTAGAAGTTTTTAACTTACCAAATCAAATCCTCAAAGAAAGTTTGAAAATATAATATAATACAATAATGATGAATCAAGGCCAAAAAACCGAAAATCAAATCAACAAAGTCAAGAAATCAATCACTTCCAAGTTATTCAAATAATTCAAAAAAGAATTTCAAATGGAATTTCATTTCAAAAAAAAAAAAAAATAGAACCAAAGAAAAAAAACTGAAAATAGAAAAGAAAAGAGAACAAAATTTGAAGACCATTTCAAAGAAACGAGATGATGAGAAATGAGAAATACGAAATGAGAGGGTTCAATAACAGTTTGTTCATTGATGAATTGGAATCAATGGAATCAAGTTGAAACGGAAAGAAAGGAAGGAGAAAAAAAAAAAAAAAAAAAAAAAAATCAAAGGGGGGACCATTAAAAAATTAATTCCTTTTAAACCTTTCACTTCATCAATAATTAATTCTTAACACCTTTATTATCCATTCTAATCCATTTTAACAACTTCTATTCACATCATATCATTCTCTTTAACTTATTTAATTTATTTCGAATATATTCAAATTTAAAATAAAAAGAGCGTTTGTTTCCTTTATTTCATTGCGCAAACAAATATTGAATTTTGCAAAATTACTAATATTTATTACTGCTTATAACTTATTGAACTTATTGAACTTATTGCTCTTTTATTTAATAGTTGAATGAAAAGAAGAAGAGACGAGAAGATGGATAATACTCATGAAATGATTGACTTCTTGAAGAGCCACACTTGCTATGACCTCCTTCCTCAAAGCTCAAGAGTTGTTGTATTTGACTCAACGTTACCTATTGTTAAAGCTTTTTATGCATTGTTACAAAATGGTAATAACTCTTTCTTCTTCTTTTTATTCCTTTTTATTCCTTTATATTTCTTATAATATTTTCTTTGTTTCAATGTTTCTATATTTCTATATTATTTTAAATTATTTATGCGTTCGTTTTTAACAAAATATGAATAAGTAATATGTAATAACTTTAAATTCAATATATAGAAATTCGAGCAGCTCCTATTTGGAGTTCAGAAACTGGGACTGTTGTTGGAATGTTAACTGTTACTGACTTTATTAATATTTTAAGGTTGATTGAAAAACTTTCTTTTTTTTCTTTTCTTAATTAATTAATTAATTAATTGGTTATGTATTTGATTGATGGAAATCATAATAAATCAATAAATAAAAAAAAATCAATGAAGGTTTTATCATAATAATCCACCTCCAGATTGTTTAGAATTAGAGGAACAATTAATTGAAACATGGAAAAGTAAAAAATTTTTACTTTTTTTTAAAAAAAACAATATTAAAAAAATTCATATTTATAAAAATAATAATTATTAGCTTTTGAAAGTGGTGGACCTTTAACGAATCAAAAATTGTTTTCTTTGGATCCAATGAGAAGTCTTTATGAAGCAACAAAAATTTTACTTGTTAATAGGATACATAGAGTACCATTAATTGACAAAATTGAAAGTCAAAATGAATCTACTAAAGAAAATGTTATTGGTGTTATTACACAATTTAAGATATTAAGATTTCTTGCCGTCAATGTATTTTCTTTTTCTTTTTCTTTCTTTTTCTTCTCATCAAATATTTCAAAACAAAAAAAAAAAGTATCCTTCATTTGATTGGTGTCTTGATCAAACTCCACAATCCCTTGGAGTTGGTCGTTATAGTCAATTACAAACAATTACAATGGATACATCTTTAAATAATGCTATAAATTTATTAACTCAACACCGTATATCAGCTCTCCCAATTGTTGATGGAAATGGTTGTTATTATCTTTTCCTTCATTACTATTGATTTTTTATTGATTTGATTATTTTTTTTTTTGGGAAATTATTAATTTTTCTTTTCTTTTCATTTTAGGTATTGCTCTTGATGTATTTGATAAATATGATGTTACTGTAAAGTTTTTTCCTTTTTTTTTAAAAAAATCTGAATTTAATTTCAACTTTTTTTTCTTTCTTTTTCTTTTCATTAGTATCTTGCTCGAACTGGAGCACAATTAAGTCTTGATATGCCTGTTAAAACAACTTTACAACATAGGATTGAGGTTTTATTTTCTTCTTTTTCTATGAATTTTTTTTTAAAAAATAAACCATAAATATTTTTTTAGGGAAATTTTGAAGGTGTTCACACAATTACAGTCACAGATACAATGAGAGTTGTTTTAGATATTATCAAATCAGCTCTCATTCATCGTTTATTAGTTATTAGTGATACTGGTGTACTTCAAGGAATTGTTTCCGTTTCAGATTTATTGAATTTTTTTCTTGGAGAAATAAATATTCCCTAAGAATTAATCTGATACTTTATTTTTATTTATTTTTGACCAAGTAACTGGAGCAATACTCTCACTTCAATTCATAGAACAAAGATTGTTTTTTTTTTTTTTTTTTCAATCCTTCGAGTTCTTGCGTTTAGGATACTTCCTACTGATTACAATAACAACCTCATAGAAAGAAGGTCCTTCATTCAATATTTTGTATGTTTCAAGAGATAGATAGATAGAAGACTATACTTTTGGCAAGAATTTCAGGTCAAGAAACTTGATAAGTAGGAAGCAAATAGAATAGATAGAGAATTTTATTCATAATAGTAATATTATAGTTGAGTCATTTAGGGATAGGATAAGATAGAAAAGAAATAATAGATGGCTTCAACAACAAATGATAGCGAAACACTATTTTGGACTGCTTGTGAAAATGGACAGATTGAAATTGTGAAATTATTATTAAATGATGAAAGAGTTGAGGTAAATCAAGCAAATAATTATAATAGAACTCCTCTTCATATTGCTTGTAAAAATGGGGATGTTGAAATTGTAAAGCTATTATTGAATGCTGAAAGAGTTGATATCAATAAGGGAGATATTCTTGGTTTAACACCTTTTTATATTGCTTGTTGGTATGGATATATCGAAATTGTGAAATTAATATTAAATGATCAAAGAGTTGATGTCAATAAACCAAATAGGCTGGGTTTCGTACCATTTTATGTTGCTTGTAGAGAAGGACATATTGAAATTGTGAAATTGTTATTCAACGATCAAAGAGTTGATATTACTAAAGCAGATAACGATAATTTAACACCTTTTTATGTTGCTTGTGGAAATGGACGCACTGAAATTGTGAAATTATTATTAAATGATAATAGAGTTGATATCAATAAAGCAGAGAAAGATGGTGAAACACCTTTTTATATTGCTTGTCTTTATGGCTACCTAGAAATTGTGAAATTATTATTAAATGATCAAAGAGTTGATATTAATAAGGTAACGAATGATGATGTATCACCTTTTTCTATTGCTTGCCAAAGTGGGCATATTGAAACTGTGGAAAATATATTAGCAAGTGGAAGAGAAGTAAATTTTTATGGAAAGAATAAAGAAGGAAAAACTGCAATAGATATTGTGAGAGAAAAAGAAAAATACCAAAGAAGAAAGGAAGATTGGATTAACATCATCAAAATATTGGAATCATTTGAAAGAAATCCAAATGAAACAAGAGTCAAATTAAGAATACAACTTGGATTAGCTGGTAAATTTAATTTATTTCTTTATTTTAAATCATTTCTAATTTTCATTCATAATATTCATAATATTATACTTCAAAGACAAAGATGCTACTTCAATTTATTCATTGATAGTTCTCGTTTCAGATCGTTTTTTGGATTTCAAAGTTGCTAAATCTCAAGTTCAAGTCCAACTGGGATATCTAAACAATCTCTGGAATAATGTCAAAGGTTTAATGAAAAACAGATTAGAATGATTGCCTTAAAATTTAAGATTTGTATTTTAGTTAAAAAGAGTTGTTGATAATTTATGAGATTTTGTGTTTTTCTTTTGAAAAGTTACAAGAAAGACTTTACAAGGAAAAGAGTATCCTTAGTTTTACTTTGATTCTTTGATCTTTTGGAATGATTCAATTATTGTAACAATATCCTTGTTTCCTCTTTCTCTTGCCCAATCAAGACCAGTTTTTCCATCATTATCTTTTCTATTGATATCTATTTCTCTTCCACTCTCTAACAGATATTTCACTACTTCTGTTTTTTCATAACGACAAGCAGTATAAAAAGGTGTCCAGCCATTCTTATCCGCTTTATTGATATCAATCCGAGTATCATTCGATAACAATTTCACAATTTCAATATGTCCATTATAACAAATAGCATTCAAAGCTGTCCAACCATCATTGGATGCTTTATTAATATCAGCCCTTTCATCATTTAATAATAATTTCACAATATCAATATGCCCATTGAAACAAGCTTGATAAAAAGGTGTGCAACCAAATTCATTTGTTTTATTGATATCAACCCTATTGTCCTTCAAAAATAGTTTCACAATATCAATATGTCCTTCTCGACAAGCAACATAAAACGATGTTCTTAAATTATTAGAACGATTTTGCCAATTAATGTCAATCTGTGAGTTTTGAAGTAATTTTGTAACTTCTTCAATTTTTCCATCTGAACAGGCTTTCCAAAGTTGTTCTTCCATTATTAAAATTTTAAAACAATTGTGAATTGAATAGGTAAAGTATACTTTGAATAATCTAACAATTTCCTTGAAGCAATTGAATCTAAAAGCCAGAATGGAGAAACAATTTTGATTTTCAAGGCTTGTCCTATTTCCAAAGCCTTATGTATCTTTGGGGAAAGGATAGGGTTATTATTATTATTATTATTATTAGTTGAACCAAGTTGAACAAGTAAATGTGTTGTAGAGTGTTGAAATCGAGTTGAAAACTCTCCCACCAAAGACTTGAACAAAAGCACAAATCTTTGTTTTATCTTCAAGACATAACCCCCTGCAACATCTCTCTCCTTCTCTTTATGTTTCCTTTTCAAATAAATTTATTTTTTGATTTTTCAATTCAAAATTATTAAAAAAACAACAAAATCAAATTCAAAATTATAAAATTTCGAGTGATTCTTTTTTATTTTACAATCTGAGCAAAAACAATTTCAAACGAAATGAGTTTTATAGAGTTGAAACAATTGAAACTTTGATTGTCATTCCATCTTCTAAATCTTCCATATCATCCAAGACCAAATATTTTCCCTTTCTAACAAATTCTAATTCAAATTCTGTATTTTCTTTGAGTTTTGATTTAATGTCATTTTTTAATTCTGATAGAGTTGTTGCAGTTGTTTTCAATAGATAAGTTTTAGTGTTGTACTCAATTTCGTAAGTCGCTCCTATTTTTTATTTTTATTATTAATTTCTTCATCAAAAACAAAAACAAAAAATAAAAAAAAAAAATAAATACTTTTTGATTCTGCTTCTTTCTTTTCCTCTACTATTTTTTTCCTTTCTTCTTCTTCAGTTTTCTTTTCTTTTTCTTCAGGTAAAGAAGAGTTTGAATTTGACCATGAAGAAGAAAATATCTCAGTCATTTGATTTCCAAGTTCAATTGATCGATTATTGTTCATTTGTTGAAGTAAATTATAATGTTCTTTACAAACCCATAAAACATCTCCTGCATTTCCATATTCATTATCAAATAAAATTGAGATTTGATGTAATCCTGCTTTTTCTAAATATCCATTCTATTATTTATTTATTTATTTATTTATTTAAAAAGAAAAGGGAGAAAAAGAAAAAGAAAAAAGAAAATACTTGAGATTCACCAAACATATCATTATTTTTGAAAGTACCAATAATATCACCTTCAAGTGGTTGTAACTTAAGTTCTGATGTTCCATTTTGTTTCATTCTTTTAATAATATCTTCTTTGGTCATTTCTTTTAAACTTTCAATCTTCATTTCACAATTTCCAAACATTTCTTGTGCTTTTTCAGAATATTCAACAACTTGATCAATAACTCCACCAATATCTGGGAATGGAATACCTGCAAATTTTGCACTTATTGAAATTACTTGAAGAATAACTGATGCCACTTTCAATGTTGGTCCAACTTTCTTCATCACTTCATTCAATTCTTTAATTTCAATTCCTATTATTGTTTTTATTTTTTTTTTTTTTTGAAATGAAATAAATTCAAATAAATGAAAAAAAAAAAATGTATTTTACCAGAAGAGTTTGTTGGATGAAAAAGTGGTTGAAGTTGACCATTCTTTGGAGATCTTACTTTAAATTCACAAAAACAATGTAATTGAGATTTTTCAAAGATTAGATTCTGAGCTATCTCTTTGGCTTTTTGAAACATTTTTTGAAACTTGGATGTTGATTCTTTTGATTGTTCCTTAATTAATGGAAGAAGTAGATAATATGATGGATATTCATGATCTTTTTGTTGTTGGATTGTATGAATAATATCTTTCTTTGCTGAACCAACTTCATGAACGATTGATTTTGACAGCTGATCCAATTTTTGATCTTGTTGTTCCTGTTGTTGTAATAATTGCTTAACCATTTGTTTTAATTCTTGGTTTTCGTTTTGATTTGCATTTTGATTTAATTGATTCATTTCAACTTCACTTTTTTCAGGTCCAGTATTTTTGTCTTCATTTCCCTTTGTGTTTGTGTTTGACATTTCATTATCTTCATTTTCATCATTGATTTCCAATGATTTTTTTTGGGATATATCTTCATTATTTCCATTGATTTCTGAATCTTTTTTGGATATATCTTGATCCAATTTTTGGTTACTTTTGATAGAAATATCTTCATTAATTTCAAATCCAATTTTGTTATCTGAATCTTGATATTCATTTTTGAGAATTTCTGACATTAAAATTGATGTAAGTTGAGGATGATGAAGTAATTCTTGAGTTTGATTTTCATTCAAATTATTTTTTTCTTTCAATTCTTTAATTGCTTCTTCAATTTCTTTTTTCTTTTCTTCAATAATTTCACTTTGATAAATCATTCCTGATTTTAATAATAATTCAATTGGATTGATCATTTTTTTGGTTGTTGGACATAAAATTCCTTGTTTCTCTTTTGGTTTTGTAATTTCCAATAAACAATCTGATAATTGAATTAATCCATTTGAACTTGAATCAAATGGAGATGATATCATTTGATAACAAACAACTCCTGAATATTTCTTTGAACTTTTCCAAATTTCTTCAACAATATTATCCATTATTTCTTTCCTATTTTTCAAATTTTCTCCTCTAACTTTGATAATTATTTGATTCTTAATTTTGAATTGATCATTACTTTTCAATTCTACAACTTGATTATTTCCTTTGTGATTATTATTTGATGTTGATATTGAGTTTGTTCTTTCAATTCCATTTTGATTTATTAATTCAATTTCAACATTCACAAATGCTCTAATATTTTTATTTTCTTTTGAAATAAATGCCATTCCATATCTCCAAATTGATTGATCTTCAATTTTATGTTGTAAACAAACAAATAATCGACTCACCATTTCTTTTGGAATCATATTAAATATTATTGTCCTTTCAATTTCAATTTCTTCATTTTTGTTTGAAATTTCATTTGGCCAATAAGTTGATAAATCATTTGGTTCATTTTCAGGTAAATAACTAACAATTAAACTTCTTTGATCTTTAAATGGTTTTCCTTCATCTTCTTTCAATTTAAAACATATTTCAAACTTTTCCATTAATGTCATCAACATTTCTGATTTATCCATATAATTTGGCCAAAATAACTTCAAATTTGAATGATTTAATATTCCATCTTTGAAATTATGTCTTAAATCTGGTGAAAATAATTTTCCCATCACTTCTTTTGTCAAAAACTCTGGTTTCAAAACAACATAATTTGATAATTCTTTTGGTTCATCAAAATAAACACATGTTCCCCATTGATGTAATAATTTTAATCCTCTTTTCACAAATTCATCATCAAATTCAAATGTTTTATTATAATTAATTAATTCTTGAATTTCAATAATTGGAAGATTTTTAAATTTCTCTTGATTTCTTAATTCTTCAATTGAATTTTTAATATTTAAATATCCAATTGGTAATTTTTCACCCATATATCCATGAGTTAATGCTGTTTTATAAATACTTTGTTTCAATCCATCCATATTTTCCATTGTTGAACAACTCACTTCATAAATTTGAATTGGATAATGAATTCCATTTGATCTTGCTATTTCTGAGATTTCTTGTTCTCTTAATTTCTTTGATACTTCTGATTTCTTTACATTTTGATCATCCAAAAATGTACCAACAACCAAAATTGAGAAATAAGGTTTATTATTTGGCAAAGAAGTTGAATCATGTTGTAAATGAGATGAAAGTGATTTAAACCAAAAATTTAATCCTTCCAATCCAACTTTTTCATCTTTCATTTTCCATAAAACCAAAAAAACAGTTCTTGTTGATAAGAAATAATGATGATTATTATAATAATCATGTTGTCCTGCAAAATCCCAAATTGAAATATCAATATTTGGTGTTAAATTTAGTTGATCACTTGATGAATGAATGCTTTTCACTAATTCACTTACATTGCTTAATTTATTTTGATTTTGAAGAATTTGATTTTGAATTTCAATTCCATGAGTTGCAGAATTTAAAGTCACTCTTTTCAATCTTTCAATCCATTTATTTCTTGTTTCTTGATGTTTAAAATAAATTTCAATTTTCTTTTGATTTTTATCATTTAATGGAATTAATTCTAATCCTGTTTCTTTTATTTCTTGAACATTCCATTGTCTATTTTCAAGAATAATTTCTTTATAAACTTTGTTTAATTCTTTTGGTTTATATTTTCTAAAATATTTTCCTTGTAATTCAATTAAATATTCATTTCGAACCAATTTTCCTTTTGTTTCACCAAAATCAATAATTGGAAATAAACAATCTAAAATTGTAGTTTTTCCAACATTTTCAAAACCAACAACCATTAATTTTGTTCGATAAAGTGGATTTGAATTTGGAGAGGTAGATAAATCTAAAATGTATTGAACAATTGATTTTGTTCCTTGATTTCTAATTTCAATTGGTATTATTTCTAATCCTTCTGTTGATTCCAATTTTAGATCACCAATTCTATCCAATTATTGTTTTGTTCAAACATATTCAAAGTTAAATTTAAATTTCAGAAAAAAAAAGAATAAAAAATACTCAATTTTTTGGATGCTTAGCTGTCCATTTTCATATTTCCAAATCAAAGTTTTTAAGATTTCGAGAATATTAGAAGGTGTCAAACCACAATTTGTTAACCTGTTTCAAATTTTAAATATTTCAGAATTTGAAGGAAAAAAAAAATTCAAAATAACCTTAATTCTTTGATGTTTTTATTATTTTTCAAATGCTCATTTAAAACAAGAAAATCTTGTTTGTTGATTGTTTCATTTTCAATTCCAAAGAAAGGACAACTTTGGAATGTTTCTAAATATTCTCGATATCTTTGTTCTTTTTCATTTTTTTATTTATTTATTGTTCTATAATTTAGAATTTATAATTTGATAATTACCTGTATCAAATTCTTTGATTAGTTTCATTATTTCTGAGCGATTCCATTCTTTTGCAATATCAAATCCAGTTTTTCCATCATTTGTTTTCTTCCTTATTGAAGTTCGTTTATCATTTAACAATAATTTCACAATTTCAATATGTCCAAGTACACAAGCAAAATAAAAAGGTGTTGATCCAACTTTAGTTGCTTTATTGATATCAACTCTTTGATTATTTAATAATATTTTCACAATTTCAATATGTCCTCTTGAACAAGCACTATAAAAAGGTGTATAACCATCAATGTGTGCTTTATTAATATCAACTCTTTCATCATTTAATAATAATTTCACAATGTCAATATGTCCTTTTTGGCAAGCACTATAAAAAGGTGTTGAACCATCCTTTTTTGCTTTATTGATATCAACTCTCTTATCATTTAATAATAATTTCACAATTTCAATATGTCCATTTAAACAAGCAACCAAAAAAGGTGTTGATCCATCATTTGTTGCTTTATTGATATCAACTTTATTATCATTTAATAATAATTTCATTATTTCAATATATCCTTCAGAACAAGCAATCAAAAAAGGTGTATGACCATCATTGTGTGCTTTATTAATATCAATTCTTTCATCATTTAATAATAATTTTACGATTTCAATATGTTCATTTCCACAAGCACTATAAAAAGGTGTTGCACCACTATTCAATGCTTTATTGATATCAACTCTATTATCATTTAAAAATAATTTTACAATTTCAATATGTCCATATCTACAAGCACTATAAAAAGGTGTATAGCCATATTCATTTGCTTTATTAATATCAACTCTATTATCGCTTAATAATAATTCCACAGTCTCAATATGTCCATTTTGACAAGCAATACAAAAGGGTGTTCTTCCAAAATAATTCTGATTTTGCCAATTAATGTTAATTTGTGAGTTTTGAAGTAATTTTATAACTTCTTCAATATTTCCATCTGAACACGCCCCATAAAGCTTAGCTTCCATTTTGTCTTCTTTTTCTTTTTTCTTTTCAATTAAAATTTCATCCATTTGATTTTCCAAAGAGAACGAAAGTCCAGTAAGTAAGACCAATTGAATCGATCCCACAGCATTTCCTATCTATCAAGGATATTTGCACTGCTTAAAAAACAAACACTTTTCATCCACAACCTCACTTCTTCAAAGTTGTTTTGAAAAATTCATTTAAAATTTATTTTATTTATTGAATAAATTCATTTATTTTTTCTGAACAATGAAGAAGATGAAGTGTAGGGGGATTGTCGATTCTGTTTTATTTATTTTAGCTTTCTTTCTTGATTTGCTTTTTTATTTTGTGACTTTTTTAGAATAACAATAATTCCAATTTGCAATTTGAACACATAGATGGATGGAAAGAAAGAAAGAAATGGATATAATCAACATGAATTAGAATAATTAAAAAAAAAGAAAGATCAGTTGATATTTTGTCAAAAATTTCAAAGAAAACATAAAGTTGAATTAATCTCTAATGAAAAATGAAAGAAGAAAGAAGAAAGGATAAAACAAATGGGATATTGAATACAAAGAAATAAAAAGAGAAGAAGAAAGGAAAGAAAATAGAGAAAAGATAACTGAATACGAAAATTAATTATTAAAGATTAACATTTTAAACTTGGAAATGAAAAAATAAACGAAACTCAATAAATGAGAAAGCAAATTAATTGGATATCTCCTCTTATTTATATATTCAACAAATGAGAGACTTTAAACTCACAAATGCTTTGTTTTTTACATTAGAAATATGTCAGTTGAAATAGTGAATTCACCTTGTATAAAGTCAACTTTGGATAGAATATGCAAACTCAAAAGACTAAAATTACAAGCATAGGAAGAAAAGAAATGACTTAAATGAATTCTCAATGTATCAATCAATCTATCCTACTTATTCAATTTTTAAAAAGAAACATTATTAATGAATTTGATCAAGAAACTGGAGGATGATCTCTGATTGGAACTGAAAATCTGTTTATTGACAATTAGTGGTTCCTATTTAGTGCGTCAAGATTATAATCCTCAAGAAAACTTTATTCTTTACAAATGAAAGGAAATGTGAATTTTTTGGATATTGAATTTTTATTTTGATTCAAAAATTTAAAGGAAATGAAGAAATAAGAAAAAATGAAGAGTCTTTTTAATCAACTCAATTGATATTGATCAATTTGGAGCTATTATTTTGAAATGAGAAACTCTTTGGAAAGATTTGTCAGAAATTAATTTCTGACTTTAAATATCTTGTGCAATTCATCTTCTTGGCTGACCTCATTTTAAACAAGTAAAAACCAAAATAATACAAACATTATTTGACGCAATTAATGGACTTGACGATACACTTGATATTGAGGATTCTTGATTAAATCAAGATAATATTTTGGAGTGAACATAAAATCAAGAAACAGATAAAATTGAAGAACCTTTGAAGTAGATCAAAAAAAAATTTCAAATCGAATAATTTTATGTAACTAACAAAATAAATAAATAAATAAAGAAGAAAGAAGCTAATTTTTGGTTACAAACTTTTAATAGTTTTATTTATTTAGAATAATTGATGATTTTGTTGGATTTATTATTACTTATAATATACAATATAAGATGGATAAATTTGTGATTCATGAACTACTAACTCATCAGCAATCCATTTTTGTTTTAATTGTTCAGATTTGGTGATTGGAAAGGCTGAACTAATAAATTGACCATCAACTTTTATTTTTATTTTGATTAGGATGTTGAATTATAGAAATAAAAAAGAAGAAGAAAAAAAAATACCAAGAGTGAAATGAGATTGATAACCAGGATTTATTGGTTTTCCTAAATATCCATTTTCATTTTTCTTTGGTTTGTTATCTTGCAAAATTACTTTTCCTTCTTCATTTGTCATAAATGGATGTTCAATGACTGGAAATGGATTTCCAACAATAACAAATCCAATCACAAATACTTTAAGATTCTCTTGACAATATTTCTTTGCATATTCCACTTTGGAGGTAACATAAACTCCTTCATTATTTTTGATTAATGTTAAACTCAAATTAGAAAGATTTTGAAATAAAAAAGATGAAACAGAAAAAAAAAAAAAAAAAAAA
>Ga0209960_1003414_pt1 | contig 13758 bp, 10 predicted proteins | sample ThiBiot_500_plan_2_FD_183947 | JGI IMG/M metagenome (GOLD analysis project Ga0209960, IMG submission 183947) | Wastewater bioreactor microbial communities from Cape Town, South Africa - Thiocy_expt_500_plan (SPAdes) | ecosystem: Engineered > Bioreactor > Thiocyanate-remediating >... | reverse complement strand
TTTTGTTGTTTTAGAAACCTAAGATTTTGAAAGGATGGAAAATTGTACCCAGAGCAAGAACAATTTTAGCTTCTGGAATTAATGGAAGTCCATAAATTTTAAAGATTTCAAGGTCATAAAATTATAATTTTATCAATCTAGGCTGATTTAAAATTTTTTCTAAATACATCAACATTCAACTTAACTTCAATGCAATATCAGAGAATAGATGTTCTTGGAAATTTATTGATTATATTAATAAATTGAAACCTTATCGCTTCCACTAACAATTATATTTTGTGTATTGGGATCAATTGTGATACATTTTGGTTGATCCACTTTGAATTGTGTGACGTATTCTCCATTTGATCCGAATATTTGAATTCTGTTATTGTAACGATCACAAACAAGAATATTATCACTTGAATCAACATAAATTCCCCATGGATTATTAAATTGACCATTTCCATTTCCTTTTGAACCAAATGTTGAAATAAAATTTCTTTGAGGATCGAATATTTGAATCCTATGATTACCACAATCAGAAACAATAATGTTTCCTTTTGAACAAATAGCTATTCCGATTGGACCATTAAATTGACCATTTCCATTTCCTTCTGATCCAAATTTTGAAATAAATTTTCCATTCGAACCAAATATTTGAACTCTATGACCCTTCCATTCACAAACAAGAATATTATCATTTGAATCAACACAGATTCCATATGGATGATAAAGTTGGGACTCTCCTCTTCCACCTGATCCAAACCTAGAAATAAAATTTCCTTGAGAATCGAGTATTTGAATTCTATGGCCATTATGTTCGCAAATAACAATATTTCCAATTGAGTTAATTGTGATCCCAATTGGACTATGAAAGTGATCATTTCCATTCCCATTTCCATTTCCATTTGATCCGAATTTTGAAATAAAAGTTCCTTTTGAGTCAAATATTTGCACTTTATGATTATTTGTATCACAAATAAGAAAATTTCCGTTTGAATTAACAGCGATTCCAAAAGGATTAACAAATTCACCTCCAGTTCCTTCTGGTTCAAATGTTAATTTTGGTTCATTTATTTCATTATAATTTCTTTGTTTTGAAAATACTTGAATTTGAAAAGGTGAAGAATTGATATTAATTCCATTAACTTTTACAAGTATTGAATATTTTCCTTCAACTTTTAATTTCATTTTCACTTCATATCTTCCATTATTCAAATCCACAATATTCCATTCATTATTCTCTTCTTTATTTTCATCATCTGATTTTGATTCTCCTTCAATATAAATTACAAATCTCTTTCCATTTCCACCTTTTTTCATTTCATTTCCTTCTTTTGAATAACTAATTATTTCAAATTTAAATTCTTCATTTTCATGAATCTTTTTGGCTTTATTTCTTAAAATTAAACATTTATCAGGTGAAATGTCATTTGAATTAATATTTCCAATCCTTGAAATACTTGAATAAATTGATTGTTCCTCTTTTTGAGATATTAAAAATCCAATCAAAGAATTATGACAAGGTTCAGTTCTCCAAATATTATTTGATAAATAATTTAATCTTGATTCATATAATTTCTTCATTGATAATAATCTTGCATCATTTTTGTTATTATTTGATAAAGAAAGTGAATTTTGAATCATTTGATAAGATCCAATAATACTTTCAATTCCAAATTTCAAATCTTCTTTTTGAAGTTCTAATTCTTTCTTTTTATATTTCTCAATTTCATCCCATTTATTTAATAATTCTTGTTCTTTTTCATCCAATTTAATTCTAATTTTATTGAAAATTTGATTAATTTGAGATTGAGTTGATGTTGAACTAATTTCTAATTCTTTGATAACTTCTTCACATTTATTTATTCCCTCTCTTAGTTCTTTTTCTTTTTCTTTGGGTTTTAACTTTTTTTTTTAATTTTACTTGTTTATTTTAAGTAAAAAGAAAAGAAAAATACCTGATTGATTAAATCAATTAATGATTGTTTTTCATTTCCAACAATATCTGATAACACTAAAATTTTATGAGATGGGTGTTTTGAGATACACAAAGAGCAAATTGGCTCTTTACAATCATTACAAAATAAATCCATTTCTTTTTGTCCATGAATTTGACAATAAATTTGATTGTTTGAACTTGAATTTGTAATTGTTTTGATTTGAGTTTCATCTTTCATTTCTTGAATTGGAATGAGTTGATGATTCTTTGACATTTTCATTGTTTTATGAAGTTTTGAACAGAATTCACAAAAATGTTCTTCACAATTGAAACAATAATGAGTTGCTTCATTCTTTCCATCTAAACAGATTACTTTTTGATTATTTTGTTGAGAAATTGAATTTGTTAATGTATTGTGAATATTGAGGGCATTAAGAAGAAATGTATCAGTTGATAAGTTTGATAGTTGTTCTCTTGATTCAAATTGAATTGGTGTTCTGCAAATTGGACATTTTACATTAACATTTGAATGGGTTTTTTCATAATGAGTTTCTAAACATTCTAAACAAAATGAATGAAGACATCCCAATGTTTTTGGTTCTCGATATATATCTTTACACAATGAACATTCTAATTAATTCTAATTCTAATCCTTTTTCTGTTGAAGACATTTGCAAGATAAGATTTTTTTTTTTTGAAAAATTGCAGTTCGAATGAAATAAATTTAATAAATTTGAAATATAGTTTAGTTTCAAAAGTTTTGCTGTCTATTTATTTATCAACTTTTTACAGTTCAGAAAAAATTTTTTACAACAAAAAGTTTTTTTTTTCAAGTACAAAAAGGAATCAAAATTAAAAATGAAGTAAAATCAAACAGAATAAAAAAAAAACAATACAAGAAAAATGAAATAAAATAAAACAAAATTAAAAATTGAATTACACTTGAATTGGGGGTAGTCGACATAAAGGACAAGAATTACAATGACCTGTTAGCCAAGTATCAACACATTGTTGATGAAAGACATGACCACAAGGTAATGATCTTAAATCTTCATCAGAGATAAAATCGGTTAAACAAACTGTACAAAAAGTTTCTTTGATTTCTCCGGCTTGATATTTTAGATGAGAAATTTGATCCACTTGTTGTTGAGGAACACCTCGACTCACGTTTCCAAGCCTTTCTTGTAATGCAAGGAGTTGTTCATAAGTTTGATTATTTTCTCCATCAACAACATAAACTACAAATCCTCTTCTTTCAGATTCATCTCCAAGAACAATAATTAAAAGGAAATCTCCTCTTCTTTCTCTTCCTAAACTTTCAATAGCACTGGCAGAAAATCCAAAACTGAGGGGTTCTCTTCTTTCTCTAGGACCTAATGGTCCATCTTGAACTCTATCTCCTTCTCCTTCCTCTCCATGAGGAATGATTGGGGGTTGAAAGTGACGAGAAAATCCTCTAAAACCTAATCTCAAGAATCTCTCACGTCTGTCTTCTGGAGTTTCTTGTAAAAAGTCTTGGAAACTAAGTGGTCTTCTTTCTTGTCTTGTTTGATTTCTATCTCTAAGTGAAGGATTTTCAGAAGTGATAGTTTCTGTTGAAGTTGTTGTTCTAGCATCTGGATCAATTTCTCTTTCTTCTGAGGATCCAGCAATAAAATCAGTAAATTCTTGAATTCCTCCAGAATTATTATTATTATTATTTTGAATAAATGGTTCTGGATCAATATTCATTGAATTATTTACTTCTTCAGGTTGTGGACCTCTTTCTCTTTGACGATGAGTTCTTCTTCTCCGAATTGAATTGAAAATGGATGAAACTTTTTATATTAATTTTTTTTGATTAAAATTTTTTTTTCCTTTTTTTTTTTAAAAAAAAAAAAAAGTTGATACAATTAGTTAATTGTTGATTCAAAAAAATATAAGACAATTAACTTTGAACATTGATTCAAACAAATAAATCATAAAACCGTACAATATAAATATTATAATAAATAAAAGAAATAAGTAAATTGTTACCATTTGATGAACGATGGCTATGTCTTGATGAAGATGATGATGTTACATTTGGGATAGGATTGGAAGTGGTTTCCATTGTTTCATAATTCCTTGAGCTCCTACTATTTACTCTCATTGCCTCAGAATTCTGACTACTACTATTATGATTACGGTTTTCTGTTGTTATTGGAGCTGTTGTAGTTGTAGTTCCAAAATGGTGCCTCACTCGTCTATTTCGACTCGAATTCGCTCCCATTTTGAACAAAGGTTTCCGAATTATTTGGTTCTTAATTTTTGAGGGAGATGAATTCAAAAAGAGTCCTTTTATTATTTAAAGAGGTTTATAAATGCGTTATGCTTGATACTTTTGGTTGTTGTTGTTTCCTCCAGTTTTGTGTTTGTTGTTTTAAAAGTTTATGCTGTGTGGAATTGCTGAAGTAATCACTCAATTCAAAAAATTTTTTGTAAAATTTTGTCCTGGTTTTTTGTTATTATTTGGCACAAAATTTAAAGAAGGATAATAATTTAATAAGTTTAAATAATAATTTTAAAAGTTGATAATAGTTGAAGTTATGATTGTAAAAAATAGTTATGCAAAGATAAAATCAAAAGAATTGGGGGATGTTTTGTGATCAACGAAAAAAAATTAATTATGCAGTTTTGATTATAAAATAAATTATGTGTTGTAAAAGAAAAATGAATTATGCTTTGTAGAATAAAAATAATTATGCTTGAAGAATAAATATAAATAATTTGAATAAATAACTTATTTATGCACACATAATAAATTAAATGAAATTAAAAATAAGCTTGTTTGTTGTTGTTGTTGTTTTGGGGAAAAAAAAAAATAAATTGTTATGCACAGAGGAATTGGTGGTTTTTATTTTAGGAAAATTTCAAAAAAAATAACAACAAACAAAATAAAGATTGCGAAAGTTGTTATTTTCCTCCTTTCTTCCTTTTGATTTTATCAAGGTTTCATCAAAAGATAATAACAATTTCGACTCTTTATTATTTTTTTTAAACAATGAAAAGGATTTGGAATACTCAAGCAATTCAATGGAGTGAAGAAGTTGAACAATTTCAATAAAGTTATGGATTGCTGGGATCATTGATTGTTTTTCATTTCAAATGGTTAACTTCTGAACCCAGACAATCTCAAAGAAAGATATTATGAAGCTCATCTCCAATAGATTCTAGAGATATCAATATCAATTACTTTTTTCAATTTTGAATTCAATTCCAAAAAAATTTGAAAGAATAGAATAGAATCAGAAACAATCCTCCAACAATTTCACAAAGGCCGAGAAAAAAAAAAAATCTCAAATAGCAGATCTAAGAAATAAGCTTCATTTGAATATTTTTTTTTTCATAATGAAATCAATTATTTTTTTAAAAAAAAAAAAAAAAATTAAAAAAAAAATTTAAAAAAAAAAAAAAAAATTAAAATAAAACTTTGAAAAAAACATTGAACTTCATAAAACATTCATTGAACGATTCAAAGCAATTTCACAAAGTCAGAGAAAAAATTTCTGATTTTTGGTGAGGAAAAGAAAAAAACTGAAAAAATGACTGGAAAAAAGGTTTTTCTCTCTTTTCAACACTCAATTAATCAATAATCACTTAATCACTTAATCAACACTTATCATAAAACATCTCAAAAACTCAAAATTTACATTCTATTTTACTCTATATTGATGTTTGAATTGTATTTTATTTGAGTTTTTTTATTATTGGGTTTAGTTTTTGAAATTTTTGGGTTGAATTTTTTTATTTAAAAAGCCACGCGTGAAAAATGGCTTTGAAAATTTCAATTCAATACTTATATATCTTCAATACTTTATATCTATCCATTCTATTCAACTCAATTCAAATTACATTTTAAATATACTTTATTGTTTTGTAATGTTTTAATTTTGGAAAAAAAAAAAAGGGAAAAGGAGGAGGAGAACAAAAGAAACCCGTTGAGAAGAAAGTTGAAGAGAAAAAGCCAGTCGAGGAAAAGAAACCCGTTGAAGAGAAGAAAGTAGAGGAAAAGAAAATAGAAGAAACAAAACCAGTTGTAACAAACCAAGAGATTAAACAAGAAAATTCTAATGGAGAAGGTATATTTTCATTTTATTTCGATGTTGCATAATACATTTATTTGATTTGATTATTATTTTTTCTTAATAGATGCTACTGCTCAAAAAGTATTAAAAGAAGTATCTAATACACCTCAAGATAATAAGATAGATAATTCAAATGTTCGACATCCGTTAGAATGTAATTGGGTTTTGCAATGTACTTCTATACAAAGAAGTGAAAATTGGCTTGACAACTTTTTGAAACTTGCTACTATTCAAACAGTATTTTTTTCTTTTCTTCTCTTTTCTTTCTTTCTTTGATATTAATAAAATGCTTTTTTATTTTTTTTTTGAATAGATTGAAGATTTTTGGGGGTAAAATTTCTTTTTTTTTTCAAAACAAAAATATTATTTATTCTTTATTCTATTTTTTTAAAAAATTAACATAAATAGAACTCATAACAATATCTTACCACCATCACAAATTTCAAATAATACTCTTTATTTTTTCCGAGAAGGAATCATCCCTGCTTGGGAAGGTCTTTTTTTTGAAAGACAAAATTAAAACAAAAATTAAAACTCATAAAAAATATCAAAAAGATGCAAAAAATGCTAAGGGAGGAAAAATTACTTTAGATTTTAGAAAAGAACAAAAAAGAGATTTTTTAGATCAAATTTGGCTTGATTTAGTTTGATTTTTTCTTCATTAATTAATTTCTTTAATAATACAAAATCCAATAATAAAATAAATATTTTCAATTAAAATAGGCATTATCTTGTATTGGAGAAGTACTTGTAAATAATATGAGTACAATTTGTGGTGTTCTCTTTCAAGCCAGAAAATTTGAAGATAGAATTGTAATATGGACAAGTACTTGTGATCAAAATGAAATTGATCCAATTAGGTATGTTTTCTTTTTTTTTTCTTCTTTTTTTAAAAAAAAACATCAAAATAACTAATTAAAATAAAAAGTGCTAAATTAAAATCAATTGGAGAAGAACATTGTAAAGGAATGACTATTGTAACGGTATTTGAACCTCATGACCCTCAAGCACACTCCAAAAAATATTGAAAAGTGAAAATAAAATAAATAAAAAAAAGGAAAAAGAAAATTCAAGTGTTATTATTTTACAAATAAAAGTTAATATTTTGATTGTGGACTTCTTCGAACACAAAATACTACATAAGCGGCTCTTGTCTATTCAGAAAAAAAAATTAATATTTTCATTTGTTATTGAAAAATAAATAAATAATAAATCAATCAAAACCTTGACATCAGATTCATTCACCCTGAATACTCTTGTATCATCATAACAATACCATTGTTTTTGATAAGGATGGAGACAAAATGAAGTATCTAAATAAATAAATATCATGAGTTTAATACATTTGAATTAGAAAATCAGAAAAAAAAATAAAGAAAAAAAAGATTACAATGTCCACCATTCATTCCTCCAGTATGGTTCTATTATTATTTTTTATTGTTAGAGAAATTCAAGAAATAAAAAAATAAAAATAAAAAATAACAATAATTGCATAGACATCATAAATATTTGCTCGTTCTTTTTCTTCAAAGTTATCTACAAAAGGAGAAAAATCTAACCCCCTAAAAAAATCGAATTAAAAATTAATAGGAGTCTTTTAAAAAAATGAAAAAAAAAAAGGAAAACAATACTTCAGAGGAAAATCAATAAATGTTTCAATTTTATCTCTCCAAATTCCAGAATAATGAAAACGTTTAAAATGAAGAATTAAAATATCAGGAAGTTTCCAAAGTGAGAGTTTCTTTGTTGCACTCCTTTTCTCTTTACATTTTGGACAGAACCTTTTTTTATTTTATTATTTTTGAATTTAAATCATGAAAATAAAATAAAATAAAAAATTACCATTGATTCTTTTCATCCAAAACCTCAGTTTCAATATATGCATTAATAGAGTTGAAAAGAGTTGATTGATTCATTGAACGAATTGGTAAAGATAAATACATGAAAGGATTAAAACTTGTTGAGTCCTTTATGAAGGGAATTTTTTTTTGGAAAAGAAAAAAAAAAGTGGAAAAAATAAACTTACAGTTTGACAAGTAGAACAAGTTAAAGTTGACTTCAATTGTCCTTGAAATATATCAACTACAAAAGAGTTATTCCTTTCCAAATATTTTTCCCAACAAATTTTTCCTAATGTCTTTTTGGAAAAAAAAAAAATGAAAAAAATGAAAAAATTAAATTAAATTTGATTGTTAAAGGGAAAAAAAAATGAAAAAAAAAATGAAAAAATTTGAAAAAGTACAATCACAGGTATTTTTGGATCTTCTGGATCTGGACTTCTTGTTCTTCTATTACTTCGATTTAAATCCTCATGAATTGCATCTAAAAGAAAAGAAAGAAATTCTTGTGCATCATGTTGATCATCTCCAGCGAATTGTGGTGCGAATTGTTCAATCACTCTCTATTTTGATTGATTGAGACATAATTTTCAAAAAAAAAAAACAAAAAGTACCTTAAATTTGGTTGGTGATATTGAACCTCCTCGTTCATTCCACAATCCTTGCATTAATTCAGCATAACATTTTACTAATTCTCCCTTTGTTCCCATAGTATTTTGATAATTAATTTGTGTTTTGAAATTTCCATCTAATTTATAATTTAAATTATTATTATTTTGATTGAAATAGAACAAAAATTAAAATAATAACTCAAAAAAATTCTTGTTAATGGAAGTGTTGTGGAGAGGGCTTGAAGTGTTGCATTCATAAAACAAGTATTTCCAAGATTTTTAAGTCCTGAAAGCCCATTTAATAGATCAGTTGTTCTTATATTTTGAGATGTTTCAAGTACTTTAGGAGTTTGTGTAGAAAAAGAAGATTGACTAAAGTTTTTTTTAAAATAAATTAAAATTGGAAATAAATAACTAAATCAAGAGAAACTAACCTTTTTGGTGGGATTTGAGGTGAAATAGGATTTTGATTTGATGGTTTATACACATTAATTGGATTTGGTGGACGATTATTGTTGATTGGCATATTTTGAGGTGGTTGAGAGAAGGAAGAAGATGTAGGTGTTGGTCTAAGAAAATGAAATGAATCATCAAATCTAGTTTGTTTAGCAGTAATTGGTTTTGGAATTATTTTTCCTGATTGGTGACCTTTTTCTTTCAACTATTTTATTAAAAAAAATTATTTCATTGATTACTTTTTTTTTTTTTTTGACAAAGAAAGAAAAAATCTTACAAGGTCTGCTGAAGATCTTAAAATAGAAGATTGATTTGAAGAAAAGGGAGTTTTAATTGGAGAAAAGACTAATAAGTTGCTCATATCTTCAATCGACATCCCTTCCTCTTCTTCTTTATTCAAACTTGGGGAAGATAATTCATCACTTTCCACTGCATCTGGAATCAAATTTCCAAAAGTATTTTGAAAAGTATTGACATTTGAGTTCGAATTATTAAATTGTGGGTTAAAAAAATCTCGTTCTTCATCAGATAGCAAGGAAGTTGAATAAGGAATTGAATTTTGGTTCAAGTTTGAATTTGGATTAAAATTTGGAGGAATATTTGAAGAAAAATTTTGATTGAAAAAAGAATCCAAATCTTGGTTTTGATAATGATTTTGGTTTTGATTTTGATTTTGAAATTGATTTTGATTTTGATTAGAACTTTCCCCAATATTTGTGAATTGATTTTGATTAATATTTGCATTTCCATTCTTATTTAAATTTAAATTTGAATTTTCATTTATCTTTGAATTCGAAGTTGGTTTTTGATTGAAACTTTCATTTTTTTTTGTATTCACATTCGTTGTTAAACTTGAACTTAAATTTGAGTTTGAGTTTGAGTTTGGTTTCGACTCCAAATTTTCATTTGAATTTAGATCTGAGTTTGAATTTGATGATAGTTCGGAATCAAAAAGTAGATAATTTTCAAGTAAATCATGAATATTTTCAAGTTTTGGCATTGCTTTGACTGCAAGCTAATTTCATTTTTTTTTTATTTCGTTATAAATTCAAAAAAAAAAAAAAATCAATCATACCATTTGTAAATCCTTAAATTCTTTATCTTGTTTCAAAAACTGTCGATTTTTTGGAATAATTTCGACAACAATGGTAACAAACCTTCTTAAAAAAATGTAAGCCCTTTCATATTCGCCTTTATTATAAGCACCAGTATATTCATTATATAACTTCCTAGCTATAACAAACCAATTTTTAATGTTTTTATCATTTGGTTTGTCTTTCACCTCACAACGTTTTATAATACTCTCCATTTAATCATCTATCTATCCAATTCCAAATCTTCCACAATTTATTTAATAATTTATGCGTAATCACACCAAAATAAGTATTCTCCTTCCTCCTTCTTAACAAAACTGAAAAACTGAAAAACAAGATCAAATATAATATTATTTCTATTCCTCTATTGATTTTTTCAAAGTTTATTATTATTGAATTTATAATCCATTTTATGAAAGAAAATACCTTTGTTTGCTTTGATTGTAACAAGCAATTCTTGGCACAAAATTGCAAAAAGCAAAAATATTCTCCAATAATACAATATTGTTTCAATCACTTTGTTCGAACTTCTATAATATAATTGAGTTTTAAAATTTATTAATGAAATATAAAACAAAAAAGAACATACTTGGGGCTCTTATTGAAGTATTGAAGCGACTGGACCGATTGCTTTGGCTTGCAAAAAAAAAATGTTTGTTTGTTGGCCATGTTTGTTTTAATCATGGCGTCCTTTTTTTTTTTTTTTTTTTTTTTTTTTTTTTTTTTTTTTTTTTTTCATTTTTTGTTCTATCCTCCAAGTTTTTAAAATAACTTTTTCAATAAGAAAAATCAATTCTTGAAAGTTCCACCATTGAATTCCTTACAAAAATTTAGATTTATTTGTACTATTCATAACCTTATTCCATCATCAAATTTTTGAGAAAAAAAAATTTTTTTTGAACACAAAGAAAAGAAGAAACAAATGGATTGTTTTGTTTTTTTAAAAAAATATTTGAATCATTCCTAGCATTGTTAATTTAAAATCAAGTATTTTTGCTTATGTAAATTTTTTTAAAGTTGAGACCTGCATTTTTATTTATTTTATTTATTTATTTTTTTTTTTGAAAAATGCGCAAGCCTAATTATGCCTACATTCCTTGTGCCTCAAATGCCACAGTAACAGGGTTATTTATTTGCTCTCATTTTTTTCTTTTCTTTTCTTTCTTTTTTCTTTTTCTTCTTTTTTTTTTTTAAAAAAAAAGCGCAATCTCAAGCTGATCAGATACCTCTTTGAATCTTTGAAAACTTTTTAACTTATAGATTCAGTTGATCCCTTTCTGAAAAGTAACCAAGTTGTAAATAAACAAATAAAAAGGTATTTTTGCCGTTTCTATTTCAATTTTATTTCAAGTAAAAAGTCAATTTCAATTTTGATTACTTTGTCTAAACGACAAATAATGAAAACGAATAGAGTCGTTGATTCCTTGTTTCAGACCACTTCTCCAAAATTTTGAGAATCTTATTGAAGTATGTCAACAACAACAGAAAAAGAATTAGATCTTGAGTGCTCATTGTGTAAAGATATCTATCGAGAACCAAAAACATTAGGATGTCTTCATTCATTTTGCTTGGAATGTTTGGAAACTCATTATGAAAAAACCCATTCAAATGTTAATTTAAAATGTCCAATTTGTAGAACACCTTTTCAATCTAAATCAAGAGATCAACTTGCTAATTTATCAACTGATACATTTCTTCTTAATGCCCTCAATATTCATAATACATTGGCAAATTCATTTTCTCAACAAAATAAACAAAAATTGATGTGTTTGGATGGAAAGAATGAAGCAACTCATTATTGTTTGGACTGTGAAGAACATTTTTGTGAAGCATGCACAACTCTTCATAAAACAATGAAAATGTCAAAGAATCATAAACTCATTCCAATTGAAGAAATGAAGAATCAATCCCAAGTCAAAATAATTTCAAAATCAAGTTCACAACTTTATTGTCAAATCCATCAACAAAAAGAAATAGACTTATTTTGTGAAAATTGTAAAGAGCCAATTTGTTCATTATGTGTTCCTCTCCATTCTTCTCACAAAATTTTGACAATAACAGATGCTATTAAAAATGGAAAACAATCATTAATTGATTTAATTAATCAAGTTAGTTTCTTTTTTCTTTATTTTCTTTTCTTCTTTCTAAAGCAAATAAATAATTCTTTTTTAAAAAAGGTAAAACCCAATGAAAAAGAAAAAGAATTAAGAAAAGGAATAAATGAATGTAAAGAAGTTGTTAAACAATTAGAAATTAATTCAACATCAACTCAAACTCAAATCAATGAATTATTCAACAAAATTAGAAATAAATTGGACGAAAAAGAACAAGAATTATTGGACAAATTGGATGAAATTGAGAAATATAAAAAGAAAGGATTGGAACTTCAAATAGAAGAATTGAAATTTGGAATTGAAAATATTATTGGATCTTGTCAAATGATTAAAAACTCTCTTACTTTATCAAATATTAATAATCATGGAAATTATGGAAGATTATTATCAATGAAGAAATTATATGAATCAAGATTGAATTATTTATCAAATACTATTTGGAAAATTGAACCCTGTCATAATCCATTTATTGATTTTTTAATATCGGAAAAAGATGAAAAATCAATTTCTTTAAATATTTCAAATATTGGAATGGTTGATTCAAATGAGATTGCTGCTGATAAATGTTTGATTCCAAGAAGCCAAATAATTTATAAAAACGAAGAATGTAAATTTGAGATAATTAGTTACTCAAATGAAGGAAATGAAATGAAAAAAGGAGGAAATAAGAAAAAATTTGGAATTCAAATTGAAGGTGAACAAAAGAATGAAAAAAATAAGAAATATGAATGGAATATTGTGGATTTGAATAATGGAAGGTACGAAGTGAAAATGAAATTAAAAAATGAAGGAAAATACTCAATTTTTGTTAAACTTAATGGACTTGATATTAAATCTTCTCCATTTCACCTGAAAAAGTGTGTTCCCAAAATTTATTACAGCTCTCAAGGAGAGTCTATGGTTCATACATTCATGAAACAAAACTTTTCAAGTTGTGAATATATTGAAGTCAACTTCAATGGTAAAGCAATTAATTTCCAACAACCATGCTTTCTATTTATCTTTGTCGTGATTACTGATAGATTCGATGATCCTTCTTCATGGGGAAAATGGATTGATAAGAGGATGAAAGAAACAGGTTAAACAAAGAAATTAATTTCATTTTTTTTTTTTTTTCCAAAAATTTTCATTCCTATTTAGGAGGACGATGTGCGTTCATTCTCCTTCATTCAGATGAGAAACAAATGAAATTCGAAAATCCAAATGATCTCCGAGGATCAATTCAAACTGCAAGGTTTCAATTTTCTACAAAAGTAGATAAAAGTGGGATGGGCAGACACCAAAGGTATATTAAAGATGAAAAGAGCTTGAAAGAAACTCTCGAAAATTTTCTTTCAAGAAATGTCATGAAATAAATATTTTTTTTTTGAACCAGAATCAAAATTCAAAATTGAATTTTAGAATAAGCTTTAATATTTCTTTATTTGAAATAAGATACAAGGAGAGAAAATCAAATTATTTTGGGCTATCCAACGAACGTAATGAATCAGAGTCTGAATCTAAAGAAATTTATTTGATTTTTCATTTGTTTCTCCAGAAAAAAAAAAAAAAATTACCTTTAATTGCAAGGGAGGTCATGATTGATTGAAGATTTCCTGAAATTGTTTCATAAAGA
>Ga0209960_1003412_pt1 | contig 13764 bp, 13 predicted proteins | sample ThiBiot_500_plan_2_FD_183947 | JGI IMG/M metagenome (GOLD analysis project Ga0209960, IMG submission 183947) | Wastewater bioreactor microbial communities from Cape Town, South Africa - Thiocy_expt_500_plan (SPAdes) | ecosystem: Engineered > Bioreactor > Thiocyanate-remediating >... | reverse complement strand
AAAAAAAAAAAAAAAAAAAAAATAAAGAAGAACCATCATGAAAAAAATAAAAAGAACAAGTGGATTCTTACAGTTGAGAAAAAAAAGAAAAAAAAGAGTTGAAGAGTTGATCTCAAAAAAAAAAGAACAAACTCAACCAGAAGAACAAGCAAAACCAAAACCAAATAAAAAAACGAGCTTTTCTTATTGGCTCCTCCTTCGCTGTCCTTTTTGTTTATTAACCCTTCTTTGCTCTTTTACAATAAAAATTAAAAATAAAAATAACAAAATTTTTATAAAAACCCACTTATTCACTAAGCCACTTATAATAAATATCGTTTTTCCTGTCGAAAATAAGAATTGTATTTTATTTTTTTAAACCAAAAAAAAAAAAAAAGAACCAAGAAACTATTATTCGAGTATTGTTTTTTGATTATTTTTGGGAAAATTTTTTTATTTTTGACCTTTTTTATGACAAATTTATGATAATATCAAAAGCTACAAGTTATTGATTCAATACTTTGTCTTTTTATAAACAAGAGTAGCTGATATTATTATCATTTTTATAATTTATTATCGATAATACAAAGAGAAATATTATAATACAAAAATTTGAGAATTTTGAAAAAATAAAGGGCTTTGAATTTTTTTTTTTTTATAATAGTTATTATTGTTATTTTGGTTATATTATTATCGAAAAGGATCGAAGAGAGAATATATTAGTAGTCTCTTCAAATATTTTATACTTTGTGGAAGGAATATTAGAAAAACCCAAAGAACCAATAAGTGTAGAAGTTATCTTTTTTGGATTTTTAGAAAACTGGAATAATCAATTAATATTCAAATTCAATAATATTATTTATATAATCATGTCAAAACGTAAAAGTTTTTATAATTATTTAGTTTTTTTTCTTTAGCAATTGTAATTGAATTTTTTCTCTTTAATATTACATTAAACAGCTTCTGCTAAATCATTGAAAAATGACTCAGCTTTAGGTTGTAGGAGAGGAATGAGGTTCAATGATTTCTTTTTAATTTCAAATTCAAAATTGAAGAAATAAAATTAAAAATTGAAGAAGATTGAAGTTGAATATATTTTGAATTCTAATTTTTTAAAAAATTTATCAATTAGACCAAACCTTTCCCTTGATATCGATCCCACCCCTCTTAACCCATCTCTAAGCCATCTCTCTCTCTCATCTTCACCTGATAGACCTTCAGAAATTCTTCCTTTCTTATTTTTAGGTAAGATTTGATTTTGATTTTTGATTTTCTTTTTTTTTCTCTGGTATTGTTGAAATATAACAATAAAATAATAATATATACCACAGGATGTGAAAAACATACAAGTTCAGCAGTATTACTCGATGAACTTCATATTACAGGTATTTTTTTTAAAAAAAAATTCAATAAAATAAATCAAAAAATTGAGAAATTGAGAATAATTTAATTTATAATAAATGAAGGAATCTTAAATGTTGCAATCGAAAGTGAACGGAATGAAGATAAATATGAATATTTTCATCAAAAAATATCGGATAGATTTGAAGAAGATATCTTAAAATATTTAACTGATTCATTTAATTTTATTGGTTAGTTTCTCTCTCTCTTTTTTTTTTTCAATTCTCAATTCAAGTAAAATCAAAAAAAAGAAAAAAAAAAAAAATAAAAAAAAAAAAATAAAAAAAAAAAAAAAAAAAAAAATCAAAAATAAAAAATAAAAAAGAAAAAATTCGCCAACAAGGAGGAGCTGTATTAGTACATTGCACAGCAGGTAAATCAAGATCTCCGTCAATTACAATTGCATACCTGATATATTCACAAAAGTAAGATTTTTTACCAAAAGAAAAAATTAACCAATAATAAAAATAATTCAACAAAACACTCAAACAAATAAACAATTAGGATGACTTTACGGCAAGCATATGATTACGTCAAATCAAGAAGAAGGGTTTGCCCCAATCTAGGTTTTTTATGTATGTTAGCCGAGTTTGAAAAAGGTTGATTGTTATTATTATTATTAAAAACTCTGTTCTAAACTTCATTTGAATTAATGGATTTTTTTAAAAAAACAAAAATTAATAATACAAAGTTACTCTTGGAGAGTCGGATAAAGGACTTAAAGAACTTTGTAAAAATACTATTTCAGATTTAAATATTCTCTTAATTGAGGCAGAGCAAACCTCAATCAGTCCAACTTTTCAATTGGTAAGTTTTACTATCAGAATTTTTTGCTTTTCTTTTTCTTTTTCTTTCTTTCTTTTCTATCTCATTTAAATCATTCCGATTAGATTCAAGATCTAGAATATAGTTGTGATATAGGGATTAATGGAGAAGAGGCTGTGAGAAAAGTATTTTTTTTAAAAAAAAAAAATTCAATCAGAAGAAATAGAAAAGAAGTCAATTTAACTTAATTATTTATATTTATTCAATTCAAAAAGGTAATTGATAGTAACTATGATGTACTTCTTATTGATTTAAAATTACCGGTCATGAGTGGAACTCAGGCAGTAATAAGCATTAGAGAACTTGAGGAAAAAGTAATTTTCTTTCTTTTTTTTATTTTTCTTCTAACATTTCTCAATTTCAATTTTACCCTCTAGGGTTTTCTTGGAACTAAATTATTAATCATTGGAATGACTCAAGATGATAATGAGTTGCTTGGTGAGAATAAAGGATTTGATCTAATTCTAAAAAAACCAATTGAGCAAGACACTCTTCAAGAAACTTTAAAAAGATATTTGAAAAGAGATTCATCTTAAACAATTGAATTATTACAGATGTGATAACATTTTTGTTCTTTTTTAATCGAAAGAAAAAAAAATAAATTAAAGTTAAAAACAAGAAGATCTCCTTTTCATTTTTTTAGGTTGTGTTTTATTTTATTTCAAATAACAGGTTGTTTTTTAAAAAAAGTATTTTACAGAAATAGTTTTTTGTTGTTTTTTGTGACATATACATTTCATTGAGTGATATCCAAGTTGCTTCCTGTTACTTGGGCAAGCTTTAAGATATCTTGAAAAACTTCTTCATTATTTTCTTCAGATTTCCAAATTGATTCTGATATTTGTTTATTTAAAATTGAGAAATGGAAGAGAAAAAAAAAAAAAAAATGTTCAAAGAAAAGAAAAAAGAAACCTGGTTTTAAAACATTGATCTCAACTCTTAAAGGTTCTTGTGAAATGATCTCTTCTTCTATAATTTCTTCAGCTTGAATCTCTTCAATTTTTTCTTCACTTGTTTCATTTCTTGGAGTTGGAGGCAAAGAGAGTATCTCTTCAGAATTTGAGGATAATTCAAACATTGGATTACTGTACACTTGGTCAAAATCTATACATTTTTTTAAAAAATTATTAAAAAAGTTTGATAAAAATTCAAAGATAATATCACCTTCAGGATCTTCTGCTTCATGCTTTTCAATCTCTATCTCCAACGTTTTAGCAACATTTTCAAAATCATCGTCCCTCCGAAAGGCTTTAGATAGCCGACTCAAAGCTTTCTCTTTTAATGAACTCGATTTTCCAGAATTTTTTGAATTAATAGACATATTCTTTCTCTTTTCCTTTCAAGCTCCTTTAAAAAATCTTAAAGACTCATTCAATTAACTTTGGTTTCTTCAATTTGTAATTATCAAGTTTCCTTTTCCTTTTTCTCTTCCCTGTCTTTCCCACCTCTTTAATTTTTTTTTTCAAAAAGAAAAATAAATAAAAGTGAATATTATATTATAACAAGGAAAATAATGATGTTCTTTTATTATTTATGATTATTGTTATTGTTTAGGTATAAATATAATCAAAAAAATAGGTATTACTTGAATTGATAGCTGTTGTAAGTGGCAATGATAAGTGGTCTTCCCTTTGTTCGTTGATTTTTTTATTTTTTATTTTTTGGGTGGTCTTCCAAAGAAAATAATTTTCCGTTAATTGCACTTTCGGCAGGTCCTTTGATTGCAATTTAATATCAAGCTCATCAATGCTTGATTGACTTTGGGAAAATAATTAACATTGTATTGGATTGCAAAAATTGAAAACAAGTTTTAAAAGTTTTCAAAGAGTATGATTCAATTACAATGTAATCACAATTATTGTATTATATATATAATTGAACAGAAACCAAAACAAAAAACAAAAAACAAAAAAAATCAAATGGAATCAAATTGATGGAAAAAAAAAAATCAAAAAAAAAAGATAAGTCTAAAAATTTATCTTTGACTAATTAATACACAATGAAAGAATTAAGAATTATTGCATTTGAAATAAGTTTTCTTTTGTACCTTCACCAAGATTTTCCTTATCACGTCCCTTGAATTTGTTTTTGATATATTCAAATTCATGAGTAAAAGGAAAGGTAACTGCTGTTATAAAACATGATAATGCTGAACTTGCTAATGATAATGTTACAATTGCATTTGCTTTTCCTAATTCACTTTGAAATATTCCTTGAATGATTAATTGAGGAAAATCTTCAATAAATGTTTTGATAATAAAATAAATGGTTAAATATCCTGCATAATCTGAAACTAAGATTTGTTTTCCTTCTTTCAAAAATAAATATTGAGTTACTAAATGAAATGTTTCAACTCCATTTGCTGATAATAGTGAAACTACTGTGAAAAATGAGAAGACCACATAATTATTTTGATTTGGATCCAATTTCTTTTTCCAAGTTGTTAAAAACATTGCAGTACAAAGTGCAGCAAAACTCCAAGGTATTATTGTGAAAATTAAACTCGACCAAAAGAATCCAAAATTATTATTTTCAACACCATAATCATAAGATTGAATCACAAAGAAGATATCAGTTAATAAATCAAATATTCCTAAACATGACATTAAAATTCTTAATAAAAAGAATATCCAACTCTTCTTTGTTTCTTTATCTGCTTTTCTTGCTTGAATAAAGACGCCAAGACAAATTAATAAATAAATCACCAAAATTGGTGCTAAGAAGTAATAAACTGTTAATTGATCAACTGTTGAATATTTTTCCATCGAGCATGTCTCTCCTTTGAATTCATCTATGCATGTACATCTTGCTGAATCATTTTGATAATCTATTTTACATTCTCCATTATTTAAACATGAATATTCAATTGTTCTACAATCTCCAAACATCGCTGACTTGCAATAATCACCTCCATATCCTGTTCCAAAACAATCACAAATTGCTGTATCATTTTGAGATATAGTAATACATTTCCCTTTTTCACATCCATTTTTCCTGCAATCTTCTTTTTGAATTTCACATCTAGCACCTTCATAACCTGGTAAACATGAACATTTTCTTGTGTCACTTCCTAATTCAACACATAATCCTTGAAGACATGTGAAGGTTTTACAATCACTTTTTGATATTTCACAATAATCCCCTTTATATCCTGTGCCTAAACAATCACAATTTGCTGTATCATTTTGAGAAACAGTAATACATTTCCCCATCCCACATCCATTTTTTCTACAATCCTCTTTTTGAATTTCACATCTACTCCCATAATATCCTGCCAAACATGAACAACTTCTTGTGTCATTTTCTAATTCTATACATATTCCTTGAACACATGGAAGCGTTTTACAATCATTTTTCGATATTTCACAATTGTTACCATAATATCCAGTATTTTTGCAATCACAAATTGCTGTATCATTTTGTGAAACAGGAATACATCTTCCTTCTCTTTCACATCCATTTTTTCTACAATCCTCTTTTTGAATTTCACATCTATCACCTACATGACCTGTTCCAAAACAATTACAAATTGATATTCCATTTTGAGCAATACAATCACCACCATTTTTACAAGTATTTGGAGGACATAACTCACATTTATCTCCAATAAAGCCAAAGGGACATTTACAAACTGTCAATCCAACACCATAATCAATACATGTCCCTCCATTCAAACATGTCACACCCGCAACGCAATCATTAATATCTTTTTCACAAAATGAACCTTCATATCCTGTTCCAGTACAATTGCAATATGCAGCTTCTAATCCTATTTTATTCACACATGTCCCATTATTTAAACAATTCAGTGTATTACATCCTTTTTTTTCGAAAAAAAAAAGAGTTCTTTAGCAAAATTAAAAAGAAAGAAGGAAGAAGAAAAAGAGAAAGAAAGAAAAAACCTTGAGAGTCAACATTTTCACAATATTTTCCTGTATATCCAGCACAAACACATTTTTCAATACTTTCTCCAATTGGCTTGGCACAAACTTGATTATTATCACATCCTCCTCTCTCTGAACATGATGGCTCACAATATTTAATAACACTCCAATCTGTTACATCATCACTAAGAAGGCAAATTGCTTCTCCTTGTTCATTTGGCATTGGCGAATAAGGAGAAATACTTTGATATACATAATAATTTGATGGACAATGAAAATATGATTTTTCGTTTACTCCAGCTGATAAAAATTCATTTCCATTGATCGTGGCAGTTAAACATTTTATCTCTTTTAATTTAATATTTTAATTTCTTTAAGTTTATAAGAAATAAATAAAACTTTGAAAGAAAATGTACTTTGACAAATGTTTGAATCATTTAATTCATATCCATATTGACAAGGAAGACAAGTCGATGTTCGATTATCAGGAAAATGATTGAATGAAGTGCAATTACAGTCTAGAATTGATTTCCATTTAAGCATTCTTTCTGAATTTTGAGGACATGGAAGGCATGTTGTCTCATTAAATGAATATTCGTTGTCACCACATTCAATGCACTCTAATCCGTTTCGATAATACCCTGGAGCACACGAATTACAGTCACTTCCATAATAGCCAATTGCACATGAATTACAATAGCTTCCATCAGTGTTTATCCATCCTATATGACAAGTGCATTCTCCTTCTCCATTCATTCCATCGCTACATGTTCCGTGGCCACAATTTGGACATGCTACTCATTTACTTATTAAAATGAAGAAAAAACGAGAGAAACGAGAGAGAGAAAAGATACGTTTACAATCACTTCCCCAATAATCTAGAGCACAGGCATCACATTTTTCAACGTTTGTTGATGTATTCGTTAAACCCTGAATCCATCCTGTGTTACAATTACATTTTCCTGTCCCCAAAACTCCCTCACTACATTCTCCATTTGGACATGAAGGACAAGCTATTGACAAAATTTTGTTTCTTGTAATTAATTTGTAATTCAAATTTTAAATCGATTATAGAAAAAACCTAAACAACTGGACCCAAAATACCCTTTCTCACATGAATTACAATAGCTTCCATTGGTGTTTATCCATCTCATATCACAAGTACATTCTCCATCTCCACTCATTCCATCGCTACATGTTCCACGACCACAATTTGGGCATGCTATTCGTTCACTTCAAGAAATGTACAAATAAAGTGAAGAAGAAGAATAAAAGATACATGTACAATTATTACCCCAGAATCCAGAAGCACAGGTATCACAAGAGTCAACATCAATAGATGTATTTGTAGAATTTTGAACCCATCCTGTGTTGCAATTACATTTTCCTGTTTGTGAACAGACTCCATTTAAGCACCAGGGACAACCTATCAGTTTGTTTGTTTTTTCAAAAAAAAAAAGAATGGATAGAAAATTTCACCTTCACAATTGAGCCCATAATAACCAGGTTTACATTCACATTCTCCAGTATAGCAATTCCAACTTCCAGTTCCACAACCTCCTGATGGAGGTGAAAAACCTATTTTTTTTTTTTTTTTTCCAGTATTCTTCGTGTTTGTTACAATTTTTTTTTTTTTTCCTGAAAGTGAAAACTCTTACAGGAACAAGGAGCGGCAGATATTTTCACAGAAGCTAATCTTGTTGCTGAATCTGCAACATTTAACTAATTTGGTGTTTTGTTGTTGTAATTGACAAGAAAAATATATCAATAAATAAATTATGCAACCAAAAAAGAAAAAAAACCTCTTGAAGTACAATTTTTCCATCAATTCCTGTTGTTACTCTTTGAGTTTGATCAACGTATTGGTTGAGACCAAGGGCAAGGTTGCTGTTTTCAAAAAAAAAGAAATTCAAAAGGAGAGAAGGTGGGGAAAAAAGGAAAAAGAGAGAAGGGAAAAAGACCTTGCAAGAGTGTAAGTGCTTGAACCAATAACTTTTAAATTGTAAGTGGAAACATCTTGAGAGCCTATCGTTACAGCGACATCATAAGCCCAATTTGGTTGCAAATAAACTGTCCAAGCAGCATTCTTTTTCATTTTAATAATCGAATTGTTTGGTTGTCCATCCGCAGAACTTTCCATTTTTTTTTTTTTTCTGTCAAAGGTTTGAGATAAAAAAATAAATGACAAATAAATTTCACTATTGAACAATCTGTGAGGTATGATCAGTATCCCATCCAAAAGTGCCAAAAGAAGTGCCACTAATAACTGAGCCTGTTGCAATTACATAATCGCCTATGATTGGTGTTGTAGACAATCCAAAGTTATATAAATAGATTCCGGTATTTGGTCCTCCTGTATTTGAGTCGAATATTAAAAGAAAGAAAAGAAAAGAAAAAGAAAAGAGAAAGGAACCTGTAGTAGGAAAAGAAAATCCATTATTGCAATTACATGTTCCACAATTGAAATTCGTATTTGTACCATAACAAGTTCCAACAACAGTTGAACCTTATCGATTTATTTTTTTTTTTGAAAAGAAAAAAGGAATAATAAACAAAAAAAAATACAAGCACAATCATTTTGTCCAACAACACTGTCAATAAACCCCTCTTTACAAACACATTGTTTTGTTGAACATTTACAAACACCTCCTGATGTGCAAGAGGGACATGCATCTTGACCTATTTTTCATTATTGCTGATATTTTTCTGATTTGATTTCACATTTCTTTTTTTTTAAAAAAAAATTGTACAATCACATATTGAGGATTGGGTTATTCCTGGAACTGAATTACAAGCGCAAGTACCAGTATTATAATTACATTTTCCATTCAATTCATTACAACTTGGTTCACAAAGTTTTGGGAAACTTTGATTATATTCTCCGCTTGATATTAATATCATCAGAGAAAGAAGAAAAAAAAGGAAGGAAAAAATGAAGCAAAAGGCGAAGTGAAAAATATCAATATTTACCTTACAGATAATAAAAACATTGCTATTTTTATTGAAAAGTGAGATTTTTGAGGAAAAAGAAAGATTAAAAAATAAAACCATCATCATAATCTTGATCACCGAGATCCACCATATCTTCAAAACCAAGAATAATGCCATAACTTGTTTCGATGAGTGCAACATGACGGGCATTATTAACTTTGTCTTTGAAATTCAGGGAGTCAATTGAACACCAAGTATAAAGTCTATTTGATGATTATTAATGATATTCCCAAAATAGAACCAAAAATTTACATCGTTGATCCTGGTTTAACAGAACCCTGTGCAGCATCAATTGAACAGTTATTGTTTCTGTAACAGTCATAATTGCGCCCTCCGTTTTGAATCAAACAATTTTTTAATGTGGCATTATTTCGGCATATATCGGAAAGATAATCAACGCCCGCTCCATTAGCATGCAAAAAGAATCCAACACCAGTTCCTGGAGGGAAAGGGCCTATTGTTGAAGTTAAACCTAATCGAGGAACACAACTTTTATATTTCAAAGTGTTTGGATTTTTGTTTGGAGAAGAATCCCAACTTGCATCACCAAATACATCTAAAATTTCATTTATTTTTTATTTCTAATAAAGTGAAAAAAAGAAACCTTTGAAAGAATTAAAAATTGGGAGCTGAGTATTTGAATCAATGAGAAAATAACCCATTTGGTTTCTGTATCCAGCGCCATCCGCAACAATACTAATATTGATACTTCCTTGTGTCGTAAACCAAACATTAGGAGAAAGTTGACGATTTAGGTATGCTGCTCTTATATCTAATTGAGTTTGAGTCAATTTGCCATTTCCAGTTGGAAATTTTGAAAAATCAATTGATTGCGGGAATAGATAAGTCTAAATAAAGTAAAATAAAATAAAAAAGTCAAAAATAAAAATAAAGAAAATAAATAAATTAAAAATACAAGAAGGTTAAAAAAGGTATAGTCAAGGAATCGAAAGCTTGCTCTTTCAGGGCAACAAAGAGATCCTAACTCAGCAAGTACATTTGAAGGACAAATGGTGCCAACTACTGTACTCAAATCAAAAACATTTTGATATGATGAGGCTCCACACTTTTCAGATGAATCCCCAGCACAATTTGTTGAACACAAAGAATCAGAAACTTTATCAGCAGAATTTACAGTATTTGAACAAAAACATTGTGTGGTTGTGACGGCTGCATATCGATATTCTATGACCGTTTGATTTATTATTGTTTTAAGTTAATTAATTGTATTTTGAGGAAGAAAATTCAAAAATATTTGATGGTTTACTTTGAAATTGACAATTTCTTGCACATAAAGACCAACTCATTGAATCTGAGGCTGCAATTACATTTGATTGATTCATGGCATTAAAAGAAAAAGTTGAAGGAGAGTTGAAACATCCAAGGGAAATAAAGTCATCTATTAAAGAAGAATTAATCGAAAGACAAGAGAAATTGATTTCATCAAAATCACAATTACATTTTGTTGCTGGTCCATTTTGCCCCAGAATTATTGTCCAAAATAAAAAGAGAGCATAAAGTGGGCATCTTATTTGCATCTCCTTGAGGTTCCTTCGAATTAACTTTTAACCAGGAATTGGTTGAGTTGTTCACAAAGTAAAGTTGATTCAAAAATTTCCTACCTTTTAGCTCGAAGTTAAAATTTCAAAAAGACGAAGAGTGGAATCTGAAACCAGAGCACCTAAAGAGAGAGAAAATTATTAAAAAAAGGAGCTTTAGAAGAAAAACAAAAAAGAAAAGAAAAAAAAGAACAAAACAAAAATTTAAAACCAAAAAAGCAAAAACCTGCTCGGTTCAAGGGAAATTTAACCGACTTTGGCTAGATTATCAATTATAATAAATCAATTCCTCCGAGAACTGTTTATTGATGGCTCTTGATTCATTAATTCCTTGAAATAAAGCCAAATCCAAATCAACAACTGTATCGTTTCAATCACTTCGAAGTAGCAGCACCAACACTTCCACTTTATTTCTTGTTTATTTGCGCAAATAAATACTTGCTGTTTTGCTTCCTGGCCTCCACCATTGATATTGTATACGAGATATTGAAAGATTATTGGGATGTATGAATCTCAAACAAATGAGTAGCTTTCGAAAATAAAGGAATTGGTTGATCCTACTAGTTTCTGAGCAAACCAACCTTGGCGGCAGTTAGTTTTTGCATTTTGCTGATTTGATTTCAATATTTTGTGAAAGAACTCAAGCAATAAGTTGGGAAAGCTCAATGATTCCTTGAGATCTCATCAGTTCTAATTCAAGTTCATTTTTTTTTTCTTGACCTATTTATTTTATTTTTTTTTAAAAAAAGAAAATTGATAAATAAAAAAAAAGAAAAAGAAAAGAAAATATACTACTTGAGGACCTTTGAGTTGAAAACATTTTTGAAGTCTTTCAGAACCTGAATGTTGTGAGAATTGCTTTTTTTGAAGAACTTGAAAAAATCTTTTGAGAAAGTAAGTTTCACCCGTTCACTCTTCCATTAATTGATTGGATTTGAAATTTTCATTCTCTTTCATGAACCAAAGTGAAGAAGATTCGAAGATTGTTGATTGAAAATTGAAATCTCTAAAGTTGAAGCCAAATAATGAAGAATGGGGAATAAGAACAATTTTGCGGAATGGTTGTTATTATTCATGAAATTTGAATTAACATTCGAAATCTGGTCCAGAATTGAAGTAGGATTATGTTTATTGAATGATTGAATGATATCTTTCAATGTAAACACTCATCGTTTGAACGCAAATTGTCAGTGATTCATGAAAAATTTCCATTTTTTTTTTTTTTTGTCAACCCAATTTGCAATGATTTTTCAATTAGAAATTCAAATGCAAATATAGTTGTAAATAAATTTTCGATTTTGAAGAGGTAAAGAGAATCAACAACTTATTATATTATTTGGTTGATATTTAGTTGATAATATTATTTGAGACTAAAGACCAAAAAAAAAAAAAAAATTTTTTTTAGAAGCCGAATTGCCAGTTTCTTCTTCTTCATGCCCGATTCTTCTTTAAACTTGGACTCTTTGCTTGAATTACCCTCAAGTTCATTCAACTGTTTTCAATACAATTTGGAGAAATGATCATAAGCTGTTGTTACGGTCATTTTTTCAGTGCAACTTTCAATTTCACTTCAAAAAACATTTGATACCGAAGAACTTTTTGATCAAGTCTTGAGAAAAGAAGAGCTAATGAGGCACTATAAAGACGAATAATCTTCTTTATTAATTCTTTCTTCCTCTCACTAATATTTTTTTTCAAAGAATAAATGTGCACAAGATCCCTACAACATCTGTGAAGCATTTGTTGCACAAAATTGCTTCTATCACTCTCTTCACGACTGTTTCCAGTGTAGAAGCTATTTTTGGATGTCTTGTCCACATAAATTTTCCTTAGGAATTGTAGTTTAGCTTCAAAGCCTTGTTGACTGAATTTTTGGAGATTTCCATATTTTTTACAAATATGTGGCCCATGATGGCAGAGAAGATGAAAGTAAATCGTTGCTAGAAGGTAATGAATTTAATTCTTTCAAAAATATAAATATAAATATAAATATAAATATAAATATAAAAAGTTACCTGGGTACTCAGTTGTAAAATCTAGTAAAAAATTTTCTGCTTTTTCTTCAAATAAAGAAACTATTTCCTGTGGCAAAATGCATGTTTCCATTTCCACCTTCCCATGCCTCCGATAGTTCTTGAACATCAAGGTACTTCTCCCAGATTTTCTTGTCTTTTTCCGAGAGGGAAAATTTTTCAATTATTTTGGATGAAAAGAAGGTATAAGTTTCATTTCCAATAACAATTCCATTTTCTCTAATTGGATTTCATTCTCTTTCAGTGACAAACTTTCTCTTGTCTGGAAGCAATTTATCTCTTGAAGTCATGAATCTCTTTCCAGAAAGCATCAATTGGCAGCTTTGAGGTAACCATTCTTTAAAAGATTGATATTCACTGTTGCTCAAAGAAAAATGGTCTTGGATAGCAGCTGCTTTAAGGTAATTTGATATTGTCTCAAATTCATGATCTTCCCATCACTAAATCACTCCCAATTTTTTGAAGTTTTTCTTAGAGCTGGATTCCAACAAAATGTAATTTTGATCCAAGTATAACTGAGCTCATCCTTGAAGTTACAAACTTTAAATCAAATTGGAGTTTTCAATGATGTTGTAATTGCTAATAACTGGATAGTAATCTAGTGAAGTATTATTATTATTTAATAATTAAAAATGATTCAATTTTTGTCATACTTTTTTTTTTTCCCTTGTTCAATTTTTTTTTTTCAAAATTTTTTCAAAAAAAACATGTTATTCGACTTTGTGACATCTTGAATATTGAAAGTAACATCTGAAGTAGTTTGTTGTGCAAAATGATAAATGATGGTTGTCTTGATACTCTTCTTCTTGATTGATATCAAAGACTTTCCAATGTTTATCAAAATTTTCGAAATTTTCTGAAAGAGAACAAAAAAAAATTTTTTTTTCTTTTTTTTTCCTTGTTCAACTTTTTTTTTTTCAAAGTTTGAAAGATCATAAACTTAAGAATAAAACAAAAAATTCAAGAAAGAGTAAAAGAATAAAACTACCTAAGATAAGAGAGATTCACTCTTTGAAATATGATCCTTTTCAATGAATTGTGATTCATTATTCATTTTGAGAAATTTTTTTGAAAAAAAAAAAAAAAAAAAAA
>Ga0209960_1003410_pt1 | contig 13765 bp, 19 predicted proteins | sample ThiBiot_500_plan_2_FD_183947 | JGI IMG/M metagenome (GOLD analysis project Ga0209960, IMG submission 183947) | Wastewater bioreactor microbial communities from Cape Town, South Africa - Thiocy_expt_500_plan (SPAdes) | ecosystem: Engineered > Bioreactor > Thiocyanate-remediating >... | reverse complement strand
TGTCTTTTCCCAGAGACCGCACAATTATTGCCTAACCCTAATGGTAGTGCCCTAGGTTGTGCTTATAAACACTCAGATAAGCTTTATATTTTATTGCCCGGTCCTCCAAAAGAATGTTTACCTATGTTTCACAATTACGCTTTACCCCTGCTGCAACAGACTGCACATAGTGAAAAACTAATATTAAAATGGCGGGTTTTCGGAATACCTGAAAGTGAATTTGCACAAAAAATGGAACAGGCTCTGACCAATATTAATTGCCAGGTGGGCTACCGTTGGGAATCGCCTTATATCGAATTTAAAGTGCGCTGTAGAAAAGAACTAGCCTCTTCAATTAAAGAGCTGATCGAACCCTTGGTGAAACCTCATATTATCAGTAATGTTGAGCACCGCGCTTCTGATGAACTACGTGAATATTTATTAAAAAGTCAGCAGCCTATTTCCATCTTTGATGAAGCGACAGGAGGGCTTTTACAACTTTGCCTATATAAACCAGGGCTTCATCATTTACTGCATTTTAATAACAGCAATCGAACAGATATTTATTTTCATATTAGCGGTTTGGAAGATTATTGGGAGCAAAAGCCTATTAATGGATATACTGATTTGAGACTTCAATACCATATTCACCAACAGGAAGGTTCGGAATCGTATCAAATACCTTATCGAACCCCTGCTGTGCTCGAGTATGCAACCGAGTGGCTAAGCTTCCGTCTCCTTCAAATCATCAATCAATTGCATTAGCTCATAACATAAGGCTTGAGTTCCTTCACCACTTATCGCAGACACAGCAAAAAATTTATTTTGCCAATTTAGGCCGGTAATAATTTCCTGGATGCGTTGTTCTCGCAAATCATGATCGGGAATCATGTCAATTTTATTCAAAACTAACCAGCGGGGTTTATTTAATAATTCAGGATCATACTCTGCAAGCTCGTTGATAATAGTTTGCGCAGAGGTAATCGGGTCACTTTCATCAAGAGGTGCAATATCGATAACGTGCAGCAGAACACAGGTACGCGACAGATGCTTAAGAAAACGGTGTCCTAAGCCTGCCCCCTCTGAGGCCCCCTCGATTAATCCAGGAATATCAGCCATGACAAAACTTTTATGCGTAGAAACGCTAACCACTCCCAAACCTGGGTGGAGCGTGGTAAAAGGATAATCAGCAACTTTCGCCTTAGAGCTGGAAACGGCTCTAATCAGTGTAGATTTACCAGCATTGGGCAAACCTAATAAACCAACGTCCGCAAGCACCCGCAATTCTAAACGTAGGTGTCTTGCCTCACCTGGAGAACCTTGCGATGTCTGTCGTGGAGCACGATTCACACTACTTTTATAACGGGTATTACCGAGACCATGAAATCCACCCTGAGCAATAAGCACGGGCACCCCCACCTCACGGATATCTCCTAATAATTCGCCGGTATCTACATCATAAATTAAAGTACCTACTGGAACTTTAATAATTAGATCGTCACCCTTCTTCCCGGTACAATTTCCGCCCATACCGGATTGGCCGTTACCTGCCTTATAATGCCGCATATAGCGAAAATCGATTAGCGTATTTAAATCACTACAGGCTTCGAAATAGACACTACCACCATCACCACCATCGCCACCATCAGGACCACCTTTGGGTACGAATTTTTCGCGTCTGAAGCTTAAACACCCATGACCACCGTGACCGGCTTCAACGCGGATTAGGGCTTCGTCTACGAATTTCATGATAGTAATACCTCAACATAAAAAAAAACCCCGCTACCGGGGTTGGCTTTGCAGCAAGAAGTCGCTTAGTTAGTCGCTTCTTGTTGTTCAGCTACAATACTTACATATTTGCGATTTTTATCGCCTTTAACCATGAACTTTACTTCACCTGGAATTAAGGCAAATAGCGTATGATCACGACCAACGCCTACACCATGACCTGCGTGAAAACGTGTGCCACGTTGTCTTACCAGGATTTCTCCTGCATTAACTAATTGTCCACCATAGCGTTTAACACCAAGGTACTTAGGATTCGAGTCGCGGCCGTTACGGGTACTACCGCCTGCTTTTTTATGAGCCATTATTATCCCCTATTTACTTTGTAATCGCAGTGATTTTAACTTGCGAATAATATTGTCGATGTCCCATCTGTTTCATGTGGTGCTTACGACGACGGAATTTAATAATTTTAACTTTCTTGTGACGACCATGATCCATAACTTCAGCTTTAACTGATGCTTTATCAACCAATGGGGCACCACAAGTGACCTTGTCACCATCAACCAGCATTAATACTTCTGAAAACTTGATTTCGTTACCAACATCATCAGGCAGCAATTCGATTTTTAGTACATCGCCTTCTTTTACGGTGTATTGTTTACCACCTGTTTTGATTACTGCATACATAATTTTTCTCCAATTCGCCTGATTGGCTAACATAAATTCAACAAAGTCGCATATTCTATGCAATAATGGAATCCACTTCAAGTGTTCCTGGGTAAATAAGCTTCATAATTCTTTATACGATACAGATGAAGTAGAGATAATTGTTTGTGTCGTCCTACAAATGGGGTATAATGCTCCGCCCTTGCATGGATTCACTTTTTATAGTTCATGTACTTAATCTGGTCGCGGATTAGGCGGGTATAACCTAATTTTGGAGCATTATACAATGTCAAACATACTTTTAGAAGCAGAATCAAGAATGGTTATGGGGAAAGGTGCGAGCCGCCGCCTGCGTCGTCTTGAAAATAAAGTCCCAGCAGTAATTTATGGTGGCGATAGCAAACCAATGTCCATCCATTTTTTACATAATAAAGTAGTTAAAGCTTTGGAAGTCGAAAGTATTTATTCAAGTGTTTTTGATATTTCAGTCGATGGAAAAGTTGAGCACGTCATTCTTAAGGCGGTCCAAAGACATCCTTACAAGCCTTTAATCATGCATATGGATTTACAACGGGTTTCCAAAAAAGATATTCTCGTTAAAATGGTACCCTTGCACTTTATTAACGAACAACAAGCGCCCGGAATTAAAGCCGGCGGTATGGTACAACATACCATGACCCAAATAGAAGTACGTTGCCAGGCTCAAAATCTACCCGAATATATTGAAGTAGATATGGCTCAAGTGGGTTTAAACGACATCATTCATTTATCTCAGTTAAAACTACCTAAAGGGGTACAACTAACTGTGGATGTTACTGATGGCAGTCATGATGCTCCCGTTGTGAGTATTCATATGGCTAAAGCAGGTAGCACTGATGAAAGTAATGAAGGTTCAAACAGTACGGAATCTGAAGCGAACTGATCGCTGACTTATTAAAGCAGGTTGGGGCCTAGCCCCGCCTGCACCACTGAAATTCAAATAATCCGCAAGCAGCAAAGAGTACAATTCATGGCAATAAAACTCATCGTTGGATTACGCAATCCTGGCTCGGCTTATGAGCACACGCGACACAATGCCGGAGCATGGTTTACGACCGCCATTGCGCGACATCATAGCGCGGTCTTTCGTGCGGACAAGAAATTCCAAGGTGAAATCTGTGAGGTAGATGTTGAAAACACGACCTGCAAGCTACTCCTACCTTTAACTTTTATGAATTTATGCGGACAGCCAACACAACTTGTAAGCCAATTTTATCGCATTAATCCTGAGGAAATTCTCGTAGTCCATGACGAACTGGATCTTCCTCCAGGCCGCATTAAATTAAAAACAGGTGGTGGTCACGGAGGACATAATGGCTTAAGAGATATCATTGCGCATCTGGGAAGTACTAATTTTCATCGCTTAAGAATAGGAATTGGTCATCCTGGGCATAAAGATTTAGTCCATCCGTATGTTTTAGGCAAAGCCTCTATGTCTGACCGCCAATTAATCATGGATGCAATTGATCGAGGGATTGCAACAGTTCCTTTAATTCTTGCTGGAAATTTATCCAAGGCAATGAATCAAATTAATATTTAATCGAGGAAAATTATGGGATTTAAATGCGGAATCGTCGGTTTGCCCAATGTCGGTAAATCTACATTATTTAATGCTCTCACCAAAGCTGGCATTCAGGCAGAAAACTACCCTTTTTGTACTATTGAACCTAATGTGGGTATCGTGACTGTGCCGGATCCACGTTTAGAACAATTAAGCTCAATCGTTAAACCCCAACGCGTTGTTCCCACCACCATGGAATTTGTAGACATTGCCGGTATCGTAAAAGGCGCCTCCAAAGGCGAGGGTTTAGGAAACCAGTTTCTAGCCAACATCCGTGAAACAGACGCCATTGCCCATGTCGTACGTTGTTTCCAAAACCCGGATGTTGTTCATGTAGACGGCCGCGTTGATCCGCTCCATGATATTGAAGTAATCAATCTTGAATTGATCCTTGCAGACCTTGCAAGTGTTGAAAAAGCATTACAAAAGAAAAATATTCGCAGTGGCAGTAAAGATGCTGTAGCTGAGAAAATAATGCTTGAAAAAATTAAAGAACATTTGGAGGAAGGGTATCCAGTGCGCACCCTTAAACTCTCCGCAGACGAAAGTGTCTTTATGCAGAGTTTATTTTTGCTGACTTCCAAGCCAGTCTTATACATCGCTAATGTGGATGATAATGGCTATGATAACAATCCATTACTAGACGCTGTAATCCAATTGGCCGAAAAAGAGCAGGCTAAAGTGGTACCGTTATGTGCTGCAACCGAAGCAGAATTAATTGAACTTGATGAGGCCGATCGTCAAGAATTTATGGAAAGCCTTGGTTTATCTGAACCCGGGTTGAATCGTGTGATTCGCGCTGGGTACGAACTTTTAGGATTGCAAACCTATTTTACTGCGGGTGTTAAAGAGGTAAGAGCCTGGACGATTCCCTGCGGCGCAACAGCTCCTCAAGCAGCTGGGGTTATCCACACCGATTTTGAAAAAGGTTTTATCCGCGCTGAGGTCATAGCTTTTGATGTATTTATTCAATGCGGTGGAGAGCAAGGTGCCAAAGAGGCAGGCAAATTACGTCTTGAAGGGAAAGAATATATAGTAACCGATGGCGATGTGATGCATTTCCGCTTTAATGTGTAAGGGTAAAGATCTTATGATCAGCAACCAAGCTTACTTGACAATTACACCACACGACTTTAGCATTTGCTGATTAAAAGGTAGAGGGGCAATGATGGCAATTGATAGTATACGCGCAACGGTTCTTGATGATTTTAACGCGGTTAACGATCTAATTGTTCGTAACATTGAATCCCAAATTGGCCTAATCGATGACATGTCCCATCACATTATTGAAAGTGGTGGGAAACGTTTACGGCCCCTCCTGGTATTACTCGCGAGTAAAGCATGCAACTATGAAGGTTCTGGACATATTGCCTTAGCCGCCATGGTTGAATTCTTTCATACGGCAACTCTGTTACACGATGACGTGGTTGATGAATCTACTCTGCGCCGAGGACGAGAAACTGCCAATAATATTTGGGGAAGCAAAGCAAGCATCCTAGTAGGTGATTACTTATTTACCCAGTCAATCCAGCTGATGGTTGCGCATGGAACTCCGGAAATTTTAAAACTTTTTGCAAATACCTCTTTAGAAATTAGCTGTGGTGAGGTGAAGCAGTTAACAAATCGTCATAACCCAACCCTTACCTTTGCTGAATACTTTGAAGTTATTCGAGCTAAAACTGCCTTACTTTTTGCTGCCGCAGCATGCATTGGCCCAATGCTTAGTGGTGCCTCTAAGGAGATACAGGATGGACTTTATACCTATGGGTTACATTTAGGCAATGCATTCCAATTAATCGATGATGCCCTTGATTATTGCTCCGATGCAAAAACTATAGGTAAAAATATCGGTGATGATTTAGCTGATGGTAAAGCAACGTTACCGCTTATCCATGCATTAAAGCATGGCAGCGAGATACAAAAACAAAAAATTGTTTCCAGTTTAAGAGATGGATCTCTGCAACATTTACCCGTGATTCTCGATGCCTTGCAAGAGACCAAAGCCATTGAATATACCAAACAAGTAGCTGCCGAGGAAATTGATAAGGCATTAACAAATTTGATCATTCTCCCCGACTCCCTGTATAAAAAAAGTTTAACCGATTTAGCAAATTTTGCCCTGGAACGAGCGTTCTAAATTGCTTCATCCGGTAGAATAAGTTTTGGTAACTGGTCTTTTACCTCATCTGCACGGGTATTTAACTTTTCTAGGTACTGATTTAAAGCAATATGAAATTCCTGCTCTATCCTGAAGAGTAAGGCATCATTAGGCAATCGGGTGATATAATTTAAATTCTCTAATTTATGAAATAAAGGCATTATTTCTTCAGAATAGTCATAACGCAACCGCTGAGTGAGTGAGGTCATGAGCGCCTCTTTTGGAATTAGAAAAAACTCATCAATATCATCATACTCTGGATTTAATAAGTCTTGTTTGAACTGCTCCATAAATTCAGGAAACTCATTGAATAACTCATTTAATTCTTCGTATACAGGTTTGCTGTTTTGAACATAACCGACCGAGCGCAGTTTATTCTGTAAATAATAATGCCCAGCTGCCCCGATTACTACACCGCTTATCAAGCCTAAAATAAAGCTACCATCCATTACCAGTATTACCCTTAAGAATTAATGACGCAATCATCGGATATTAACAGGAAAGAGGTCAAGGTTTTTCTCTAAAAATTAATTGGACCCTCTTTAACGGAGTGTATTTTCAAATAAAAAATATTTTTTTAAATAATGATGGATTTTACATAAATTAGTGTATAATTTGACGGCAAGTAGATGACCAAGCCATCTTGATGATACAATCTAATGAGATAAATATTTTTCATATCAAAAAATATTTATTAATTTCTCTAAATTCTTTTACACCTTTTTACAACCACTTAGACTCGAACGCCTGCCTGCCCTTATTAGCAGCAGAATCTAATCATTACCATGAACTTATTCATGTTGTAATTCGTGCTCAAACTATTGTAGCTGAGCATTCACTTGATGTAGTTATAGGGAAAAAAGATGCCAATCATTAAAAGTAAGCAAAGTATAGATACGAGCTCGATTAAAGCACAAGTTAATCCAGCCATTCTTGAGCAGATTGAAAATTATTGTCAATGGGCGGGAATATATGATTTAGGCTATTTTATTGAAAAATCTGCACTTGACCTTTTTGCTAAAGATGCCGAGTGGAACTTATATCTAAAGCAACTAGAACAATGTGCTGAAATCGCAGAGTAATTAAGAATCCACGAAATAGCTCTAGCGGAGCATAAGGAGAACATCCGCTATGGGCAAATTTCGTAAACGGCTAGGGTAAAAAAAATTGCTACGGATTATCGCGGTTTTTTTTATACTCTAGCCAGTCTTCGTCATTCTTAAAAATATACTGACATGCTTTTTCAATAAAATAATCGCGGACACGGATACCAGCCCATTGACAATACTCATCGATTTCCCGGTATATTGACTCCGTCATTCTAATCCGAAATTGAATTTTATTCTCAGCTCCTGGTTCTCGTGTAATCAACATAGTTTTCTCCAAATAACGTGTTGCAAAAGTTTAGTTTATCAAATTCTTTCGTATTAATGGAGTATTTTGTGACAAATTTAACAAAAAAAATGTATAATGGTTTACACGAATGATTTGACAGTAAGCGTCACATCATTTTTATGGGTTAAAATAAATGGAGAGATGTATTATGCCTCCTCGAATTCTACTAGAACACCTTAACTTATCAGAATTAAACATTCTATTAGGTCATCTTCGCCTCGGTGAGGGACATTTAAAATCACAACTTAGTGAAGAACAATTTCGCAGTTTATTGCAGTTAGGCTCGTTAAACCTCGAACAAAAACTTAACGTCTCAGCTAATAAAATCGAAAAATCAGGGAATGTGGCAGTGGTATTGAATACAATCGTTACCAGTGTATTTGGGGCGTGGATGGGATTTTCCGGATTTTCAGGCCTTCATTTAACTCACGCTGCCTTGGCAATTATCACCTGCACCGCGCTCATTATTAGCCTTCTTGTAGGTTATTTTAGTTTTGCATTAACCTCGGCAAATGCTCGTGCAGCTGTTTATAAACAAAAAATACATAATGTGCAGCTTAAGGTTTTAAAATTAATTATTGAAAAACAACAAAATACGCTTGAATCAGCCATCAAATATATAAATCATTCGGTGAACTATATTCAGAGTAAATCCTCAATTAAAAATCATCATCCACTTTTTCCTGATGACGAGCAACAGTTAATTCAATTTAATCACCATGAAGAATTTACCCAATTAATCCATACTCTAACTGAGAGCATCCAAACTAAAATAAAGCAGATCAGTAAAGATAAGATTTATCATTTTTATCGCGAACGATTACTTAAAATTGTGGAAACATTGAACAAAAAAATTATGCAAACTTGGTTTATTGACGACGATAGTTCAAAACTTCCCTCATACAGCAAATCGAATTTGGCACCGCAATTATCATTTATTCAAATTATTTCCAGTCAAAATGCGACAAATTATACACCTGAACCTATACATAAAAATTGGTTTCAACAAAATTTACTTGCCTTAGTAGCAGGAAGCATCCCAACCCTATTAGGGGGATTTGCTTCGATGTTTGTCTTTTTGACCGGAGGTCCGAATGTGGCAAAGGAATTAGGCTGGACTTACTTGGAATATAGCTTGCGCAATCCGCATTCACAAGCCATCGAATTTTGCCTGGCCATCTTACTTACCTTCTATTTCGGTGCATCTTTTGCTTACAGTAACTATAAAAATTATATGCGCCAACGCGAGATTGAAAAGTCTTTACATCAACTTGTATCTCTAGAAAAAACTGATGTTTATTTAAAGCGAAAATACACCTTGCTGAGTAAGATTAAAACTGAAATAAAAAGAATTATTAATATTTACACAGCAATCGACAATATTGAAGAATATCATCGTGATGCGCGATCCTCATTAGTTACCCTAAACGATTCATCCATAACACCCGAAAAAAACAAGGAACTAACCGAACCACTTTAGAGCCGTAAAGAGAATTTTTAATTGAAGGAATATGGAGCATGCTCGAAGGGACTCGTACTTTACTTTCATAGAAATGAAGTGAAGCAATTCGCACGATGCTGGTGAGCTTTAATCATACTGCTGTCAATTACACTCCATTCTAAGTCAGGTTCTTGTATAAACGTTTTAAAAATGCGCATTAACTTATTTTTAGAGAACCATCGATTGAATGGTTGATCAATTGAATTCCAGCATCCAAAATCTGTCGGGAGGTCTCGCCAAGAACAGCCCACGCGCATACGATATAACATTACCTCGACTATCCTGCGTAGATTAGGCGTGTCATAAATTCCATGGTGTAGCATGCTTTCCTTGAGCTTGAACCTTAGCTCATCATGGAGCATTAGTCTAAGCATTGCAAACTCGTTTTATACTTGCTATCAGAACCGTTATATACCGTTATATTATGAGTTTGCTCTGATTGAGCCATGAATTATAAAAAACAAATGTTAATTTGACCATCTACTGGATGCCGCGGACAAGCCGCGGCACGTAGGCGGTAGGTGAATTGTCAACAGACCCTACTCTAACCTAAACAAGAACCCTGATTCGCTTCATTTAATTTATGACATAAATCGCGGTTTAATTTAACCTGCAATATTTCTTCGTTCTTAATTTTATAAACAAATTGCACATCTAAATCCTTTTGCAATAAACATCGTATTTGTTCATCCTTGCACGCATTATGTTCGATAAAATCTTTATTCACTTCTTTAATTTCTTTAGCTTCCTGAACATCGATGTTCTTGAGTTGATAGGTGTATGTTACAGTCATGCCTTTAATGTAGATATCATTTAACTCGGTCTTGCTATCGACCATTTGTGGCAAGCCGTCATTGAGCCTTAATTCATCCGCCGCATAGCCACAGGTTAAGCTTTGCAAGGTAAACATGCTGATCAAGAGTATTTTTTTCAGGTTGTGAATCATAGTACCCCCTAAAATTCGGTGGTCATAAAGTATCTTTAGAATATAAATAGAGTGGGTGTAGAGATTGGCTATGCTGACAGTTTGCTGTCAGCATAGATAGGCACTAGTTGTTGGTGCTGAAGAACTCCTTCACCGCTTTTTGTGCCTGTTCTTTGGTGTAACCATAATGATGCTGTAATTTCCCATAAATCTCTTGCTGGCTGCCTTTGATTTGGGTTAGATCATCATCCGTTAATTTACCCCAAGCCTGTTTGATTTTACCTTTAACTTCTTCCCAAGAACCTTCAAAAATGTCTTTATTCATGACTTTTACTCCTTCTTATGGAAACGTTTGGAACTTAATTCAAAGGGAGCCCATCCTTGGCCAATGGTTTCTTACTTAGCCGAAATGGTGTAGTTTACTTTTCCAGGTAAGCGTGTTTTTTCAACATTATAATCGCTTGCTGGTGAAGTATCAGTATGTTCACAAATTAGACCGGAATTCTCCAAATCAAATTGCACTTTAACCGTTTTGCTAGGCAAGCTTATTGTATGAAACGTAAGGCTTCCTTTCATTACCGCGTCACCGGTATTGTTCACAGTAAAAACTTGCTCTGATTTACCATCAACCTTTTGAATACCACCTGGTTGAAGCTCACCACCCTGTAAATCAATTTTTGTAACCAGTAAATCATCTGGAAGACTGTTTTTGATCTTGATTTCAAATCCGTCGCAGGGAGTTGATGCTTGAGCGATACCTGCAGCGAATAAAGATGCAACACATGCCATTTTTAATTTATTCATATCTATCTCCTCATTAATTTAAGCGATTTCCCCACATTTGAATGTGTTTCATCTCACATCCAAGTGACTACCACTATAAATTGAAAGTGACGTATCTGTCAAATAATATTTGCATTAAATTGTCAAAAATTAAAAAACCTATTATATCCCGATAGTTTTAAATTAAAATTACAGCACCAGCTCGTGACTGATAAGTCACCATAAATTAGCGAATTTCAGGTACCCCATTAAAGTCTGCTATGATTTAAGAAACAGCAGGAAGGATAAAATGAATATAAATCAGGACAGCAAATTTGCAGGCTCTAAAAGTTATCGCTTAGGAATCTATTCGCTTCTTTTCATATTGGGTTTACTAATCTATTGGCTTATGGATTTTATCCTTTCCGATATTGGTAATCAGCCAGGACCTTCATTGGAAAAATTTCAAACAAAAATTTTGCAACCTGAACTTCAGCAGCAACAAAAAAATTTACAACAGCAAATAAACGCGCAGCAAAATCAAATAAATGAAGCAACAGAGGAACAGCGACTCATCCAAAATAGTGTCAATAGCTATCATGACACCCTGAACCAACTGCTTGATCTTAAAAAACTAGGTCTCGAAAAAGGAATGGCACAATCGCAAAATGCGGATCAAAATTTACAAAATATGACTCAGCTTTATCTGCAACAGCAACAACAATACCAAGAGCTTAATAAGGAAATCACCCATAAAAAAAATTCTATGCAAGATAAAGCAAAAGAATTGAATACTGTAAATGAGCGACTTCATCAACAACAAGAAAAGGCCTATAAGCTCTATCAAAAGGAGTTTGAAAAATTTCGTTGGTACCTGGCTTTTCTACAACTCTTGGTGCTTATTCCCTTATTACTTCTCAGTGTTTTTTTCCTTAGGCGCGCCAAAAATAATTTATATAAACCCCTATGGGTAGCAATTACCATCGCACTTTTTAGTAAAGCCGTGGTCGTCATGCACGAATATTTCCCTTCTTATCTTTTTCGCTATTTACTCGTTTTAGTCTTAATTTTTGTGACAGGACGTTTTCTCATTGCAAGGCTGAAATTAGCCACCACTGCGCACAATCCTTGGTTACAAAAACAATATAGAGAGGCGTATCAAAAAAATCATTGCCCATCTTGTCAGTTTGCAATTAAGCCGGGCACGTCTGGAAAATTTCTATTTTCTGAACAATTGACCAACACTCCATGTTTGGAAGAAATAAGTGCGATAAATCAATATACGTGTCCGGCTTGTGGGGAGAGGCTCTTCGCTCCATGCACGAAATGCGGACAAATTCGTTATTCACTTTTACCCTATTGTGATCATTGTGGTCATTTTGAAAAAACGCTCCAGGAATGATTTAACTGAACTGCCCTTTTTTAATAAATGAATAAACTAATCTTTTGACTACGGGATTATTCATGATGAATGTATGAGTACTGTTCACAACAACAGGTTCCGCTTGTCCCTGTAGACGCGTATATTCAGGTGGAACCTTTGCATCAAATTTACCGGCAATGATTCCTATTTTTACCTTAGGGATAGGAATTTTGTGTACATAAGACGAATCATCCGAACTAAGCTCTGCTAAAGGTTTTATAGTTGCAGACAAACCAGGCACCCGCGTTGACCACAATGCTAAGCGAGAACCTTTATTAGGTGGAGCGAGCATAATTAACGAATGAATATGTTTCATTTCCTGAGCAGTTAATCCCGCTAAAGCTTCACGAGCAATAATTCCCCCTAAACTGTGGCCGACAATATGAATTTTATAATGTGGATTTTTGTAAATTAGGTGCTCAATATATTTTTTAAACGCTTGTGCATGTTCATGAATCGTATAACGTGCCGAGATATAGCCATAAAGTTCCACATTCAGCCCCTGCCGTTGCAGATAGGTTTTTAAAGAATACATGCTTAAAGGAGTGCGCATTAATCCATGGATCAGGACCACTTCATCTTTCAGAGGTGCCAGCGGCTTAGCTTCTTGAGGCATATTTAATCTATTTGCGAGAAGTGTGCTTGAGCAGAGGTATAAAAGTGAACAAAAGAAAAAAGTTAACCCTGTTCTTTTACAAAAAAAAATTGGCATGCTGAGGTCCATAATAATATGCAGGCAACCCGAGATGAACTACTATAGCATGGCTTTTTACAATTTTTCAGTGAATTATTAAAGAAATTATCTTGATTATTTAAAGATAAATTTGCTCACCAAGTTCGTCCTCATAGCCAAATTCTTTAAGGTCTTTAAGTCGATATGGGAAAAGAATACCATCGAGATGGTCACATTCATGTTGCACGATGCGTGCGTGAAAATCCTCTGCCAGTCGAGTGACCAAGTTCCCTTGTAAATCATAGCCACTGTACTCAATGCTTAGATAACGGGGCACCAACCCCCTGATGCAAGGCACACTCAAACATCCTTCCCACCCATCGATCATTTCTTCACTTAAGGGTCGGTATTGCGGGTTAATTAACACCGTAAAGGGCACGGGTTGTTTATTGGGATAACGTTTATTTTCATCAAAGCCGAACATGATGATGCGTTTATTGCAACCCACTTGCGGTGCGGCTATACCCACACCCTCTTTAGCAATCATGGTATCTTTCATATTCTGAATAAGTAAAGCAAGCTCAGGACATCCACTTAGAGGATTTTTAAAATTGGCGACAGGAGTTGAAGGTGTCGCCAACTTTTTATTCCCCATTTTTACAATAGCTTGTGTTACCATAATGAATAATCCAGAGGTGGATGATTCTTTAATTATAGTTAATGCATTTATTTTATACAGTTATTAGGTTGGTGCCGGATTGGATGCAACATCATCATCATATTCTTTAATTCGTTCGTCATCATTTCGTAAAGGTTTTTTATCGAGCTCATTATGCTGATCTCTGCCTTCTTTTAAGGTATGGCGATATTGTTTTTGAGTGGTACTCGGGAGAGGTTTTATTTCATCAGCTTCTTTAGAGAAAAGATGAACTACTTTATTGATAAAACCGATAAT
>Ga0209960_1003406_pt1 | contig 13789 bp, 19 predicted proteins | sample ThiBiot_500_plan_2_FD_183947 | JGI IMG/M metagenome (GOLD analysis project Ga0209960, IMG submission 183947) | Wastewater bioreactor microbial communities from Cape Town, South Africa - Thiocy_expt_500_plan (SPAdes) | ecosystem: Engineered > Bioreactor > Thiocyanate-remediating >... | reverse complement strand
TTTGGTAGGATCGGATCGAGATACGCTAAATTTTATTTACATTTTTATTTAGCAACCTCTATATCAGTCGATCTGAAAAGCTCGGTGAGGGAGCTTTTGGTGTAGTATACAAAGGAAAATATGACGGTAAGCCAGTGGCAGTCAAGATTATAAAAAATGCAGATGTGGAATTGGCGTTCATTGAAGAGTTCGGCAAAGAGGTGGAAGCGCTCGCGTAAGTCACTACGATAATAACAAACGAATAAATGAAATAGATCACAACGCACTTTAAATTCACATCCTTTTTTTTTTTTTTGTAGAGCTGTGTCACATCCGAACATTGTAAAGTTTATCGGCGCATGTTTGGAATTGCCTCACATTGCGATAATCACCGAATATGTGCATCCGGGTTCACTTCGAAAAATGCTTGACAACGAATTGATCGATATTTCGGAAGATACCATTTTGAAGGTCCGACATCTGGATTCGTTTTTCGTAACAAAAGTTATTTTAATCGATTATAATTAGATATCAATCGATATATGCAAGTCAATGATTTACTTGCACGATAAAGGGTTTGTACATCGAGACTTGAAAACGGATAATTTGCTCGTGGATGAGAATTGGAATGTAAAAGTAACCGACTTTGGTCTGGCGAGATTTATCAGCGAAAGAAAACAATCGACCAATATAGCTAAAACGAATAATATCGGCACTATCGCTTGGGCAGCACCAGAAGGTAATCTCTCTCTCTCTCTCGTTTAACCGAATATTATTTTCCTAATATAGAAACTAATCCCACCGTAGCGTTGAGACAGGGGTTACGAGACTACACGCACAAAGTGGACATTTATAGCTTCGGAATAGTTATATGGGAGATCATAACTCGGAATGTACCGTACAGGCACGCAGATGGACAATTGGTTTTTTTTTTCTTTTTTAATTAACCTATCCTGCTAATAGGGGAGTTGAAAACGTAAAACAATACGTCATGAATGGTGGCAGACCTCAAATACCAATCTACATGCCTAAATTCTACACTCGATTACTCAAGCTGTGCTGGACTAACAGTCCCGAATTGAGACCTGATTTCAGAGAACTGTTAAAAGAGCTTGAAACTTACCAGCGAGGACGGCGCGAACCATTCGGAGACAGAAATTTGTCCGAAGAGAGGATCGAAAATGTTCCTTTGCCTCCAAAACCAACGAATAACAAAAACAAAGATGAAGTAGTGGTTGATTTGGACGAGAGCGAGATCAAGGACAAATACTGGTCGTTGTAAATATTTGCTAAGCGTTAATTAAATGTAAATAGTTATGAAATTTAATGTAGCTCCCGCGAGCTCGAAACCCAAAAATAGTAATCAGATATTTTTTTTTTTTGTTACAAATTTAGAATGTGACAAGACGAAATCTCGACGAAAATACTGGAACTCAACGTGTTCTGAGTGCATGTTCGATGCTAGTCGCTTGTTCCATTATTTATTTTTAGTCGTTGACAATAGAATACCGTGCACATTGCATATTCATAATCATGTTGCGAACATTTTTTGTAACGTGTGTGCTATTGCCACTTCTATTTTGTAGTATCACCTGCACGCAAATCGTGTTTGGACAAAGTGCTGCGTTTACTGGTGTATCAAGTCAATTAGGACTCGATATGCGAGAAGTATGCATCTTAGCTACAAATAAAAAATTTTAATGGATTGATCAGGGGATCTTGGCGGCATTCAAAGAAGTTAACGATATTGGAGGAGTTAAAGGCAATTATACATTTGATTTAATAGCTTATGACGACCAATACGAGCCAGTTAATACGACTACTAATACAAATCGATTAATTACCAACGACAACGTGTTCGCTCTCATGGGATACGTAGGAACACCCACCTCATTAGGTACGCTATTCGTTATTGAATGGTAGATTATTTTTTTTTTTACGTTGTTTTGTGACACAAGCACATTTTGACTAACGGAGTATCAACGTAGCCGCCATAAGTGTACGAAATGGAATAGATAATAATATCCCATTCATTGCCCCATTTTCGGGGTCAAAAAGTTTGCGCTTGCCCGTTGATCAAACTGTGATCAACACCAGAGCTTCTTACCTCGACGAAACGGCAGCGATGGTCGATTACCTCGTCAACGAGAGATTCATATCTCGTATTTCAATTATGTATCAAAATGATTCATTTGGTGCTGCGGGTATGCCAAAGCAATCACAAAAAAATTGACATATTCGTAAAATGATTTTAAATTTTAATATGTAATATAGGCTATCAAGGCTTGACCGTTGCTATGGCATCTGTTGGATTGAAGCTTGAGAGCGAAGGAACTTACGAAAGAAATACTGAAAACGTCGAAAGTTCTCTCAACAGTATTTTCGTCAAAGATCCTCAAGCGATAGTGATGATAGGAACTTATTCAGTAAGTATTCTTATGTAGTTCAAAAATTTAAACTAATTCAATGTTCAAAGCCTCTTGCCAAATTCGTAAACCTGGCTAAAGCGAAAAATAGCGCAATTTTGTTCTTGACCGTGTCATTTGTTGGTCCCGAAACATTTGTTCAAGAGCTTATTTCTAGGTACGCTGATTCACAAGTTTAATTTTTATGAATTAACTCCGAGATCAACATCCGAACAGAAACGTTTCGTTGGACGGTATTTACATCACTGACGCTCTACCATTCTATTCGAGCACATCTCCTTACTTGATTAAAGAGTTTAATAACGCGCTTTACGCTTACAACCCCACCGCCGTCGCTTCGTCGATCTCATTCGAAGGTGAGTACTGAATATCCGTTCATCGAACTTTCAATTTATAATGCTATATTAAGGATACGTTGCTGGTCGTTTCGTTATCGACGTCGTTAATCAAGCTTATCCTGATATCTCGCGCGAGAATTTTTTGAATGTTGTTTACTCAAGCAAATACTTTTCCTTATCTGGCATGCTCTTGGGGCCTTATTCGTCGACGTGCACGCAGGGCATACGATCAGTTTCATTGCTACAAGTCAACTCTACTGGTGCCCTGTCAGCGGTGCCTGGCGCTACTTTCAAGTGGACTTCGTGCCTTTCTTCCGACGGAACAATTATTTCCCCCATCGTGTTCGGCCAATCAGCACCGTTAGAAGGTACTGTCAAAGCGCTTGGTGTTGGCATGCGAACGGGAATTCTTGCCTCCTTTGCTGCCCGAAACAGACTCGGTGGCATCCGCAACAGAAAATTAGTGCTAATATCACGAAACGACGGCTACGAGCCAACAAATGCCGTCGCAAATGCAGAATATTTGATCCAGGAACAAAACGTTTTCGCGCTTGTCGGACCAGTTGGAACTCCCACGACACAAGCCGTTTTACCCGTGATCGCTGAGCAAAATACTCCGTTAGTCGGTATGTCAAATAGAGAACTAAATGTTAAACTATAATACCAATGAGCATAATAATAAGGTGCATTCACTGGCGCGGCTATATTTCGTCAGCCTTGCAATCGCAACATTGTTAACGTCCGCGCCTCGTACATCGATGAAGTGGCGGCCATGACGCGACATTTCATCGACAATCTCGGTCTTCAACGTATTTCAATTTTTTATCAAAACGACGCGTTCGGCAAAGCAGGTTTACAAGGATTGCAATTAGCGCTGGGAAATCGTTCCATGACGATCGAAAGCGAAGGCACCTATGAACGAAACACGTTCGATTTGGCAGCTGGCTTGGCGTCAATTCAAGTGGGCAACCCCGAGGTCATAGTGATGGTCGGAACCTACGGCCAGCTGGCTCAGTTCGTGCAATTGGCCAACGAGTGGCATCCTCAGCTCGTGTTCGGCACCGTGTCGTTCGTCGACTCCGAGGCATTTGCGTCCGCATTGCGTGATATTGGTGTGACTAACAACAACATTTACGTGACTCAAGTGGTGCCGGATCCAGAAGACAGCTCGGATCAGCTTGTTTCTCTGTATCAAAACGCCCTGCTCGATTATGACCCGAGTGCCACGTTCGGATTCGTGTCTCTGGAGGGTTATGTGGTCGGAGAATTCTTGATCAAAGTACTCGACAGCATTGACAACACACTCGACATTACACGCAGGTCGTTTCTCGACACGGTGTTCAGTCAAGCTGTGTTCAGAGTTGGAGGCTTGTCGATTGGCCCTTTCAGTGGCACGGCGGAGAATTGCACTTGCAATCAGGGACTTCACCGCGTGATCACTACGCGCATCGTTCCCGCAGCGAATTTTACCCTCTCTGAAGTGCCTGAGAACGAATTCCGCTTCGAAACTTGTGGCGTTAATTATCCTAGTACGTACCAGCATCATTGGAGGGCTGATAAAAACTACTTTCGGGGAATTATTTTATTTTATAATTTACCGGTCAATACTCACACCTCCGTGGTTAAAATGACATGTCATATGCTCACCTGAACACTACACAGAGCCGTTCGTACCAGTCAGCCTCGCAGTCCGTGCTGGTATCATCACCGCGGCCTCCGCTTGTGTGGCACTCGTCATTACATTCATTGCACTCACATTGCGCTTCCGCCACTCAAAAACTATCAAACACTCTTCACTCATATTCAGTTTACTCACGCTAGTCGGTGCTGGGCTGATGATGTTCAGTCCAATTTTCATCGTGCTCGAACAACCACAGTGCATGCCGTGGATGTGGTTCTTCAGCGTCGGTTTTGTGCTGTTCTTCGGGTATGTGAATACATTTAAACACGAGATGTGTGCTCTAACTTTCCTGGATAGTTCGATGGCTGTGAAGAGCTACCGCATCGATCGTATTTTCAACTGGCACCGAAAGAAATTGACCAAGATCAAGCCGATTGGTGACAGTCAACTGATGGTCATCGTGTCTGTTCTTCTTGGTCTCGAAGTCGTACGTACAACAACTCGCGTGAAATGATAAACTGATAATTGTAGGTGCTGCTGATTGTATGGCAAGTTGTTGGTAGACTTCGTGCATTGCAGTTCGAAGGCACGGCCGACTCTATTTTTGGCTGTTACTCTAACGATGCGTTCCCATTCATCATCGCTCAAATCGTATATTTTGGTGTCGTATTCTTAGTCGGCTGTTTCTTTGCCTTTAGAACACGAAATGTTAATATTGGCTCGTACAAAGAGACTAAAGAGATATTCTTCTCGGTAAGAAATTTAAATGAGTGCAAACTCAAAATTATTTTTGAAATTTCGCATTCAGTTACGGTACACTGACCAATTATTTTATATTCAAATTAACAGTCAATTCTCATAACTTAGGTCTATAATATGACACTTCTTTTCATTATCATTATGCCCCTCGTTGCTCTCATTGGCATCAACCAGACTGAGATTGCAGCGATTATCACGTCCATTGGCCTATTATTCGCAGTTCTAATATCAGTGTTGTGTCTCTTCATACTCAAATTCTATCGTATCATCAAAAAGCGCGAGAAGCTTAGTCAGACATCTAAAACGACCTCCGGCCCCGCGGGATCCACCAACAATCGTGGCTCGTCGTACCTGTCGACCAACGAATCCGCAAACAAATCCAAGACGTCGAACGCCGAAACGAGCAAAAAAGAAGACAAAGCGGACGAGTCTTCTTCATCCGAGGGCAACGGCAATGCGCTTCCGTTGGTGGTGAATAAGAGCACGGACTTGATGTTACCGAATCAAGAGACCCCAATGTAGGGAAACATCAGATCAAAAAAAAGTGCAGTTTCAAACGCATCGCACTCGTAAACGAAATTTGTACATAATCTAGTCGTTGTATTTTTAGTTTGTTCGTATTGCAGCAGCGGATAAAACGTTATACCCTTGAACAGTTAGCTGGAGTTCGAATTTTTGGCGCCAACAATTTGTACTAATTTGTATTCTTTTTGAACTTCTGATTCTGTTTTCAATTAACAACAACAACACATAATGGCTCAAGTAGTAGTGCCACCAACTCCGATTAAAGATGCCAAAGCAGCCAAGGTACTTTTCTGATCTCTGTTACTTCAATAATGCAAAGCCTCGCGAATTATACTCCAAAATATTGTATTTATTATTATATTTATTTTCGTATAAAGGCGGCGCTACAAGCACAGAAAGTCGAGATGCTAAAAAGAGCGCGCAAAATTATTCCCGAAACAGAGTTGTGCACAGACCCGCACTGTAGATATTGCACCGTCGATACATATCCACCGTTAGGTAATTATTTTTAACCATTTTGAATTATTTTGTAAATTTTTGATTTTTTTTTTTTGGATCCTTCATTCGTAGTGCCCTGTTCCGTATGCGAAGTCAAGAAAAATTGTAAAATAATTACTACAATCCATTCTGATCCCGAGACAAAGCTTATTCACGAATACTACGCGCCCGTCTGCGGATCTGCATGCGCCTCTCAGTTTTTCAAAGACGAAGAGGAAGAGTTTGACCGAAAAATGACTGCAGTACTGGAAAATAGAGGCTATAAAGTGCAAGAAAATCCAAACGGTATTTGGAACATTTCAAATGTAGGTCAAGTTGAAAGGTGTTTGTGCACCACTCAATTAACCTCCCTGATTCAGGGTGATCACCCCAAATTTGTCAACGTCAAAGAGACCTCGTCTGAACCCAGTTTATTATCGGCCGGCTGGAAGAGCAAGGCTCAAGGACCACTCACCGTCACGTGCGTGGATATGGCAATTCACGACTCGCCAAAGTTGACAGAACCAAGGTACATCTCGCAACGTTTGATTTTAGAATTGCTATTGTTTATTCAATCTATTTGCAACTTAATTACAATTTTTATTTTGAATTACGCCTGGCTGATCGACTCTCAGCAAAATATTATTCCACATGAGTGATGCTACGCGCTTGTTCTTTGAAGAAATGAATCGATTGCCCGTCCCCTCGAACTGGAAGGTCGTGTACCCCGACGTCGTGACTCCGGGCCATTATTTCATCTCGGGAGATTTCAAACTTGAAGACGGATCTGTTGAACGTGTCGTGTTGAAGTTGCCAGCGCACGAAGGATGTAAGTCTTGGGAAAAAGAAGCATGAGTATATAAATATATTCACCTCCTTATTAAGTTACCGCTTGGTACGCTTACGATCAGATCTCAAAAACGTACTGGCAGAAAGTCACGCGTAAACAAGAGAATGAAAATGTTGTCGCATTGTTGTTGCCTCTCGTCGCACTAGGAGTACACTACAACCTACCTGAGCTTGTCTTTTTTGGCATGCTCGTAAGTAAATATTTAAATTGTTGCGACGCCTCACATCTGAATTTTTTTTGAAGCTCAAAAAGTACTTGTTGAAGTTGAAGTTTAAGAATTTCAAACTCGCCGCTGCGTGCATTAAATACTGCTTGTTACTAATGAGAGCGCACAATAATATCAACGGTGAGGTTGTTGCTGGAGTGCTTGGCGTTGTGCTCCAAATGGGCACTTTGCTCGGCTCGTGCAACGAATTCGAACTGCTGTGCGACGAGTACAGCCAGGCGATCGAGTGGGCAGAGTCGTATAAAGCTACCGGCTCGGATCAATACGCCAGCGTGTTGAATAGCTTGGGTCTCGCATATAAGACAACGAGACAATATGGCAAGGCGAGAGAGAGCTACAACAAGGCACTTTCGTTGACAAAGGATAAAAAAAAAATCGCGCTTATGCAAAGAAATCTCCACTTGCTAAATGACGCCGAAGCGACTTCAAAGTTGATGATTAGAGAAGCTGAAGAACACTTGCAAATGGATCGTATCAAGCAGATCGAAGGACACCAACGGGATGCAGGCGTCTTGCGAAAAGAAATTAACGTTAATTCGTGCGCAGCGTGCCACAAGACTGGTCGTGACTTTAAGATATGCGCTGGATGCAAGCGCGTGCATTATTGCGATAAAGAGTGTCAAAAAGAGCACTGGGCCGAGCACAAATCTCTATGTAAAATCGCCAAGAAATAAATACTCTTTTTGGCACCTTATAAATATGACAAAGCGATTAAAATAGTGTTCGGATGATAATACACATAAAAAAAAAATAAAACCCGAAAAAAGATAGTTTTTACGCTGTTTTAATGGAATTGCTGAAGCTATCCACGAAACAAAATATTTTCATGTTTGCTGCTACCAAAGTGAATAGTGCTATTAAAATACTATGTGGGGGGATGTGAATTTTTTGATTTGTGACAGGTGCGAGATCCCGGGAAGGAGCGGTAATACACAACGTTATGATTTATTTGGTCGGATAAGAATTATTCTCTCAAGACCACAATTGCATTGTTCATAGTTGCTGCACAACAGTAAGTAGATAATTCGGCTTAATGCCGTAATTATTACATTTCTCGTTTGAATCAAAGCAATCCACACACACTTCAGCCGTTCTTTGTTTTAAATAAATTTCGGAACTACTATTTATGATATCTTGATGCCTAATACTAACTTTAAATATTCAGATCTCAGGTGGTGCAAAAATCGTTAATATTTAATTTATTTACATCGAGAAAAGAATCATGGACCGTTTATGCTTGCTGACTTTTATTTCGCTTGTTGTTGTCGTTGTCTCGCAAACCACCCCATCACCATGCCCAACCTGCTCATATCCACTCGTACCACCTGCGCCCTACAACAACGGTACTGGTATTAACAAATCAGGACAGAAAGTGCTTGTAGTAGGAGCCTCCTCACCAAAAGGCATCGGTCGCAATGTTGCGCTCTTTTACGCTAGTCTTGGCGCCGAAGTCTACGCCTGCGGCCGCACTCCTCGTCCTCTGGTGAAGAATTACCAAGAATTCGTCACTGCTGGCATCACGTACCTCTACTGTGATGTCACTCAGCCGCTTACGCTCTCCATCCTCGAACATCAGCTGAAGATCCGTTACGGTGTGCAGGGGTTGGATCTGATTGCCGTTACATCAGGCATATTCTTCTTTGGTGACGCGAATGAGATATTGCCTAATCAGGCCAAACAAGTCTTAGAGACCAATCAGCTGGGTCCTTCGAATGTGTGGTACGCGTTTGCAGATATGTTGAATACAAACGCTAGCTTCGCATTCGTGTCGTCGTCCAATGCGCAATTCCCATCACCTTTTGCAGCCGATTACTCTGCCAGCAAGGCCGGATTGCGCATGAAGATGCAAGTACTTGCATGGGCGAATAGAAACCGCGATGTGCCAGTCAAATTCATCGACATTATGCCCAGCCAGGCCAACACTAATATTATGGAGAATTCTTTGCGTTCCGTCAATCCCAAGTGTCCTTCAGTGGATGAAGCCGCTTTCACCGCCACATCCAATGTTTTGTTGGCAGGTCAATCTGGGTTGAACGTCGCTACGGCACTACTCGGTACTGAACTGATTGCAAAACCACGAGAGTACACCGTGGCGCATTCAGACGGCAGCATTGTTTTGTATCAACAATATGCCTATCTTGCTAGCCTTAGCTTGCGATTATTGCCTCAAGAGGCTACGAATGCTTTTCAAACGTTGTTCCAGGGCACTGCTAATGACCCTACGCAATGCCCTCACTAAATTACTCCGCTGCATAATAATAAAAATACTTCGAGAACTCCTTAAAGTTTCGATTTCCATTCGGGAACATTCTACGTGCGCAAAATAGCAAGAAATAATATGAAACATCTTCTAATCTCAGCACACAATGAGTGCCACCAAAAGCGTAACCAAGTTGTCGATCGAAGATCGAAAAGAAAGCAGAAGAACTTTGTTGTCCTTGTTGAAGAACAACCGAGACAATTTCGACATTGAATATAGCGAGTCTCGCTTTAGCAATCATCTGGCTCATGCGCTTACGGCGCTGTATGAGTTGAAGGGTAAATATTTGCCGGATTAGCAGAAATAGCGCAACTAATTATTATCATCATTCTGACTAGCGCCCTCAAGTAGACTGATTGAGTTCTATGATAAGTACTCGAAGAAGCTTGAACCAAAGAAGCCCTCGAGTAATTTCATCAATAAAAATAATTGGAGCGAGAACACGGGTCTTAACGAGTAAGATTATTACAAAATATTAATACCTATATATATTGACGATATTTTAGATATTATTCGGATTATCTAGATTTCTTTTTGAAAGAGATCAGGCTCAAAGGTCGCAAGTACCTTGTAAGTGTTTCTAATACCTTCAACCCAGTGACTTACGTTTTATCAGATTAATGAGTATTTCCCTGCAATGAGCCACGGCGTATCTGGAGCTGCCTTTCACGGACTGATCTTGCTCGGATACGGAATTGAAGCGGACTGTGATGAGACTGTAGCTGAGGGAATGGCGTATTTAGCTTTCTGCAAAACACCTCTAGGTACCTTGTCGGAGCAGGTGCGTAGTAAAACAATATTAATTGTTGTCCAGTCGCTAATGCCCCCTTTGCCAATTAGGGCGAAAAGAAAAATCCGCTACAAATTCTCCAAGAGGTCAAAACACTCCCAGAGTTGAGTCTGTCGGCATTATTCGAGCAATATCATAAGGAACATAATAGCTATCCAGGCTTTCAAACACGAATGAACGTTATCCGCGACAAGTACGGAGATTCGCTAATGAAAGAGTTCGATCTGTACATGGACGAGAATGGCAACGAAGAATACGTGCAATACCTTCTAAAGACGCTGTCACAACTCACGTGCGAAGGATTTGCTAACAGTGGCTATCGAGACTTCTTCATGCTGCACGCCGTAACTAGCTATCGTGCGTTGAAGATGGTGCTGCGCTACTTGAACAGAACGAGTGATAAGATTGTCGCCCTCAAACACTATTGGCGGTAAGCACTTGCCATTATGTAATATATATTGATGATTTGGTTCATTAATAATATCGTGGTAGGGCGTTCGTGTGCGCGTACGTTGCTCAAGGCAGCATCGACGTCTTAGTTCCGGAGAAATTCTACAATCTGCCGCTATCCTGGGCCAATATTATCAAACCAGCCATTAATAACGACGAAGTCCATTTGATCAAGATTGTGTACGTGTGCAAGCGAGAGGAAAAAGAGTACGGAAAAGTGCTCGATCGAGATCTGTACAGAGATGTCGCAGCGAAGGCTCTGGCACTCGTAGAAATGTACGGTTTCGAATTTAATGCTTGGGGTGATGAATAAATGTGATGATTTTCGTTCGAGGGCGAAAAGCATTTTCTTTCTTAGAAGGTTTGTCTCTGCGCATAATGAGCACAAAGGTGTCAAAGGCTAACAATGCCGATAACAAGAAAGGAGTAAATATCAGCTTTATAGAAAAGCCCAGTGCAAAATCCGAGCAAACAAACTCAGACGACACGCTAAAACAAAATGCCTCAACAAAAAAATCCAACGACGTAAAAATAAAAAATAGTAATGACATTGGAACAGCTAATGAAGAAGAGAAAAGTTCATCCGTCAGTATTTTTTCATCCCGCGATCAAACAATTTTGCTCGTGGTGTTCATTGCATTTACCTTGATTATATGGTCGATCGCTCCATTTCAAGCGCAAAATAATCCAAATGATGTACAATATGCGCAATAAAAAAAACCATTCTCCTCATTTCAAGATCAGTTTATCAAAATTATTAAGTAATACCCTGGTTGGTGAATAGCATGCGTGGCGCGTTTTAAGTAAGCATATAACAAACAAAAATCGTTGCAAAGTAGTGCTATTTAAAATGAAGTAATATTTTTGGCGGATCGGATTGAAAATTATTTCGCAACAAACTTATTCAAAAACGCCAACTAAATATACACCCACTATAATAAACAATATTAATAATATTTAACATGTTTTTATTTCCTTATTATAACCAGCAATGAACAAAATTAATTTTTAAGTCCGTCACCATACATTTTTTTGGCTGTCACAATCATATTTACGTCAATTACCGATCTATTGATAGCAGTTTACATACGCTACTGTTGATGAACCTTGTAAGGAGTTTTGTGAATGGCGAATAGTCGTACTCGTTAAAAGGGGAAAAGGGGATTTTTCACGAACGTTTACTGAAACCACACCTAAATCGAGCAGGGCCGGTTAATCTGCGTTTTTAAAAAGCTAGACATCAATGTCCATTTTTATTTCTATTCAAATCATTGAAAGCAACAACTAAATCAAAGAACAAATCTGATGGACCGAAATCAATATCGTGAAGTTCTGTGCGACTCGTGCGCAGGCAGAGGGTATATGGCATGCTCGATGTGCTGTGGTTCTGGCACTGTAAACGAAGTTATTGGCGATGACATGGAGATTAGATCTTGTCCCTCCTGCCACGGAGCATCAGAGCATTGGCAGACGTGCAATAAATGTACCGGCAAAGGAAAGGTAGAGGTTACTCACTAAACGGAATTGTGTGGGCAATGGCAATAATTTTAGCTTTATCTTACGTGGCATCCTCTAAATCCGGTGTTGTTACTTGGAAATTAATCTTGCATTGTACATAGCCGCTTTGTTAATAAATTTATATAATTTGTACGCGCGTTTTGAAGCCACTTCGCTAAAGTTGGATAATTCAGATAAAGACGAGATTTCAAAAAGCAGTTTCCAGACCGTTACAAATTTTATTTTTCAATTTTCACTACAACGATACCAACTACTTGGTACTACTCATCATTCTTCTATTTGTTAGAGAGTTATAGAGTCTATTTTGGCTTTCTTTCTTGTTGCGGACTAGGTTACAAATCTAACGCAGAGCATCGAAACGGACTCCAACAAAGAAAATAATTTAACCTTAATATCATGAGTGGACAGGAGAACAAAGTTGAAGATGAAGGACCTCGCGAAACAAAAGTTTCGGCTTCGGTTCGCTACTTTTCGGAGTTGGGTGATAAAAACAGAAAGAAAATGAGATATATCAGTAGGTTTAATACTGTTTTTTTTTTTTTTGCTCTCTTGGCTAAATATAATGCATTAGTGGCGTTGAACAGCGAGGAAGGACCGGTACATTTTTACGCCAAAGTAAGTCTTCAAGTTGGTTAATTCATATCGAATAGCATTTTAACGCAGTAATCGAGTAGTATTTGAATCAATCTGAAGGATTAAAGAAGACTAAGATTGAAAAAGTGGTTATAAGAATCTCGCCAGAAGGATTCTGTTGGATCAAAGTCGGCGGAACTGATAAAAAACGCTTGAAAAAAGAAGCAGTGGATGCATCTTTTGCAGTACGATATTTCTCGTCGTTCAAATTACAGACTATTTCATATCAGATCGCGATATCATACTGAATTTTGCTTATAATAGGAAGCACCGGTGTATAAATGGCAAAATATTATTACTTGGGACACGCACGCTAAACTCGAAGAAATTCGCGTTATCTTTAAGGTAAGGGGATGAAGGAGTTACTTTACAGCAGTATTGAACACTATCCAGGATATAAGCGCTGACGTCAAAAAAGAAGTAGAAGAGCGCAAAAAGAAAGAAGAGTTATTGAAGAAGCAACAGTCCAAATTGCGGTTAACAGATAGGGTTCCCCCCGGATGTGTAATGTATCGCTTCAAATCTTCAATGGTGGGTATAAACACTACCCGATAGATACTTTATTGGCCTTGCTAAGACTTATCGTGTACAGTTCAAAGAGATTTCCGAATGCGTGAATGAAACAATCATGACCATTCAGCGTACAAAAGGTCTCTCTGAGGAAAAAAAAGAGGAGGACCTGAAAAAAGAAGGTAAGAATTAATAAGGGCACCATTAGTAGAGCTAAAGCGTGCGATAGATTCGGAAGAAGAGAAAGAAGTCGTTTTCGCATTGCCGAAGCTTTCGATCGGTGAGAGTAACAAACGAATAAGAAACAGATCCGCATCTTTGGGAAGCAAGGACGACAGTAAGTGCACTCTAAGAGGTCTAACATGACTGATAACCTTTCAATCCAGGTATGCCCAACTCTGCCCGTTCGCAGGGCTCGAACCAAGGT
>Ga0209960_1003351_pt1 | contig 13797 bp, 9 predicted proteins | sample ThiBiot_500_plan_2_FD_183947 | JGI IMG/M metagenome (GOLD analysis project Ga0209960, IMG submission 183947) | Wastewater bioreactor microbial communities from Cape Town, South Africa - Thiocy_expt_500_plan (SPAdes) | ecosystem: Engineered > Bioreactor > Thiocyanate-remediating >... | reverse complement strand
AGTTATGTCAATATTTTGAATAACTTTCACAATTGCGACTTATTCTCTTCAGTCACTTATGTTTATGAACTATGTTCCTAAAAAGAACGTTTGCCATTTGTTAAATAAGAGAAAGAAAATCGCCGTCTTTTGTTTCATCCTGTTCAATGCTGCGATGTGGAATAGGTGAAGAGAACGATACGGTTACTTTTTATAGATTAGTTTTAGGTTGATAAATAATTAATTCAAAGTTTATTTTGAAAGAGCTTTTTCAGTATATCGAATGAATATACGTCATCAATGACGTATGCATTTCGACGTACATATGGAAGGAAAAGAAAAAGAAAACGCTCGTACAATTCTATAGCCATATATTGAATGGCATGTCTCCAAGTATCACGTAGACTCCGATATGTTCTTTTATTTATCACAAATGTCTTGTATGTATAGAAAAATATAAGCCAATGAATGGGTGTTTTCTGTTCTCTTTGTTTTTTTTCGCTCGATCGAAGTCTTACACACAGCTTGACTGTTAATGTCAACAGTATCCAAGAATATCATTGAAACAGTTTGGCAAATTTGGCTGTTGAATCCGATTAATAACTCGGAAACTATTCAACAAACTTTGGGACAAGCACGATCTATAATCAAACATGTCAATCTATTTGAAAATATTCTTGAATTCGAACAATTCCTTCAGAATCTTTCAAACTATGATCGAATTGTTTTTATTGTCGATGATTTATTCGCACAAGAAATCATACCAAAAATTCATGATGTTCCACAAATATTTGCGATTTACATTTACACCTTCAACGAACAATCGGATCAATCATTTTACAAACAAAAATTTTCCAAATATCGAGGCAGACGTTCACATACGAATAAAACTCGCGGTGACCGACGAGTACGTCGTAATAGTGATGAATCTTTTTCGTTTGACATCTTAAGTAATGACACTGACGAAGACAAATCAACGATGGAATTAGACGGACAATTTCTTCATTCTCAATTACTAGTTGATTCTCTTCAAACAATGAAATCGACTTCGAAAGAAATCGAAGAATTTGTTCAATTCTGTCGAGATCATAGTGAATGCAAAAATTCGAGAGAATATTTAAAACTTTTAGAAGAATTTCAACGAGAATATTCAAGTGAAACGTGTCTGTGGTGGTACACACGTGATACATTTGTCTATCGTATGTTGAACAAAGCACTTCGTGTACAAAATATCGATGTTCTATTTGCATTTCGATTTTTTATTCGTGATCTTGCACAACAATTAAAACAAAATCAATGGTCATCTTCGGGATCGGTCTATCGAGGTCAATCATTATCGAAATTCGAACTGAAACGAATACAAGAATCAATTGGCAAATTAATTTCAATAAATTCGTTCCTATCGACAACTTATTTTCGTTCGGTAGCAGATTTTTATATTGGAGATGGCGGATGTGGTTTAGAAAAAGTCTTATTTAAAATCGATTTCAATCCGCTGATTGATGGGATCAAACCATTTGCTGATATCACATTGATTAGTGATTTTCCTCAAGAAGGAGAAATTCTATTTATGTTAGGATCGATATTTCAAATCGAAGATGTCTATTGCGATGAAAATGATAGTACTTGGACAATTCAATTGAATCTATGCAGTGATAATGAACAGAATTTAAAATCGATTCTTCAATTTCTACGACAAGAATCGAATCGATGTGAATTCGATTTGCTTGCATTTGGAAATGTTTTACATGATATGGGCGAATTTGAACAAGCAAAAAATTACTATAATCGATGTTTGAATTTCTTACCGCCTGCAAATCGGATTTGGAAAGCTTATTGTTATTATTTATTAGGTTTAGTAGCGACAGAAAATAATGAAAATGAACACGCTCTTCAACTTTTCAAACAATCGTTATTTATTCGAAAGGAAAATTTACATTCATCGGATCCAAGTCTTGCTGATACATATGTTGCAATTGCTCGTGTATATTATATTAAACGTAATTTTGAATATGCGTTAGTATTATATCAAAAAGCATTGGTTATATTTCAACAATCACTTGGTCAAGATGATCTATCGAGTGCTATGACTTATAACAATATGGGTGTTACCTGTCAAACATTAAAGAAATATTCGCAAGCATTGGATTATCATCGAAAAGCATTAGCTATTCGACAAAAACAACTTCCATCGGATCATTTTCGTTTTGGTACATCGTATAATAATACAGGTGAAGTTTATCAAGGTCTCGAACAATATGAAACAGCAATGAAACATTACGACTTAGCTTTTGAAATCTACAAAAAATCATTACCATCGAAACATATTGACATTGCAATGTTATTGGTAAACAAAGCTCTTATCTACGAAAAACTATCTCAATTCGAAGAAGCTCTTTCGTTTCATAAGAAAGCTTTAGCCATCTGTTGTTATATATGGCGTGCGAAGAATGTAAATCTTGTACAAATTAAATATCGTATTGACAACATAGAACAAACAAAAGAAACGAATTTCTCTCAATTATTTGAAAAAATATGGCTTGACGTTTTTCGTCCGTTCAAATGTATTGCTTCACTCGATCCACGAACATCATACAGGAGAGAAAATATTGAACGTGCGTTTCTACCCACTAACGATTTTTATTGAATCAAAAAAATCAAAATAATAAAACATAGATCAGTGTTTTTCTTTTGAATTAATGAGATCCATAACTATGGCTAATGGACGCGATTCATTGGTTGTTTTTGTTTTGCTTGTTGATGTTGTTGTATGTTGATCTTGTTCGCATTGACAATTGACAAACAGATTTATTGTAAGAATAATTATTGTAACAATGATAAGACCGAGAATGGTGACAAGAATCAATATAAAACGATTGAATTTTGTTTTGCTTTCGTTTTTAACCTCTAACAGTACTTGCTGATTGTCAGTCATTATTACTCAACAAAAAAATAACGTCTTTTTTTTTGCTGTCACTGTTGTTGTTCTTGTAAACAATATAAGAAAGCGCACAGGCGTCTATTTGACAAGGATACTTAAATGGATATCGTTCTTAATTATTTGTAGAAAAGAAAAAAGAAAATATCAGCTATTAGCGTTTGTCATAATAGTATTAAAACAAATTTCATCGCCCTGTTACTTATATATTTACGAACGAGAGAAGATGACCGAATCGACTAGAATATCATCGAACAAAAAACTTTGCCATGCAGCTCGTTCACATTTTTTTCAGAGATTAAACGAACTAAATCTATTTTCGGATCATCCAATTTGGTCTTCAACACTCAATCATTCAGAACAAGTCATTAGTACTCGTCTATTTCTTATCTCGCTTGTTTGTTCTCTTCTTGTTATCGTCTTCTACGGACTTTTCAACATTCGAACACATACCATTACGCATGAGAAATTCTCTCTTGTCGACTACGAACAAATTCAAGCTCATTACTCATCGAGTATCATCGTTCCATGTACTCAAATAGCTAATCCATATTCGAATTTGATTCATATTGATTTTAAATTTCATGAAATTTGCTCGAGTTCATTTATTAATCAAACTTGGATTTCATCTCTTTTTCTGTCCAATGCAACATCACATAATATTCTCGATTTTCGTACGTTTACATTCGCACAATTCCAAGCACTTGCTCTCCTTTGTCAAACAGCACGAGACGCCATCGACGATGGCTATCGAACATTCAATTCAACGCAATTAATCACAACTCATCTTCGTTCACGAGCTGATTTCGATGATATCGTTCGTACAGTCGTGGCAAATCTTCGAAGCAATATCATAGCTCATGAAAATCAAATGTCACGAATTGTTTCGATGAACATCGGCTACAATCGATTGATGTCAGCTCTACGAACGAATTTTTATATTGAATACGATTCGAATTTAGAAGATTTTATTATGCATAATGGAATCTATTTCTCTCGATTATTACCGTCGAACATGTGTATTTGCCGGTTCGAAGGCAATCAATGTGCGTATCCAGCTGGTGCTTTTTTTAATTGGACAAAACCTGAATTGGACAAACCAGCTCGAGCTTATCCACCAGCTAAATATCGAGTTTCCGGCTTAATGGCTGGTTGTTTGCCACTTGAATCTATTCGACAATCGACCCTCGAATGTTTGTATTCACAAACTTGTATCGATATTTTATCACTACAACCGAATATGTTCAAAGTGAAACCATTGAAAATCTCTCGAACGAATTTAACTATCGGTCAAATGTTCGATGAACACCTTTTCATTGAATCTTGGCAAAATACATCGAATTATGAAGTCTATTTCAATGCTTGTGCACCTCGAACACTAACCTACAGTTATCAAGGTTCCGACCACTTTACTTTGATTCTTGCTCAATGTGTTGATGCTTCCGGTGGTCTTGCGATTCTCTGGGCATTGATTATTCCATTGCTCATTAGAATTTGGCCATTTATGAAATCAAAAACAGCATCAATCAATAGAGATCGATGCTACCGACGTTTATATCAAACAATTTCGACATTGAATTTATTTCCTTCGGATGACAAAGACGATCTCGACGAGCAATATATTGGAATTATTTCGACTCGTCTGTACATTTTACTTTTATTCCTCGGTTTGATTAGTCTTGTTTTCTGTACATCGTTCTTAAAACGTTTGCAAACAATTACCGTTCATTTGCCGACCATCGACGAATTCGAACGACTCAATTCATTGTACAAATCGAGTCTCGTTTGTACATGTACACATCATTCGTTGTCCTACGGTCGAATTGTTTCATTTACACCTCGATATCATCAAATATGTACAAGTGAATTTCTTCAAGAGACTTGGCTGTCTTATTTTAATCTCGAAGATGTTTATCGTCAAGTGAATGTAACGCCGATGCTCAACATTGATTTTCGTATTAGTGGTCGATCGTTTTTCAGTTTTGTCGACGCACTCTGCCGTGAGGCTCGGCAAACTGTCGACAATTCGATCTATTCATTTCGTTATCATCGATTAGTCACTGTCAGCACACTTTCACAACGAGAATTCATCAACGAAATGCAAATACGTATCAAAGAATTTCAAGAACACACGATTGTTTCGTTTGTTAATATTATTGAATTGATTCGTTCATCGATTCAAATCAATCAATTAATTACTGACGTATCGACAAACGCTGGAATAACTCTACTTCTCGATAAGCAAACATCGAAATTAGTACCGAGATTTTTCTATCTCGATCTATATAATAGTTCTTGTTCGTGTGGATTCACGTTTCGATGCACACGTCCGCAAGGTTTCTATTCTCAATCGAGTGATCGGTCGAGTGACCCGAAAATCATCATACCAGGTCTCGTTCTCGGTTGTTACACAATCGATTCACTTCTCTTCTCAACTTTCGAATGTTTTTACAGCCAAAAATGTCTTCAACTGATTTTGGATTCGCGGCAATACGATCACGCAGATCTTCTATCACCATTACGAAATTCGACTCGAAATATTCAAGCACTCGATCAAAATCAAAGTCGATTTTTATCCAACGATTCCATTCAAACGATTGTCTCGCAATTATTTATCGAAGATTGGAATCATTCAATCAATTTCACGGCTTATTACAATCGATGTTCACCGAAACAATGTACCTATACGATAAACAAACGTTTCGATTGGTCATATATCATTGCTATGGAATTAGGTCTCTATAAAACTTTATCTGTCCTATTAGAAATTAGTTTACCATGGTTGGTAAGATGTTTGAGACGATATGCAACGAAACAATCGTCTTTCAAATGTCAACATATTCGATATTGGAATTTATTTGAAAATAAAGCCACAGTTGATAATCAACAACGAGTACGACAAGAAATAGTCGCAACTCGAATTTATATTTTCACATTTATTCTTTGTTTGATCGTTGCTATACTCTATGCTGGACCATTTAGCAATGAAATTAAAACGAAAATATTCGTATTTCCAACATTGAGTCAAGTTAATGAACTTCATACGAAGAATATTTCGAGTCTCTCGTGTAAATGTTCGACAACTGCAATACCGTATTCGAATTTTCTCGTTGTTAAACCGAAATATCATCCGATATGTTCGAGTAAATACATTCAACGATCGCATCGAATCAATTTATTCAATAAACGAAATCGAACTCTATTAGAACTCAATGCACACTATCGAACTGTTGGTAAACTTTGTTTTCAATCGAAACGAACTATTCAAAGTGCTCGAGATATTTTCAATAGCCGAGATTTAATCAGCATCGAAGCAATGACAGAAACGTCGTTCTATTCTCAAACAGATGCTCTTATTCAAACATTTATAACTCAACTTTCGGCAGATTATCGTCGAACGATGATGTTCATCATGCGTTCGTTTGAAGTCAATCATTTATTTAATATTCTTGCGAGCAATTGGAAAATGGATTTGATTGGTGAAAATGGTTCGAGTCTTATTACGACGTATCCACGTCGATTTTCATCGACAAATTGTAGTTGTGCAACATCGTTCGATTGTATCGAACGAATCGACGATGAAATCGTGACCGGCTGTTTTGTTTACGATGGTTTTCGTTTGTCGACCTATGAAAATATGTCGTTGGGTCAATTAAATGATCGATTGTTTGTTGAAAATTGGATTCGAACAAGTAATTATACAGCTTATTTCAATACGTGTCAACCGTCGAATTGTCAGTATAAAATACCTAATCGATTTCATTTCGAACATATTCTCTTAACTGTTTTTGAATTATACGGCAGTAAGTTTATATAGACGATTGACAATATATATTATGATTGTTTTATTTAGGTTTGACATGGGTTATGAAGAGTCTAATCGAACAATCTTTATTTGCTTATCGTTGGTGGATAAAACAATGATTGTATAAAAAAAAATAGTCTATCAATCTGAAAAAGATTCAATTTCACCTTTATGACCAATTCTTGAACCAAACATGACCGTTCCAGGTGGACATGGCTTGTTGGCTAATTCGGATAAATTTTTAATTATCATACTACAAAAGTATAACAACAAGATTAATTTTTATAGAAAATATGAGTGCATATCTTTGTTTACTTAAGATGACTAATCTCTGCATGGTAATTAAAAAAGAGAATAATCGAAAGAATGATGATAAGAATAAAAATAAATATGATAATCCCAACGAAAATCAATGGAAGATGATCCTTGAGATTACTTTTTTTCGATGTTTCATCGAGTAATAATATTTCTTGACGGTTTTCAACCATTTATGAATCGACGATAGTTGATTACTATTTATTTTGCTCATTTATATATAAATGTAAATGAATAATCAAGGTCATTCGAAAATAATTATCTGATCAACTTATCTATAATATCGCTGTCTAGAGAGAAAAGAAAAAAAAATGTATTGGAGCAAAAAAAAACGGGTTAATCGCATGCTTGCTTGTTATCTATGAGAGAAAAAAATTAAATTTTTTATAAAAGTTAACACACCTTTTGACGATGATAAACATTGATATGTTGTTTTGTTTTACGTTCGTATTTCTAATTATTGTTGATAATGTATCAACAGATTTTTTACGTGGAACAGTTGAGAATCAAAATGTTCCATTGAAAGATGATTGTGCACTTCGATCGTTTGCCATTGAAATGGCTGGATATATTGCTCCAACATGGGCAAAAACCAATTGGACACAATTTAGTCAAAGTGCTTTACAAATGCATCTATGTAATAATTCATATGATCAAACATTCGATACGACTAAATCGTTTAAAACAGCACCGAAACTATCGAAAGGTACTTGTCAACGGTCAATATTCGTGCATGACGAGCATGGCAACGATTTATTCGATGGTACATTTGAAAAGCCCATGAAAACTATTTCAGCTGCTCTATCTCTTGTTCGTTCGTTACGTACTAGTCATGGTAGTGAGAGTATATTTTTGTGTATTACTATTCGTGGAGGAACATATTATCTCGGAAGTAATGCTACAACATTTAGTAGTCAAATCGGTGCGATTGCTTTGACAAGTAATGATAGTAATTTAATTATTGAAAATTATGAAGATGAACAAGTTATTTTGAGTGGTGGAACATTATTACAATTAGACTGGTCTATTTATGCTAAAACAGATGTTGGCACTATTTATCAAGCGCGAATACCTGATTCAGTTCATTTAGAATCATTCAATGAATTGTATATCGATGGACAACGTGCAATTGTCGCAAAATATCCCAATGGTGATCCGTCGACTCAAGGTTTATACTCAGATCATCCAGGATTTTCGAATCAAGCAAAAAACTGGTTGAAACCCATCGAAAATCCAAGTTTGAAAATCTATGTTCAAGAACCTTCTCGTAATGGAACGATATTTGCTAATTATCAGGATGGTTTAGGTGGTGGTGCATCGGTATTTAATCCACCACGCAATTATTGGAGTGTTACAACGCCACGTGGAGTTTTGAATTATGCAGTACCTCGAGGTTTTAGTATAAAGAATGGTGCTTTTCCTCGTTTCAGTAATTGGAGTAAACCCAGTACTGGCTTTGTACATGTATTTCATGGGGGAAGTTGGGGGAGCTGGATATTTGAAATCAATTCAACGGTGACTTCACAAGATACGATTGTCTTCGGTCGAGGTGGTTTTCAAGAAGCACATGGTTGGAATACTGGTGGCGAGTTTTACGTGTCAAATATATTCGAAGAACTTGATTCACCGAATGAATGGTTTCTAAATAAAGAAACTCGAACTCTCTATTTCATGCCGAACAATACAATGCCCAAGACATTCGTTGCTAGTCAAATTCCTTGTATCATTTCAATTAGTGGCAGTAGTATAGAAAACCCCGTTCGTAATGTACGAATTCGAGGTTTAACATTAACAGAAACAACTAACACATACTTAAGAGATTTTATGGTGCCCAGTGGTGGTGACTGGTCGGTTCATCGAGGTGGTACTATCTATCTGACGAATACACAAAATGTTACAATTACACAAAGTGTTTTCACACAATTAGGCAGTAATGGTCTTGCTGTAATTGATTATAATGATTGTACAGTTATTTCTCTAAATGAATTTTCATGGCTAGCTGATTCTGGTGTTATTCTCGTTGGTAGTACGAATGGTATCGATGGTTTTACAGTTACTAGTCAACCAACAAATACATTGATACAATCGAATCTATTTCGTGAAACTGGAATCTATATCAAACAATCATCACCTGTTTTCTTGACACTAAGTCGAAGTATATCTATCATTGGTAATCTTATGTTTAATATGCCTCGTGCAGCAATCAATATCAATGATGGTTTCTATGGTAATCATACAATTAGTCATAATGTTATTTTTAATAGTGTACGGGAAACAACTGACCATGGACCAATCAATTCATGGGATCGACAACCTTATTTATCGGATGCAATGCAATCAGGCAGTCCATCACTTCGACAACACGAAAGTTACATTCATCATAATGTACTTTTCAATAATTATCGTTCTGTATGGCCAATTGATCATGATGATGGAAGTTGTCATTATGAAGATAGTTACAATTTTCTTGTATATGGTGGCAAGAAAAATTATTTAGGCAATTCAAAAATGGATCATCATGAAATCTATGTTTATTCCGATGCAAGTACAGGCGGATTTGGTAGTAATAATTGTCTCAATGATTATGCACCTGTACATGGTACAAGTGGATGGAATGAAACATGGATTGATAATATTTGTGTACTCTATAATAGTACAACACCATACAATATTGAAGGTTGTGATACAGCTGATCTCTACGTGCCCTATCTAGCCAATAATACAATCTATGTTGCAGCGGGCACAGAATCTGTATTTATCTGTAAAGTTAATGGAACAAGTACACGATTAAACTTGCAACAATGGCAATCATATGGTTTAGATATTGGTACCACTGTTCAGACAATTCCTGATATCCAAACAGTTATTCAATGGGGTCGCAAGATGTTACAATTACAAGACATCTAACTTTCTTTTTATTTAACCTTTAGTTGATTTATTTCTACGTGCTTGTACATATATTTGGAGTTTATTTGATTTTTTCGATTTTTTTTGCTTTTTTCTTGAACCATCAGTTCGCATTGAGAGATTTTTCATATTTGTAGTATTTACCATTTTGCATGTAGATCCAATTGTTGATAAATCGATTGTTCCAATTTGTGAATTATCATAAGTAGTTTCTGTTAGTTGTTTTCGTTTCTTACATAAAGGAATTTTCGAGCTAGGATATCCAATTTCACTATCTTTCAGTGATGGTTCTTCGATGTGATTGAGTTTAATTGAAGTTGAATTATATAAACAATGTATATCAACACATTTTTCAATGTGATAAAGTTCGAAAATGGTTTTTTTCTTCGATGTATTCGCATATAGACCGGGTCGACTAAAGAGAAATATATAATATGACAAAAATAAACAATGATTACAAAAAAACAAACAAACCAGCAGCAACGATAGATTATATAAGAAAATAATAAGCCACCACCAATTAATAAACCGAGAGAAATACCAATAAAAAATGAATTCGTGTTTTCTTTTGATGAGGGCACGAGTGATCGTAAACAAGGTTCGCCAGGGCAACTGCAAACATCAGTTTCTGCGACATAAAATTTGAAACAATATTGTGCAGATTGAGAGTTTTCACTAATAAATAAAAATTGTTTTTTTTTTGCTTCATTCTTTTAATTATACAAACCTGTCAAATGCCATCGCACACATAACCTGATAGCCTAACTGTGCTATAGTAGGAATCCACGACAAACTCACACGATAAGTCATTGTATCCAAAGCTGTAATATTACCTTTGACCATTGCTGGAAATGAAAGTGTGGCAATATCAACGATTGTTACATTATTTCCACAATAATTCTTGGCAATCAGCTCAGAAGTAAATGTTTCACCGACTATAACAGATGTACATGATTGTTCTACTGGTTTTCCTATGATTTTTGGTGGTAAAATGCAATTCGAAGAATTGACAACATGTACAAGAAATTGAACGGGTATTCCACTGAGTGGTGTTGTACTTGAAGCATCTATAAAATCTTCTACCTAAATAACACAAAAAATATATATATACGTAAGTCAAATCAATGTAAATGGTTTATCAAACCATTATAGCTACAGCAAACCAATTACCAACTACTGGACCAGTGATGATTATCGTACAATTTGGATAGATCACTGTATTTATTGGCAGAGAATCAGGTGGACATACACCCCCACATTCGTCCACACCAGTTGTATTACTTGTTGACCAACGACAACGTATTATATCACCATCCATATCAGCTATAGGTACGTTAATTATTGTCGGTTTTAGAACGGGAATATTCAAAGGTGACATCATCGTAGCTACTGGTGCATTATTATACAATCCATTGTCTGATCTTTTTTTGATAGTAATACGTGTCGAAATTGACCATGAACCAGTGCCTGTAAACAACGTTAGTGTTCGCCAAGCGTTCGATTTAAAAGCAGCAGCGAAATCGTCATCTACTTCAAGATTCACTGTATCTGATCGCTGACCAATTGTGGTTGAGAGGTATGCGGATACGTCAGTACAGTGAGGTACAACATTTGGAGCAACATAACCTCGAGAATCATTACCACAATTTGCAACACAATTCAAGTATGTACTATATAAATTAGTAAAAACTCCAACGCCAATTAATTGACTTCCAGCAATCATAGCATTCGTACATGTTATGAGTCCATAAAGCCACGAATAAGTTTGTGTTATAACAACAGAAACCGGACTGCCAGTTGCTGATGCGTTCACAATTCGCCACGTTATAGTACCACCAAGAAAATGAGATCCACTAGCAGTATTTATTAGTTCGAAGACCATTAATACGAAGAATACTGTACTTTTCATTTTTTTGTTTTATTGAAATACGAAATTTTGATGTGCGTATTTATATGAATGCAGAATGAAAACAAAAGAATGATCTGTTTACATTTGTGTCTCTCATTTGACGTGGTACTCTACATAATTTATACGAGATAGAAAAGATATATTATGCAGATACCTTATAACCAATGTCTACGAGATGCACTCACAGTCAAATTTAAATGAATTTTTTCTCGATTATATTTGTTTTTATACAAAAGAAAAAGAAAAGATTACATTTTTGAGTTATTTTAACACCAATTCCAATAGGATTCGACTGGTTTGGTTTGAGGAGTTAGATTAATTTTATTCGACGCTTTTTTCAATTCATCGGTTTGAACCGACAATAGAATTTGTGTTGCCATCGAAAGAAACGCGTCTTCAACATTCGTCGAATCTCGTGCTGATGTTTCCAAGAATTGAATATTTTTTGAATCAGCAAATTCCTATAATCATTGAAAGTTTCTCAGTTCGAATTTGTAATTAAATTCTTACTTTTGCAGTCGATGAATCGACTCGTTTTTCTTTGACTAAATCACATTTATTGCCAATTAATAATTTCTGTACATTGTCACTTCCATATCTGTCAATATTATCAAACCATTCGTTGACATTACCAAATGTTTTCTATAGAAGAAAATGTAAATAGAACTTTCGAGATTTCTTTATTCTTTACTTCTTTAGTCATATTATAAACAACAATAATACCGTGTGCACCACGATAAAAATTATTTGCAATACTACGATATCGTTCTTCGCCAGCAGTATCCCACTAAATCCGAAAAAAAACAACAACAACATTCCAAATAGGATAAAATTTTGGATTTTTTTTTACAATTTGTAATTTGATTGTTTTTCCTTGGATTTCAACCGTTCGAATTTTCTAAATGTATCGATTAGTTTATTTTTTTTCATTAAAATAAACGTACAATATCATAGCCAATTGTTACAGAGTAATTGTCAACGAACGTATCATCCTTGAAATCCAAACAAATAAATCCTTCGAAAGATTATCTATGATTAAACTTACAGCAAAACGTAATATGAGACTTGATTTGCCTACTCCAGGATCACCAATCAGGACTAATTTAAAAACATAATCACTAATTTAAAAGAAAACAAAATTAGCTCGATAAGCAATAGTAAAATAATTCAAATAAGCTATACTATTCTTGATCCATTTTATAATCGATGAAAGACACAGTAATAACAATGTAAATGCAGTTACACGTATGATGCTGTATATACGAATGCTTCTATTACTCACATTTCGAAGATAAATGTTTATGACTAATCGCATTTACCTTTTTTTTCTCTTTCTTTCCTCGGGTAAAATAGAAGAAAATGTTATGATGTAAGACAATAATATTCGTTGTTACCTTGTTCATCAATACCATATTTAACAACGACGGCATTTTTTTTGAATATGAAAGAGACACTATTCTTCTCTTCACAAAATTTACAATGATGATCAATCTATATATACCTTTTCTGTCTTTCTTCAGGGTCTTGTTTCTTGAACAGATGTCACTAAAAAAACTTTACCCTTGACAGAGGCATACGTTGATCGAGATGAATAATGAAACTATTTGTCACAAAAATAGCTTTTTTCTCAAATTAATTCTGAGTTATTTATTACTTAAAAGCTAGCATAAAAATTAAAGAAAAAAAAAGAACAATAGAGATATTCAGAGTGAATACTTTCTTTTTTCCTCACCATCTGTAAATAACTGTTTTAATTCAGTAAAAACATTTGTTCTTAAATTAAATGATAGCTTTTCTCTCTCTCTCTCTCTCTCTCTCTCTCTCTCTCTCTCTCTTTTATTTAACAAATGGCGAACGTCCTTTTTAGGAACATAGTTCATAAACATAAGTGACTGAAGAGAATAAGTCGCAATTGTGAAAGTTATTCAAAATATTGACATAACC
>Ga0209960_1003402_pt1 | contig 13808 bp, 19 predicted proteins | sample ThiBiot_500_plan_2_FD_183947 | JGI IMG/M metagenome (GOLD analysis project Ga0209960, IMG submission 183947) | Wastewater bioreactor microbial communities from Cape Town, South Africa - Thiocy_expt_500_plan (SPAdes) | ecosystem: Engineered > Bioreactor > Thiocyanate-remediating >... | reverse complement strand
AAAAACAAAAATTTATTTTGAAAAAAAAAAAAAAAAAAAAAAAAAAAAAAATTGTTGTTAATTGAGTTATGGATTTATTGTTCGAAGTCAAAAAATCGAAACTTTATGGTCTTGTCCACAAACAATTATATTTTGTGTATTGGGATCGATAGTGATATCCATTGGTAAAATGATTTTGAATTGAGTGATATATTCACCATTTGAACTAAATACTTGAACTCTATTATTATTTTGATCACAAACAAGAATATTATCATTCAAATCAGTGCATAATCCTCTTGGATAATAAAATTGACCGTTTTGATTTCCTTGCAATCCAAATGTTGAAATAAATTTTCCTTGAGAATCAAATATTTGAATTCTATGATTATGAAAATCACTAACAAGAATATTTTCTTTAGAATTAATAGTTATTCCATTTGGATTATTAAATTGACCATTTTGATTTCCTTTTGATCCAAACGTTGAAAGAAACTTCCCTTTTGAATCAAATATTTGAATTCTATTATTGCTCGATTCACAAACTAAAATTCTATCATTTTTATCAACACAGATTCCCCATGGATACTTAAATTGACCATTTCCATTTCCTTGTGACCCAAATTTTGAAATAAAATTTCCTTGAGAATCAAATATTTGAATTCTATGATTACCAGAATCACAAACAATAATATTTCCTTGAGAATTAACAGTTATTCCCCACGGATTATTAAATTGACCATTTCCAAACATTGTCATAAAATTTCCTTCAGAATCAAATATCTGAATTCTATTATTATTATTATCACTAACAACAATATTTCTATTTAAATCTGTTGTTATACCATACGAACCACTAAATTGGCCAATTCCATTTCCATTTGACCCAAATCTTAACTTTGATTGATTTATTTCATTATAATTTCTTAGTTTCAATTGTGACAATATTTCAACTTGAAAAGGAGAGGAGTTGATATCAACTCCATTAAATTGAACAAATATTAAATATTTCCCTTCATTTTTCAATTTCATTTTCACTTCATATCTTCCATTATTTAAATCTATCATTTCCCATTTAATGTCCTCATTCTTCCATTCATTATCTTCATTATTTTCTTGTTTCTTATTTTTTAGTTCCCCTTCAATTTGAATTTCAAATTTATTTCCATTTCCTCCGTTTTTAATTTGATTTCCTTCTTTCGAATAACCAATTATTTCAAATTTAAATTCTTCATTTTTAAAAATCTTTTGACTTCCATTTCTTAATATTAAACATTTATCAGTTGATATTTCATTTGAATCAATAACTCCAATATTTAAAATATTTGAATAAATTGATTCTTCTTCTTTTTGTGAAATTGAAAATTCAATGAAAGGATTATAACATGGTTCAATTTTCCAAATATTTGTTGATAAATGATTTAATCTTGATTCATATAATTTCTTCATTGATAATAATCTTGCATCATTTTTATTATTATTTGATAAAGAAATAGAATGTTCAATCATTTGACAAGATCCAATAATACTTTCAATTCCAAATTTCAATTCTTCTTTTTGAATTTCTAATTCCTTCTTTTTATATTTATCAATTTCATCTAATTTATTTAATAATTCTTGTTCTTTTTCATCCAATTTGATTCTAATCTTATTAAAAAGTTGATTGATTTGAATTTGAGTTGTTGTTGAATTAATTTCTAATTCTTTGATTACTTCTTCACATTTATTTATTCCTTCTCTCAATTCTTTTTCTTTTGGTTTCACCTTTTATTTATTTTATTTTTCATTTTTGGATCAAGTAAAGTTTAGAGAAAGAAAAAAAAAGAAAAGAAATGCTCACTTGATTGATTAAATCGATTAATGATTGTTTTTCATTTTCAATAACAGCTGATAGTGCCAAAATTTTGTGAGATGGATGTTGAAGAACACACAATGAACAAATTGGTTCTTTACAATCATCACAAAATAATTTGATTTTTTCTTCTTGATGAATTTGACAATAAAGTTGAGAATCTGATTTTTGATCATTGTGTTGAGAGATTGAATTTTTGAAAGAGTTATGAAAGTTGAGAGCATTAAATAGAAATGAATCAGTTGGTAGGTTTGATAAATGCTCTCTTGATTCAGGTGAAAAGGAGTTCTACAAATTGGACATTTCAATTCTACATTTGAATGATTCCTCTCAATATAAATTTCCAAACATTCTAAACAAAATGAATGAAGACATCCTAATGTTTTTGGTTCTCTATAAATATCTTTACATAATGCACATTCAAGATCTAATTCTTTGTTTGTTGAAGACATCACAAACTTTATTTGGTTTCTCTGTTATTTATTATTTTATTAAAAAAATTGAACAATAAATAGAGTCAATCACTTAAGAAATCATAATATCAAAAGATTCTTCGATTCAAATTGAAATCAAGGTTGAAGAGTCGAAATCTAATCAAAAAACCAAAGTAAAATTAAAATGAAAACACAAATATCAAATGGAAGCTCAGATATCAAATGCTCTTCATTCTTACTCAAAGTCAAAAAAAAACAAATTTTTACTTTAGAATAATACTGATTCATGAAAATTTCAAAGAAAAAGAAAAAAGAAAATGAAAAGAGTAGTGAAAAGAGTATCGCCAATCCATCACAATCTCTCATATTTCATATTTCATCGCTATTGAAGTTACAGTTATATCCAAAGAAAATTCAGGTTTTTTGTTTGATATCACGCAAGATTCGTACGAATAGTAATTAGAAAAAAAGAAAAAAAATTGACTGATTGATTGAAAATTCGAGCTTTTTTACTTATAACTTTCCAACAATTAACCCCAAATATCTTCATAATTAACTTAGTAAATCAATCAAGAAAGCTAAGAAGAAGAAAGAAGAAGAAATCAATCAACTTGTGTTCGAATAACTTTTGTTATAATAATAATTGTGATGAGAAGAAACCATGAAACCGTCTCATGAGAAGTCTAAATTGCAAGCCCAAGCACAGAATGGAACTAAAGACTCTAAGAAGAACCCAAAGGATGGGAGTAAACCTAATGTGAATGGAGGTAGTAGTACGAGTTCAAGTTTAATCGAAACAACTCCTGAGGTTCTCAACTCTACAAATCTTTTGAAGCATAATATTTTGCAAGAGAACTTGCATCATACTAATGCACCATCGAATAACTCAAGTCCACAACAATCAAGCACATTTAGTCCTTCGAGCTTTATCACAGGATCAAATACAGTTGGAACGGATGCATCAATGAATCAAATTTATGAGTGTCATCCAAAACCGATCTATGCATTGACTATTTCAAATGATATCCTTGTTACAGCGTCTGTTGATAAAACAATTAAAACGTTTGAAGCAAAGAATGGACAATTAATTCATACATTAAAAGGTCATTCTCATACAGTTTCTTGTTTGAAAGTTATCATGTTTAACAACGAGGTTCTTTTTATTTTTTCCTTAATTCTTTTTTAATTCTTTTCTAATTTGTATATATGTCTTTTAGCGTGTAATTGTGAGCGGAAGTTATGATAAAACTGTGAAACTTTGGTCATTAGAATCTGGAGAGTGTCTTAAAACTTTTAAAAAGATTCAAGGAGGATGGATTCATTGTCTTGATGTGCTAGATTCAAGTTTATATTCAGCTGGGGTTGATAAGATTGTTCGAGTTACTGATTTGGCTACTGGTGAAAACCAAGGTATATTTCTTTTTCCTTTTTCCTTTTTCCTTTTTCTTTTTCTTTTCTTTCCTGATATTTTAATTAAAAAAAAACAATTAAAGGTGAATTCAAAGGACATACTGATACTGTAAGATGTCTAGGTATTTTTGAGAAAATCCTATATTCTGGAGGACATGATAAAACTGTAAGAATGTGGGATCTTCAAAGCAAAGCTTGTCTTAAGGTTCTTTTTTATTCTTTATTATTATTGGAATGAATGATTGAAAATAAATAAATAAATAAATAAAAGGTCTTCCATTATCATAGTCGAATTTTTACTCTACAAGTTTCAGAAGGACTCCTCTTTACTGGACATGCAGAAAAGGCTGTTTTTGCTTCAGATATTATTACTGGAGAATGGTTGATTAAAAAAAAGAAAGAAAGAAAGAAAGAAATAGAAATAAAATAAAATAAAATAAAACAAAATATAGTGTTAGGAAGTTCATTCGAGGAATTAGAAATGCAGTGACATCAATTCAAATTGTTGATAATTATTTATTTACAGGTTCAGCAGATCACAGAGGTTCTTTGATTTTATTTTCTTTCTTTTCTATTTTTTTTTTTTTAAAAAAATCATTCAAAATTATAGCTCTTGTCTGGGATATTCGAAGTGCATTACCTCTAACATCTTTTATTGGACACACTGATTGGATACGAGCCATTGCTGTTAATGAATCCTTTTTAATAACTTGTTCTGATGATGGATCTGTACGAAGATTCTATTGGCCAACTGCATTAGGTTTCTTTCTTCTTCTTTTCTTTAACTTGCATAAATGAAAATCAAGAAATAAAAAATAAAAATAAAAATAAAAAATAAAGAAAATGGATTTGATGATGATACAAGCTTTTTAAGTGGTTCTTTTCTAAAATCTGAAGTTTCATCAACATATCAAAATGATCGAGAAGTAATTTTCTTGTTTTTTCTTTCTTTTCTTTCATATATTCTAAATAAAGTTGAAATAGCAATCCCTTTCAACTGAAAATCAATACCTCCTTTTTAATTTGGAGAAAAAAGATCAAGAAATAGAAAATTTAAAACAACAAATAGAAGCACTTCATGCTGAACAAGAGGTAATTTTTTTTTTTTTTTTTTTTTTTTTTGGTTCTGTTAAACAACATTTCTTTCTCCCTTTTTCTCAGAGATTGGCTCTCAAACATCGCACTTCAAAAGTTCCAAAAGAATCATTACGAGCTTGGAAAGGAAAACTAGAAAAGTCTATTTCTATTATATTCTTTTTTTTTAAAAAAAAAAAAAAAATTCTAACTCTCATCTCATCTTATAGTTCCTTAAACGATATCGAAAATGTCAGAAATCAATTAAATGTAATTGAAGGAAATGTGAAAGATGTATTAGAAGAAATCCAAAAAAGGATGTAGGAGGAGTAGGTCAATTTTTCAAAACCATTATTATTGTACTATATAATATCATTCCAAAAAAAAAAAAAAAATGTGTGTATAAATAAATTTCAAAACCTTATTTATTTACTCTATACTACAAATAACTAAATACAGAAAAAATTATCCAAATCCATTTTATCAAAGATTATCTTCTTCAAAATTAAAATTCAGAGTTAACACTTGAAGAGGAAAGGGATGAAGACCTTGATCTTGTTGAAACTGAACCTGATGGAAAATTGACTTCATTTTCATTCTCCATAGCTTCTTTGAGATAATGGATACATAAAGGTTGTTTAATTGCTATTACATTAGAAACTGCTGTTGGTATTTTACCTCCTAAATCAACCTTTTTGATTTTATTTATTTTTTTTTGAATCTTTTGTTTTTTTTTTAAAAAAAATGAAAGACTACCTGAACAATATAAGATAGAAGAGTTACTCTACCTTTTGGAGTTAAAACCCATCCACTTGTTAAAACTCTAGCTCGAATTGCATCAGGATTCCTTGGGAAGTATTCATCAGATTTAATTGACCGAGCAACAATTGCATATCTTTGGGTTTTGACCTAATAATTTGTTTATTTTAAAAAAAGAGAGATGTTTGAAAAAAATGAAAAGAAATGAAGAAATGAACGTCATGATGTGCATGAGTATAAACGAGAAAGTCTCTTTGAGTTTTTAATAAACATTGATTTGTTGTGTGAAACATATACAAAATTTGAGTTCCATTTTCGTATCTTTTAATCACTTCCAATTTTTTGCACATACTATCATATTTTGAACGATTTTCAGAAACCAAGAGAAAATCTCTAACTTCTTCTGCTGTTCTATTGATGACACCTTCTCCTTTTATACTAGAATTTTATTTCATTTTATTGTATTTATTTTATTGAAGAAAATAAAGAATAAAGAAAAACCAATGAATTGGAGAGTTTTCCATTAATTTTCTTGAAATTGTAATATCTTTCCTTCTTTCAACGTAAACCCAACCACTATCAGAAATGGATGGATCTGTCTCACAATCCACTGCTTCAAATATTTCTCTTACTGCATCTATTTATTTCAGAGAATGTTGGTTGATTAAATTTGAGAATCATTAAATGCAACTGAACTAAAAAAAAAGACCATTTGTATCGTCGACTAAAAATTGTGGCATGGCCTCTAAAATGGGTGACTCTGGAATTGATTCAATTTTAATAGAGGGACCAAAATCTTGTTCAAAGTATTCATCATCATCTTCTTCTTCATATTCATCCTCTTCCTTAAGATCAAGAGTTTCACTAAATTAATTTGATTTAATTTTATTTCTTTTGATATATATATATCAAGATTTCCAACCTCCCAATGAATTGTGATTGATCTAATTTTTCAGCAATTTTTCTAATACCATCAACAATTAAAGGATTTTTTTGTAGGACTTTATTTACAAGCATTTGAGGAAGTGAACCCTTTTGTTTATTATTAATTTTTTTGAACAAATGAATGAATTAAAAGAAAAATAAATCAATCAGTAAATACTTTTAGATCAGTTAAAGCAACATAAGTAACTTCACAAACTTTAAAATTCTTTGAAGGTTTGATAATAAAACCAGCCAAAACAATCGAAGCTCTGATCACTAATATTTGATTCAAAAATAAAATAAACAATTAAGCATTCAAAATACTAATAATAATAATAATACCTCCAGATTTATGAGGAGCAAAAGGATGGAATGTTTCAGTATAAGTTACAATAATAGATCCATCACGAGATTTTGTTAAATATTCAAGGCTAATAAAATCTCTTGCTTCAGTCGGCCAAACTTTTAATTAAAAGTAATGGAAAAAGATATAAATTCAGGAAAAGAGGGAAAAAAAAAAATTCAAACTGGGTTCATAAGCTTGATAAATTACTGAGGTTTGATCATCAATGACTTCTAATACATGTCCTTGAGCAAAGAATGGATCCCATTTCTTTTTTTCTTTTAGATTTCGAATAACTTGAATAATAGCTCTTGGAGGACTTTTAATTTGTGAAACACCCATGATAGCTTGAAGAGGATAACCATCAATTTTCTTAGATTTCATTTGAACGCCACTAATTTTTATTTTTGGTTATTTTTCCAAAAATCAAATAAGTAAAATATAAAAACTTTAGTTCTCCTCGATTTGTCCAACTACTTTCATTTGAAATAAATGCATAAAGATCACTAATAGATCTTTTTCCTTGAATTGCTAATTTTGACTTTGGCTTTTCGCTTTTAATTTCAACAGTCGCATTTATAATAGTATGTGGCTATATTTCATTAGAAAATTAGAAATAAATAAAATAAAATAAATAACAAAAGTAATAGAAGTAACCTCAGGTTCTATAGGTTGTTTCCTATCCTTAGATATCTTTTTTCCAATTTCATGTTGAGTTGAGTGTGTAAAAAACTCTCTTAATCCCAAAGCATAGTTAAAAGCAACTGATCTTGTATACAATGAATCCAAAAAGACATCAGGAGGAAATTGCATATCTTGATTCAACTCGAAAGAAAATGAAACATGACAAGATTTTTGATCAATTTTCTTAATTTTATATCCAGCTTGACTAATATTATCTACTACATCTGGAATTTTTGGTTTCACACTTCCAAAAGGATAATGAACTGATTTAAAGAACAAATATGATTCATCATCTTCAACAATTCTTTGATGAACTCTTGCAATTGTAAATGTCTTTTTAAAAGGTATAAAACTCAAATATCCAGGTAATCGTTTGTGATATATATTTGCTACTAAAACATTATAATTTCTATCTCCTTCTTCATGTAATATTTGAATCTTAGTTGTTGTTAAATTAATTTGTTGAGTTTTAATTTTTTTTTTTTTTTGAAAATAAATAAAATAAATAAAACTGATTGAAGAATTGGATTCCATTCAATATCTAAACTTGGTAAACGTAAGACATTCACAACTTGTTCAAAAGGTGAATGAATTACAACTTCACATCGATATCCATTTGAATTACTTCTTGACCACATTCTTAATCCAGGTTCAACAACTTTTAAACTCCACATTTGATTTGAAGAAATATCCTATCAATTCCAACAATTTTGATTATGTTTTCAATAATTTTTTTTTTTTAAAAAAAACTAAAAGTTTACCTGTTGAAATGCTTCAAAATCCTTTAGCAATTGAATTTTATTATATTTCTGAATTGTTGGTTTCTATAAAAACAAAAAGAAATTTCCAGTTAAAATATTTTCAATAATAATTGATTTCTGAAATTATTATTAATCCTATCATCATTTAATAATACTTTCACAACTTTCAATGTCCTTTTTAATGAACAATACAAAAATAATATTTCAATTATCTTCCATCTTAACATATAGTCTCATATTATTCCTTATTTTCTCGACATCAAAATCCCATAACAATTTCAAGATGCAAAATGTTGCAAATATCAAATATAATATAAAAGAGTGAATGTCAATAAAATACATAAGAGAATATTACCATGATGTATCTGAGCATGAAAACCAAGAAAGTCAATAAAGGAAGGAGCATCAAAGGCAATACTAAACCCATCTTGTCTATTTCCAATTAATAAATTTATAAAAAATTTGTTTTACTTCGTTCTCTCTCAATTCAACTCCAATTTCTATCAAATTTTCACTCCTCTTCTCAATTTTTCAAGCTCTATCTTTTGATAACTATGTTATAATTCGAGTATCGGATAAACAGGGTTAAATGAATGGGAAGTAATGAATGAAGGATCCAAAATTTTTTTCAGTCAACAATTTCTCAACTTATAAATTATAAATTCAAGAAATAACTCATTTTTCATTCATTATAAAGTTATTCATGATTTCTATAACTCTTTTTGAATGAATCTCTAGAGTAGGAGTTAGAATCATTCATTTGTTAGCTAGTTAGTCAGTTAGTCAGAGGTTTGTTGTTTGGTTGGCTAAGAAATTTCAAAAAAAATTTTGAATTTTGTTGAAAACGATAATGATTTTGATTCCGAGATAGAGATAAAATCGACTTTCCTTCAATCTTTATTGATTTTATATTCTAACCAAACTAATTGATTTGAAACATTTTTTTTGTGTGTTAGTATTACTTCAAAATTTTGAGACAAGACCTTTAATTTTTTTCCTTTAATTTTTATGAGCTGTTTCAACAAATTTCTTTGCTTGTTTATCATCTCGAAGTTTTAGGAGTTGAAGAAGGAGTTCTTTTTGCTCTCTGATATATCTTTCTCTTTTTGCTAGTTTTTTGGGGTCCTCCGAATCTTGATTATTTGAAGAAAGCTCAGTATTTAACATATTATACTTTTCGATTAGTATTTCAGATTGTTGTTTGAATGATTCAAGAGCAAGTTCAACATCTTGATAAACAGCATTTTTCAAATCCTTTCAAAAAATTTTAAAGTTAATAAAAAGATGAAAATAAAATAAGATAAAAAAATAAATTGGAAGTAAAAAATTTACTTTGGGTTCAAGTCCTTGACCACCAGCTTCAAAAAAAGAAGTAAGTTCATGAACAGCCATTTTTACGAATGTTAATTGACGATTGGAAACAATTTCTTTTCCTTTTCCAAAATATCCAGCAGAGATCTGAAAGTCTTCTTCAATTGTTGGAACAATACAAATCTATTGAGATAGTTAATTAGGAATTGGAAATTATTAAAAGAATAAGAAAGGAAAGAGAAAAAAAAAACCTTGAAACATTTTAGAACAGCTTTCCAAGTTTCAGTTGTTACTTTGGCACAACTATATTTATAAAGTCTTCCATTAAGGAGTGACAAATTTGAAGTTAAGTAAGTGGTTAAGGGAGTCAAAGCTTGATGAACCTTGAGAAAGGAAGGTATAAGTGGTTGCAAAAAAAATTTTTTTTCAATTTTAAAAAAAAAAATCACTTCAGAAGTAGTAACTTCAGCGTCTGAGCTACTCTTTAACAATGTTCTTCCTCTAGATGTTTCAACCATTTTTGTTATACAATCCCGAAAATAGGGCATCATCTTTTTATTAAAAATTTTTTTAAAGGGAAAGAGATAGAAAAAAAAAAGAAAAAAAAAATACTTGATCAATGAAAAGCATAATCATATCTTTTGAATGTCTTTTTAAGTAAGTAAACATGAAATCAAAGTGATAACCAATATCATCAAGATTTTCAGTTTCATATTGTAGACGTAAATGAATTCTTCCCTTTGATCATAATGGTGGAAAGTTTAATTATTGTATTGTGAATTAGAAAAAGAAAAAGAAAGAAAAAGAAAAAGAAAGAAAAAGAAAGAAAAATAAGAAAAAAAATTTACTTGAGGTCTTAATTCAGCCCAGATTTCATGAAGTTGATAGTCAGAAAGTTCAGTTAAATCGATAGAAGTCTCACCACAAAGATCTGATTTCAATACATCTTTATCATATACTAAAACTTTTAATTCCATAGCATTGACAACTGAAAGATCTACTTTCTCTTCCCATTTAGGATTCAATGTGCCTTGAATTGAAAAAAAAAGTCGTAAGTGAACCAAAAACTTCAGAAAAAAAAAAAAAATGATAAAAAGAAAATACTGAGAATATATCGAGTTCGAAATACTTCTTTTCCATTAATTTCTAAAATAACATAAGGATCAGATTTTCCATCATTATCACAAGCTTGAAGTCCTTCTGCGGAAATAATATTTACATGGATATCACCTGTTATACCACTGGCGATTTTGACAAATTCTTCTTCTTCTTCTTCAGGTGCTTTTTCAATTGGATTTGCTTGTTTAGGGCTCTTCTTTTCCTTTGAATCTGATTCAATTTCCATTTGTTCGAGGATTTTGAGAATTGAATCAACTTGTAAATGGTCATATAATTCATGAAGATAATTTCTAGTTGCTGAAATGTTATTCAGTCTTACAAGATTCTATTTTATTATTATTATCTTGGATGAAAAGAATAAAATAAAATAAAATAAATCTCAAAAAAAAAAAAAAATTATTTACTTGACTTGTCATTTCAAAAGGTTGGACTGATTTAGACTTGAAAAGTTTACGTTTTGATTCATCTTCTTTGACATTTTTTGTCAAACTTTCAGCTTGAGAATAAAGAATTGAACAATATTGCTCAATACACCTTTTCAATAATTCCGAAAATCGACAAAATATTCTTGCTCGCATTTGGTCGTTTCGAATTTTAATTGACCAAAGGACTTTTGAGGCCTACAAGTATCCAAAATAAAATGAAAATGAAAATGAAAATGAAAAAAACAAATTGAATTAAATTAAATCAAATTAAATCAAAAATTACATGATCAAATGCTGAGAATAAGTCAACAACAGAAGAAGAATGGAGTGTAGATTCAGAAATTGGTAAAAACTACGATTTTTTCCAAAAAAAAAAAAAAAAAAAAAAAAAAAAAAAAAACAAAAAAAAAATTAGTTTTTTTCTTGATATGAATAATAATAATAAAACTTTGTCCATAGAAATTGCTGTTATCATCCATTGAGAAATTTTTTCCTCAGTTTGTTTTAACCAACGAACGAGAATAGGAAAATATAAATCTTCAAGGTTTAAAGATGATTTAGCAATTTCCCACTCTTGGTTATCCATATCACTTTTTTTTTCAAGGTATCAAAAAAGAAGGAAAGAAGAAAAAAAAAAAAAAAAAAAAAAAAAAAAAAAAAAAAAAAAAAAAAAAAAAAAAAAAAAAAAAAAAAAAAAAAAAAAAAAAAAAGAAAGAATCAAAACAAACTTCATAGAGGAAGCATCAACAAATTCCTCTAAAAACTCTTGCAATTTTGGATAAAGTTCTAAGAGTTCAACAAAAGGTCTGTCAAAAATTGAGGTAATTTTTTAGATTGGATTATTAAAAAAAAAAGAAAAGAAAAAAAAAGAAAAAGAAAAATTACAGCTCCTTTTCTTTCAGCAAAGGTGAAAGTTCATTATTTACATCAAGACAAAAGTATTTTATGTACACACTTAAATTTAAATCTGAAATATTAGCTTTTAGCCCTCTAAAGAAGTGATAATCAAGGGAATTAATTCTTTGATTCAAATTAAGGAAGAAAAAAAAAAAAAAAAAAACTCTTTGAATGGGACATCAAAATTATCAATATCATCATCAATTGTTTCCATCAATGATTCAACAAGATTACTTAACAGAAGGACTCCATTTGGTATTGTTGGACTTGCAGCTTCAGATAATCGAACATAATAATTAACTGTGGCTTCCTATTAAAGTAAATTTTCATTCTTTTCAAAGTTTTTTTTTTAAAAAAAATAATAAAAACAATCATACTTTCATCTCACTCATGAACTCTCCTTTTTTCTGTTTTGTGAAGTCCTCTCTGAATTATTATTGTTGAGAAAAATATCATTTCAAAAACAATTGATTTTAGATTGGAAAAAAAAAAAAAAAAGATACAGTTTCATTTCAGGATCAGATTTTTTCCTTCAAAAAAAATAGGATAACGATTAACTTCATGTTGGAAAAAAGAAAAAGAAAAAAGAAATAATGAAATAAAATGAAACTTTCTAAAATACAAAGGATCTTGATAAATCATCATAAGCATTTTGAGACTTGCTTCAATGCTACCACGAGGAGTTGCAAAAGGGAAACATTCTCGATATCGAGTTAATTGTTTTTTTAAAACTCCTTCCAAAAGATCTAAAGATTTAACGTACATGCGCCTCTATTTATATTATTGGAGTTTCATTTGGTTTTTGGTTTTTTAAAAAGAAAAGAAACAAACCTCAGTTCTTGTATAAGGCATTTTGAATTCAAAAATTTGGTGAGCTTCTTGAAAGGCTTCAAATAAGACACTTACACCAATTCCAAATGTGATATGAAATTCTGTTAGAAAGCCAAATAATCTTTTTTAAAAAAAAAACATTAGAGTTAGTTGAGATAATAGCCAAAAAGATAATATAATAAAACATTTACACAATTCTTTTAAAAGGATCTCCAATTCGATATCTAACTGCAAATTCAGTAAGGATTTCAATTGACATTGGAGATAAAGCACCTGATTTATCTTTTTCCATATCAAGAGCCAAGAGTTCTAGAAATTATTATGGTTTGTTGGGAGGATATTCAAAAAAGAAAATGAAATATTATGATTGGAAAATAAGAAATAAAACCTTTTACAAGGTATTTATAATATTCATGTTGAGGAAAGTTACATGCAAATTTATCACTTGCTTGAACTTCTTCAGGTGTAGATTCATTAGGCAAAATTTGAATGATTAAATTAATATCTCCAGAGATGTTTGACCTTTTAGATCGTTTTTGAAGTTCAAACCAATTATCCCATGGTTCAAAACCTCTTGAAACTAAGGAATCAACAGGTAATGTCAACTTTTTTTTTAATTAATTAATTAATTAAATTAAATTAAATCCATAAATAACAAATCTAATGGCAATACCGTTCCTAAAAAGTCATCCTTTTCATCTCTGAAAAATTTTGAAAATGTCATTGGATCTTTCTCTGTGTCTTTATCCCACACATTTATTACAATCTTTTCTTTAAGATCTTTCACAGTTCTAAAAGAAAAAATTGATTAATTAAACTCAAAAGTTAAGAAAAAAAAGGAAAGGAAAGGAAAAAGACAATGTAATTTGTTCATTCCAAACTGGATTTAAGTTTTGATCAATGACTTTGGTCGTGAAGACTTCGTCTTGAAATTCAATTATACAATAAGGATCACTAAAACCAGTTTTATCCTTTGCTTTTTTTTTTTTTTTTTTTTTTTTTTTT
>Ga0209960_1003401_pt1 | contig 13808 bp, 20 predicted proteins | sample ThiBiot_500_plan_2_FD_183947 | JGI IMG/M metagenome (GOLD analysis project Ga0209960, IMG submission 183947) | Wastewater bioreactor microbial communities from Cape Town, South Africa - Thiocy_expt_500_plan (SPAdes) | ecosystem: Engineered > Bioreactor > Thiocyanate-remediating >... | reverse complement strand
TGTTTGTTTTTCTTCTGTTCTCTTGCTAGATTTGAATACGAATGAGTAGTCTAGTGAAGAATTTGACTTATCGGTTGATGGAAAAAGTGAGAGGCTACGAAAATCGAGCAAATGATCTCGTTGTTTTCCCGAATGATCAAACGAAAACGATTGTTTATTATTTCGGTGGAGATATTCAAGTAGATTGACGAAATTTTCGAAATGTCATCTTGTGTTTATTCGAATCAGTGTAGGATCTACCCGAACGAATGAAAAGTTCGCCGTATAAACGTTGGAATTTGATTTCAACTGGAGAAATTCTCTGTCGTCGATTTCAAAATTGTACCATTGTAATCATTCGACCAAATCAAATGAAAGATGATAGTTTTTCAAGGTCGTAAACGATTCCTCAGCATCTATATTTAGTAGTTGTCTTTTGAATAATAGATATTCAAATTTTCTACCGTCGACAAATGAATACGGTGATCCATTGGATTATGATACAAATGATTGTCGTGCTCTTCGTCATTTACGTTCGCTCGATGAGCAAATTTCGTCATCATCGGATATAACATTAATTGGTTTTAGTAAAGGTTGTGTTGTTCTCAATCAAATTCTTTCGGAATTAACATCAGTTCGTTTAAAAAATTCAACCGATCAATTATCTTCATTGATTTCACGTTTTCGTAAAATGATTTGGCTCGATGGCGGTCATAACAATGGGCAACGAGCGATGATATGGCCAACTGACGAAAAACTTCTTCAAACTCTTTCATTTTATAACATCGAACTCGAACTATATGTTACACCATTTCAAATCAATTCATCGAATCCATATAAAAAATATCATACTGAACAATATGAACGTCTATCAAAGTATTTATCATCGTCGACGAATACGATTGTTTATAAAAATCAATTATTCTTTTCCGATGAATCTCCATCGATTGATAAACATTTCGAATTATTAAATCGATTTTGATGACATGATCTCATTAAAAACATCTTTTATTCGTGCTATTTGCCGGCTGATAGCACGCAATAGGAGTTATTCTAATTAGGATTCTTTTTTCATATCGTTATTTCTATTCATTGTAAGCAAGCGAACGAATTTTCTGCTTGATAATCACAAGAGACTGCTGAAATATATTTCTTCAAAAAAAGAATGAACAACATTAAAAGTATTTATAAAATAGTTTGAATTAAATTTGTTCAATAGTTAGACGACGGTTACGTTTTAATAAATAAAACAACTGAAATGTATATCGAGTAATGACGATCTATTGAAAAACATGAAGAAAATCTTTCTTTTCCTACGACTACTACTATTGAGAATTTTTACTTGTAGTAAGAAAACAAAACAGCTGATTGATACGAAAATAATTGCAACGATAAGGCCAGCGGATACAAGTCCTTCGTGCTTTGTAATATGTACAATTCGTGTCACTAGAAGAGTAATAAGTACACCAGTTAGAACAATTGCAATGACACCAAGAATAGAAAACTAAATCGAAAGATTTAATAACAAAAAAAAGTGAACAATCGAATCTTACGAGAAGTAACCCTGTTTGATAATATCGATAAACAACTAGTAAACCGAAACCATAGAATATTAATGCAACTATAACTGATGTCAATTGCGTGCTACTATTAGGCGATTGACTTTCTAATGAATCACTAGCTGCATATGAATGAATGACAAATAAGAAATTGACAATACAAAGAACCTAAATACGATGATAAAGAAAACCGACACTTCAAAACCGCTTTACAAGGGAGAATTCAATGAATGAATGTGCGTATGTGTTTGTGTGAGCGGGCGGGTACGTGTGCGTACTTACAAGATTTATTCCAACAACAATTACGAGAATTCGACGAGAATGTTTCACTTGTGGATCATGATCTAACGAGGGTGGTTCAACAGGATGTTGACCAGAATGAATCATGGCCGTATTATCATTATACATCTCCATTAGGCAAAACGAAAATATGTGTTTGCGTCTCTTGATACTTGTCTTCTATTAATGCACGTTCTAGGATGGCAATCGATAGGGAGAAGTAAAGAGAAAAAAGACAACGAACAGCAAACTATTTCTCTATTTCTCGCTTCTAATACAAGTAAACGAGAAAGAATGCAGAGAAAAAGCAAGAAAAAGAGAAAGAGAACGGAAAATCTTGCGAACTCTCTGACCGTAATAAGAAAGTGGAAAATGTTGTATTTCAGTTATGATATGAAGAGACAATAAGAAAACTCGAAGATTTTCAAGAGAAGAACAAAAAAAGGACGACAATGATGATGATGAAGAAGAAGAAAAGAATGTGTTATTCACATCAATGCAGATTGATCTTCAAATCGAATTGTTTAGAAGAAAAGAAAGACTCAGTTTCTTCTTCTTCTTTTTGGATTAATAAAAAATGAAATGTAAATAGGCAGTCGAGCAATTGTTCGACTCGATTATGAAAAAAAAATCGGGAGAAACAGAAGCAAAGAAAAAAAAATCACAATTGCTAATTTAATAAAAAAAATGTTAGCGTGACGTGAGTGGAAATTCAAGATGATAATCAACCAACTACGTGAAAAGCTTTTAACACAATAATAATTTCAAATGAAAAAAGAAAACATTTTTATTCAGTTAAATACTAACCATGTAATCTTATATCTATTTAAGATCGTTTATAAAAATCAATTCATGTGACCAGAAAATCCTTCTCCAAATGAATATTTTATAAGTATATTGAAATCCTTCATTTTATGTGTATGTTTATATACAAAAGAGAAATATTTTAATTAAGTTCAAGGAGACGAAGAAGAAGAAAAAGAAAAGAAAAAGACATTTAGAAAATCACAGTAAGAAAAAAAGTTTTCGATGATGAACATAAATTAAAGCAAAAGGAAAAGAAAAGAAGAAAAAAATTTATTTGAAATTGCTGTTTAAAAATGGTCGAAGATCGTTTTCGAATTGTTTTTCCAATTGTTGCATTGATTGACTTAACTTCATGAAACGTACATCGTACTCATCTAATCCATCTTCAATTTGCCAATTTGAGGTTGTTTCATCATCATCATCATCGTCGTCGTCGCCATGGCCACTGTCTGTCTTCGGTGTCATTTCATGTTCTTTAACATTAACTGGCTCATCAATATGAACTTCAGTTAATAAATCATTGATAAATGAAAAATTTTCGCTCTAAGCAGAAAAAAAAGATTAGAGATGGCTTTGTCTGTCAAAGGAAGAAAAGAATTACTTCTGGCAAAATTTTTGTTTTGGATAAAAAACTTAAATCATGAATTAATTCTTCAGCTGGCTTCAATGACAAATCTAGAAAGAGAAACGAACGATAATTAATCAGAAGAAAATGAAATTCAAATTCATTCTTTTACCTTTACAATCTTCACGAGCTGAAAGAAAATCTCGATAATTTTCGAGAACACGATCCTAAAAAAAGATAAATTCGAAAATGGAAACAACATCTCATCGAACTTACATGACGATATTCAAGAAAAGTTAAAATTTTATCTAATGAAATATCTTTTTTCGCTGGATAGTAGACCGTTGTCAGAGCAGCTTGAAGAAACGTCCATTTTTGTCGAAGATTAATGAGTTCATTATAGAATCGATAATCATTAAAAAAGACTTCATTTTGACGTTGAACATCCGTTGGTTGATGTTCGACATTTGCTGTGATTTGATCGAACATATTATAAGCATATTTACGACGTAAATCTAACATCATATCGGCTGAGAGAAAGATTTCGTTTTTGATTTTCGAATTAAGTAATTCAGCATCTTTGTCGAATTTTTCTAAACATTCATCTAATCGAGCAAGCTAAACACGAGGAAATGAAATTTGCAATTCAAGAATATGTTTAATTAATTACTTTCGCTTGTCGACGATTTTCAATGTATGTATAAATGTTTTTGCTCGCTTTGATAATGCGATCGATGGCATCATCGACGAGTTTCTTTGCTTGATCATGTGCATCTTTCGCTTGTTTGTCGATGAATGATATGACTTCAGTTGTACCTTGACGACGATTAATTGTCATTTGTTCGGATATCGATTGCATATCATCGAGAATATTCTTTCGATGACACATGAAACATAATTGACAATATTGTTGCGAACAATGTCGACAGATGACTTCACTTGTTGAATGACATGATGATGAAATGCAGAAATTCGTTTGCAATTGAACTGAACGCATTTCAGTTGGTTTCGACATATTTCGATGTAATTTCTTTCGACTGAGATAGAGAGAATGCACGACGACTAGGTCAAACGAGAGAAGAAGTGCCTCGATTCAGAAAAGTTCGACGATGAATAGATTTTTTTCTCGTTCTTTCTTTCTTCTGTTCGACCGACCATCGATACTAGTGTGAAGTCTGACCGAAAGGAAAAAAAAAGAAGACATTTCAGCCTATATGAATAGCCGTTCTAAGAGTGAACAACTGATCGAATCCGATGAATGAGATGTTTATTTAGAGTTTCAAATTGATACATTATGGATTCACTCGGTTTCGAAATCGTTTCGCACGAATCGTGGCTGTGACACGAGCTGGATTAAACATTTTCTCGATCTTAGTGAATATTGTAAACATGCCCATGATATTTATAGCAATCATTACAAGCATGGACAAAGCATTGGTAATAGCTATAGTTTGACGGCATTCTTCTTCCATTTTCTTTGGTGTTATAACATTCATTTCAGTTGTTGAAACTGTCGGAGGTATCGGTGTCGTCACTTAAAAGATAAGCAGATGTTTACTTTTTCAATAGATGATAGCCATATATGTATCAACCTGACGTAGTTGTTTCGGTTGTGGATGTTGACGTTGTAACCGATGTAGTTGTCGATGTTGTTGCAGTTGTAATGGCAACGCCAGTGGTAGTTAAATTCGCGATTGGAGTTGTTGTTCCTATGGCCTAATTCACAAAGATTAAGTACATAATATTATAGGATATGTAGTTTACTCGAGTAGTGACAGTGCCTGTTGTTGGTGGAGTCGTAGTTGTAGATGTAGTACTTGAAAGACCAGGATCCCAAATATTAAAATTCCAGAAGTCAGGATCTATTTCACCAATAAATACATCATGACCAATCAGAAAGATATTATGATTTACCTGTGATTGGTGCTGATTCAGGTGCACAAAACACATTACCCGACGCTGCTCCACTTGAAAGTAAAACATAATAATGTGCTCCAAAGGTCCAACTAGCATTGCGAACATGAAATAATACAGTGGTACCGGAATAGATACAATCAGGCGAATAGCCACAATCAGCTTCCCATTCAGGTGTATAAGGATTAGCTCGATTATAAATCTGAACATAGGTACCATTTCGATTTGGATGATAGACACCACCAGTAGCTGTGGAAATATTTCAAAAAACTTTATTTTATATTTTCAAATCTATTACCTTGAATAGTAAAAAGTGAATGATTTGCAAAGATAGTACCTAATGGTGATGCAGATCCTAAACAAAGATATAATGACTGTCCAATAGATGTGCAAAAAGATGTAAACCTTGAACGAGTAATGGCGTAATAAGATTAGGTGCTTCATAACCGACAACGAAATTAACACAATGTTGAGATCCAGTTAAATTCTTTTGATCAATAGGAGCAGCACAAAATACTTGAGGACCCTTTTGATCTGCCGTTGGCGTCCATGTCAAAGTGATATACCATTGATTTGTTGTACCACTTACGAGTGCTATCGCAGTTTTTTTCATATACAATGGTGATGCAGTAACGAATTGTGTTATAGAATCATTTGCACAATAAACAGTTGCCACAATTCGTTCGACTAATTGTACACCAATAGGAACACCTATTTATCAAAACAAATAAAATAAATTCAAAGTTCGATATATTTCAATACCGATGCAAGCTCGATTGGGACGATCGCCAATAATAGCTGGTATAGTACTACAAGCACCAGCAGCAGGTTGATAGGTAAAAACTAACCTGAACGAAATAGGAAGCTAATGCGAGATATACGGATAAAATTAGATTTATTCTTACATTTGTAATGGAACAGAACTCATTGGGATTGTACTTATGGAATTCACAAAATCTTCAACCATAATTGCAACTACATATGTGCTGGTTAATCGACCACCACTAATATCGTATGATCTACGAACGGCAGCCCAAGTAATTGTACAATCACTATTAGAAAAAATACACCTGATGACTTGCATCATAGGAAATATGACTGACCTGTTTGATAGAGTAGCATTTGGTAGATTTTGACATATATCTCCACATTCGTTACCTGCAGCTCCTGCATTACTTGCCCAACGACAACGAACACTATCTGTAAGATCCCAATCTGCAGCTGGTATTTGAATCACTGTTGTGTAACCTTCTCGAACTCGAATGATCGGTAAAGATCCAGTAACTATAAAAGAATATTTCATTCACTTAATCCTATCTTATTCTGTTAAAAAATCATGTAATTACATACCTGGTGATGAATTGATAGGATATTTTTGTGTTAAATCAATACGTGTTAACACACTCCAGTCCCAAGCAGAAATACCTGCTGATGTTAAAATTTCGGTCGCCCAAGCATAACTAGCAAATCCTACTACGATAGTTGTATTACGATTGAGATTCAATTTTTTAATTAATGATCCACTGCTTATCTGTACAATTGTTGAAAAATCAGTACAGTACGTCGGTTGATTAATTAATACAAATCCACTTGCAGCACATTGAGCTAGAGTTGATTTACAAGCAACTTGAGGTTCATTATAGAAGAGACCCCCGTCGAGATATGGCCCTAAACTATCAATGAGGGCTTGATTACAAGCGAAACGACTTAAAGTCCACGAATGTGTTTGGTAGATAATGATTTCTACAGGACTCGAATTGGTATATGGATCAGTTGGTTTCCACGTAATCGTTCCACCCTTAACACAAACGAATATTTAGTTATAAAAAACTTGGTGATACATTCATATACTTTGTAGTGATCTGACTGAACTTTCAGTAATAATAGACAAAGTTCAATGAATATTAGTAAATTCATGCAAAATCTACACTCAGTTTGAACACAAAAATAAAGTAAAATTAAAGCTTTAGTGCAATGTTTATATAGGACATGACTATATATTTTATGTCTTCTTTATGACGACAACAATTATTAAACCATGAGAAAACATTCCATGCTTTTAACGATATATTATGTTCCATTTGTTCTGTAATTATGTTTGGATAAGATTTTAAATGTTACTTCTGTATATATATAAGCCGCACAACTTCATTCCAAAACATTCCGTGCAATTACATCACAACTAGAATTTGACCGATCAAAAACTAAAAAAGGTTTCAGTAGGCATCGTGTGATTCAGCTTTTATTATATCATGTTGTTAAAACATTACTGAATAAGAATAAAAAGAACACATACAGAGAATAGTTCGTTTACAGTTTATTATTCGCGACATGGAGCCACTCGCCTTGAAAACTTTGATTGCCGAATTTTTACAGCAATACGAGTAGGATTGAATATTTTTTCTAATTTTATAAACAATGCATACATGCTTATAAAATGAACAGCCATCATGACAAGCATTGTTACAGCGTTCATAATTGCAACCGGTTGTTTACATTGTTCTTCGAATACGCTTGGTGATACGACCATTACTTCTGATATCAGTGTTTTCGCTGTTGCTGTTGTTTCACCTATATTCACGTATAATAGTAAATAGAAAATAGTACGACGAATTTTGTTTTACTTGTAGTTGTCACACTTGTAGTCGTAGTGGTAGACTGTGTTGTTGTTGTCATAGTAGTACTACTCGTAATAACAATACCAGTGGTAGTTAAATTTGCGATCGGAGTTGTTGTTCCTATGTCCTAATTCACAAAGATTAAGTACATAATATTATTGGATATATTGCTTACTCGAGTAGTGACTGTGCCTGTTGTTGGTGGAGTCGTAGTTGTAGTTGTAGTACTTGAAAGGCCTGGATCCCAAATATTAAAATTCCAAAAGTTTGGATCTATTTCAATATTTAACATATTTATTTTGATCAATCAAAGAGATACAATGATTTACCTGTGATTGGTGCTGATTCAGGTGCACAAAACACATTTCCAGATGCCGTGCCACTTGAAAGTAATATATAGTAATGTGCTCCAAAGGTCCAACTAGCATTGCGAACATGAAATAATACAGTGGTACCGGAATAGATACAATCAGGTGAATAGCCACAATCAGCTTCCCATTCGGGTATATAAGGATTAGCTCGATTATAAATTCGAACATAGGTACCATTTCGATTTGGATGATAGACACCACTCGTAGCTATAAAAATATTTGAAAAGAATTCTCGTATATTTTTAAATCTATTACCTTGAATAGTAAAAAGTGAATGATTAGCAAAGATAGTACCTAATGGTGATGCAGATCCTAAACAAAGATACGATGGATGATCATGAGAGATGAAAGAAAAGATGTTTGCAAACCTTGAACGAGTAATGGTGTAATAAGATTAGGCGCTGCATAGCCGACAACGAAATTAACACAATGCTGAGATCCAGTTAAATTCTTTTGATCGATAGGAGCAACACAAAATACTTGAGGGCCTTTTTGATCAGCGGTTGGCGTCCATGTTAATGTAATGAACCATTGATTTGTTGTACCACTTACAAGTGCTATCGCAGTTTTTTTCATATACAATGGTGATGCAGTAACGAATTGTGTTATATAATCATCTGCGCAATAAACAGTTGCCACAATTCGTTCGACTAATTGTACACCAATAGGAACACCTATTCATCAAACCAAATAGAACAAATTCAAAGTTCGATATATTTCAATACCGATGCAAGCTCGATTGGGACGATCACCAATAATAGCAGGCGTCGTATTACAAGCACCAGCAGCAGGTTGATAGGTAAAAACTAACCTGAACGAAATAGGAAGCTAATGCGAGATATACGGATAAAATTAGATTTATTCTTACATTTGTAATGGAACAGAACTCATTGGGATTGTACTTATGGAATTCACAAAATCTTCAACCATAATTGCAACTACATATGTGCTGGTTAATCGACCACCACTAATATCGTATGATCTACGAACGGCAGCCCAAGTAATTGTACAATCACTATTAGAAAAAATACACCTGATGACTTGCATCATAGGAAATATGACTGACCTGTTTGATAGAGTAGCATTTGGTAGATTTTGACATATATCTCCACATTCGTTACCTGCAGCTCCTGCATTACTTGCCCAACGACAACGAACACTATCTGTAAGATCCCAATCTGCAGCTGGTATTTGAATCACTGTTGTGTAACCTTCTCGAACTCGAATGATCGGTAAAGATCCAGTAACTATAAAAGAATATTTCATTCACTTAATCCTATCTGATTCTGTTAAAAAATCATGTAATTACATACCTGGTGATGAATTGATAGGATATTTTTGTGTTAAATCAATACGTGTTAACACACTCCAGTCCCGAGCAGAAATACCTGTTGATGTTAAAATTTCGGTCGCCCAAGCATAACTAGCAAATCCTACTACGATAGTTGTATTACGATTGAGATTCAGCTTTTTAATTAATGATCCACTGCTTATCTGTACAATTGTTGAAAAATCAGTACAGTACGTCGGTTCATTGATTAGGACAAATCCACTTGCAGTACATAGAGCTGGACTTGATTTACAAGCAACTTGAGGTTCATTACGGAATTGACCCCGGTCGAGATATGGCCCCAAACTATCGATGAGGGCTTGATCACAAGGGAAACGACCTAAAGTCCATGAATGTGTTTGGTAGATAATGACTTCTACAGGACTCGAATTGGTATATGGATCAGTTGGTTTCCATGTAATTGTTCCACCCTACTCAATGAGGACACATGTATGGATGTATTTTCCTAATCATCTTACCTTATAATGATCAGTCTGTACACTGGTGATTAGGAGTGTTAATAGAATCAAATTCAAGAACATTATTTTCAATTCTTTGATTGAGTTGTTGAAATACGAATGATGTGTTTGTCGATCCAGCATTCTTTTATGTATTGGCGTGAGGAATCTGATAAAATGTTTAATTGACGTGATTACATCTGTAGTTTTTCGATTTTAAAAGATTTTAAGGCATCACACGAACTACTTATTAAAATTAGAAAATATCGAACTTTGTGATTTACTTTTACTTTGGTGGCATCCCTATAAATCATCATTGATGATCGAAGTTAATATAATACGTAGTTCGGAATAGGGAATATTTTATAGATTCTTTTAGAATACACAATTCCATTAACAACGCAAATATAAAAATAAAAATTCATTTTTCTGTTTTCATCAAATAAACGCCTCTCTCTCTCCAGAGATGTAAATGGTTTGCAGTTTTCAAAATTTTAACCGAACTGATATATGAGAATTTTTTTCTTTTTTCCATTATCATTTCAAGTTCGGTTATCGAATTTCTTCAACTATCAATGTTTTTACTTTACATTTGATATTTTTTCAGATTATGCGCGACACTTTATCTTGACAACATTCTGAAATACTGAATTAACATAGAGTAAAATGTGTACTTAATTTCAAGAATCAAGTGACGATAAACTCGACTTGATTAGTAAGGAGTTGAGAAATGATGATCATAAAAAAAAGTTGTGATAACTTCACTTAAATCAGTTTATTGTCATAGAAATATCGATGCTGTACTATGGCAAGATACTTAATCTCCATTAAAATCCCAAATGATTTGTCTATATTTAATGAGTTATTGATATATTTAAATCTAATTAACAAAGAGAAACGAAAGTCTATGCTAAATACTGATACATTTTTTGCTACTTCCATCATATTTTCATTTTCATTCACTATTATACTGTATATTTTTATATTTTTTAATAACTAGAAAAAAAAAGATTTTCCTCTCTAAAATCTAAACCGTACCGATTCCCATATCTGTCTCTCTCCAAGGAAACAATACCAACAGAATTATGTAGAACACATCAAATGTCGACAGAAATTTATTATGTTTTAAATGATGAAAAAAGAGAACACACGAAGGATCAGTTTAAAGATTTGGAAAATAAATTTGTCTTTTAACAATTTTGAATCCCCACACGCGTTGCGAACCTTTTTTGACGAACTTTGGCAGCAATACGAGCAGGATTGTGCATCTTCTCAAGCTTAATGAACATTGTAAACATTCCCAAAATATTTATCACACCCATTATACCCATGATTAAAGCATTTGTTATAGCTACAGGCACTTTGCATTGTTCTACAAAGTCAGCTGCGGATATCACACTCATTTCAGGAAGAGTTGTCGTTGCTATGGTTGTTGTTTCACCTTCAAACAATTACAATACATTATCATACAATTTATAATAGTTTTTTTTGTTGTTCTTACTTGTAGTTGTATCACTTGTTGTGGTTGATGTCGTTGTTTGAGTAGTTGTTGTTACAGTAGTACCACTCGTAATAACAATACCAGTGGTTGTTAAATTTGGGATTGGAGTTGTTGTAGCTAATGGCTAATTTATATGAGAGTGAGTCAAAATCGCTTCTCAAATATAACTTACACGTGTAGTGACAGTGCCTGTTGTTGGTGGAGTCGTAGTTGTAGTTGTAGTACTTGAAAGGCCTGGATCCCAAATATTAAAATTCCAAAAGTTTGGATCTATTTCAATATTCAACATATTTATTTTGATCGATCAAAGAGATACAATGATTTACCCGTGATTGGTGCTGATTCAGGTGCACAAAACACATTTCCAGATGCCGTGCCACTTGAAAGTAATATATAGTAATGTGCTCCAAAGGTCCAACTAGCATTGCGAACATGAAATAATACAGTGGTACCCGAATAGATACAATCAGGTGAATAGCCACAATCAGCTTCCCATTCAGGTATATTAGGATTAGCTCGATTGTAGATTTGAACATAGGTACCATTTCGATTTGGATGATAGACACCACCAGTAGCTGTGGAAATATATGAAAACAATTGTCTTATATTTTTAAATCTATTACCTTGAATAGTAAAAATCGAATGATTAGCAAAGACAGTACCTAATGGTGATGCAGATCCTAAACAAAGATACGATGGATGATCATGAGAGATGAAAGAAAAGATGTTTGCAAACCTTGGACGAGTGTTGGCGTAATAAGATTAGGTGCTTCATAGCCGACAACGAAATTAACACAATGTTGGGATCCAGTCAATTCTTTTTGATCAATAGGAGCAGCACAAAATACTTGAGGACCTTTTTGAACTGCAGTTGGTGTCCAAGTCAAAGTGATATACCATTGATTTGTTGTACCGCTGACTAGAGCAATTGTTGTTTTATTCATATATAGTGGTGAGGTCGTGATGAATTCACTGATTGAATCGCCAGCACAATATACTGTTGCAACAATTCGTTCAACCAAAAGGACACCAATAGGAACACCTATTCATCAAAACAAATAAAATAAATTCAAAGTTCGATATATTTGATTACCAATGCAAGCTCGATTAGGACGATCACCAATAATAGCAGGCGTTGCATTACAAGCACCAGTTGCAGGTGTATAAACAAATACCAACCTAAATAATAAAATAAGAATAGATGAGTTGTATTCGTGCTTACATTTGAAGTGGAACAGCACTCATTGGAGTTGTACTCGCTGTAGTAAGGAAATCTTCGACCATGATTGCAGCTAAATAAGTACTTGTTGGATTTCCTCTGGTTATATCGTAACTTCGTAGGACAGCATTCCATGTTATTGTGCAATCTCTACAATGGATTTACAATGGTTTGAGATTGCTTTTGTATAGCTTACCTTAAACCGATGGTGGCTCCAGGAAGATTTTGACATAAATTCACGCATTCGTCGCCTGCTGTTCCTGTATTACTTGCCCAACGACAACGAACATCATCAGTAACATCCCAATCAGCTGCGGGAATTTGAATCACTGCTGTTCGTCCTCTGATTACACGAATGATAGGTAATGATCCAGTCACTAAAACAAGTTAAAGTGAGAAGAATTGAATGACAGTGTTTGACGATGATGATTGTACCTGGTGATGAATTGATTGGGTACTTTTGTGTGAGATCAATTAGAGTAGCTATTCGCCAGCCACCAGGACCTGCACCTGAACCAGTTCTTATTTCGTCAGCCCAAACACTATTCGCATATCCAATAACCATATTTGTACTTCGACGTACTGTTCTCTTGGCGATAAATGAACCACTACTTATTTTAACTGATAAAGCATAGTCTGTACATTTGAGATAATCATTAATGTCACTCCATGATGTTCCTGAGCAACCTGAGAAACACTCAATCAATGGATTGCCACCACCTCTCGTGTCATCATACCATAGCTGATTATGAATAATAGTCGGATCGCAAACGAAATAAAGCAGAGTCCACCAATGTGATTCTGATATTGTTAATTCAACAGTAGTGCCATTCGTATATGGATCAGTTGGTTTCCACGTAATCGTTCCTCCCTACTCAATGAGGACACATGTATGGATGTATTTTTCTAATCATCTTACCTTATAATGAGCAGTTTGTACAATGATGATCGGTAGTGCAAGTAGAATGAAATTGAAGAGCACCATTCTTCGGTTCGAATGGAGTGACTTATCGGTAAACAGAATCTTGTCGAATGTAAAGATTTTATAGATTCATTTTTCTATTGAAAACAGCTTTTCGGGCATCATAAAATGGTTACAGAAAAGAAACGAACAAAGATCAATTCCTTAATGACACAAATAGTCTGCTTTTAGGATTTTGTTTGTTGAATATTTATTTTGTACAGTAGTTATAGGCGTAAAAGGCTTT
>Ga0209960_1003399_pt1 | contig 13815 bp, 4 predicted proteins | sample ThiBiot_500_plan_2_FD_183947 | JGI IMG/M metagenome (GOLD analysis project Ga0209960, IMG submission 183947) | Wastewater bioreactor microbial communities from Cape Town, South Africa - Thiocy_expt_500_plan (SPAdes) | ecosystem: Engineered > Bioreactor > Thiocyanate-remediating >... | reverse complement strand
TTTTTTTGGAAACTAATAAAAGTGATGAATTTTGAGGTGATGAAACAATGATAGTTGTATCTTTGCAATTTAATTCTTTACTAAATGAGATTTGAATTGGTTCAAGTTTTTCTAAAAATCCATCATGTGGATGAAGAATTCCAAAAGCAGTAAAATCTGTTAAATCAATTTGAAATGGAACAACGGTTGAAATACTTTCTTCTTCAGAACAAGTTGTTTGAATTAACATTTCATAATTTCCATCTTGTAAATTTTCACTTGGTGTCCAATCAAAAATTTTTGGTTCAATTACATTTGAATCATAAGTTATGATTGTTTCCCAAAATTTATCATCAGTTTTTTTGTATTGAAATTCAAGGTTTTCAAGAGGATTGTTTGGATTAATTTGATCTTCTGGAATGATTGAACCAATACGAAGTGTTGGGTAGAATTGGGTTACAATATTTAAAGGTAAAAGGTTTTCATTCCAATTGGCTTTAGAACATGTCTTTTTAAATTCAACATCAAAACTTGCAGATGTACTAATATAATCAAAAACTCCTGAGGTTGGATCATCTGCCAGATCACCTTCACAAACTGAAAATAATTCAACTTCAATACTTTCATAATTGAACTCTTCTGGTCCAGGGTAAATCTTCATGATAGCATCAATCGGGTTATTGAAATCAAGAGAAAATGAAACTGGTCCCAAGTTTAATGGGGTATCATTAATTGTGATTTGAGCTCCTGAAAGACTTAATGGATCAACTTGTAATCCAAAATTAGATGTTTTTGAATTCAAATTTCTTAATTGAAGAGTAAACTCTGCATAATAATCATGAGGAACATCGATAACCTTTGTTGATCCTAAAGGAATTAAAACTGGTGATTCAACTGGATCAGTACCTGGTTCATGAGGACATGAAGTTGTTGCTGAAACAATTTCAAAAATTGGGACTCCATAGTAAGGATCTTCTTTGACATTAATGACAAATGAATCTAAAGGATTTGGATCTCCAAGATAAAATGTAATTGTGTTTGATTCTGAAAAAGATTCACTTCCAGTTCGACCAATTTCAACAGAGCCTTTCAATTTCACTTCCGATTCTCCTACCGTTGAAACGGATCCCAATGCTATATCCATTTTACTCTTTCCTAATCCTGAATTCCCTTCTAAACTTAATGTAAACTCAAATGATGTTGATTGAGTTCTAGTTGTTGTGATTGTTTGTTGAAATCCTCCAATTCCACCATCAAAACTAATCTTTGGAGCAACCATTGAATAACCTTGAATTTCATTCAATTGTGAAAAAATGTTGGAAATTGTACTTTTCATTGAATCAATTTGAGATGTGATGGTAGACATGTCTCCTTCTCTTCGAATATCATCAAGCACCAAACTATATGAAACAAGAAGTAGAGCGAGACTTCTAACTCCAAGACCGTTCATTGAGAGTACAAGTGAAGCAGATAATTCAATGAGAGAAGCGAATGCAGTATTCTTGGGATCAAGTTGCTTATAACGATCCTTATGTTTATTCCAAATATCAAAGATGTCGGATGATTTGGAAATTAATTCATCGACGAGAGTCTTAACAGTACTATTTGTTGAAGTATATGGATTGACTGCTGAAGCAAGGTTGGAATCTTTAAAGTTTATAATAATTTCCCATTCTTGAATATCCTTCTTGAGTTGATCAATTTGTGCTGGAAGCGTTGCAATTTCTAATGCTGCCTTCAGATTTGGAAGTAAAATGCTCTCAACATAATAATGAGTATAAATGAAAAAAGTATCTTCTTTACTTGTCAGAGGTTGGAAAATGAGATTTTCAGTTGTTTCAAATTTACACCCATTATCAAAGTCAGAAACAATGGTTAAAGTCCTTGATCTACCATATTCAAATATCATTGCAAGTCCAGTCATAATATCCCCTTGTCTTCCTGTTAATCCAATACTTTGAGATGTTGTGATTGTCACTTCTGCTTCAATATTGTATTCAAGACTCGTTTCACTCGTTACTCTGACTGAAATATCAAGAGATCCTTGTCCAAGGAGAGCATATTCAAATTTAATTGTTTTTGCTGAAAAAAGAGCAAATGCAAATGGACTTCCTGCGCCTGCACCAACATCTGCTTCTTCCTCGACTCCAGCTCCAAACTCACCCTCCCCACTAAAACCACTTGCAAGATTTTTTGTTACTGATACCTCAACTGATGTTGATTTTCCTTGAGTTAATTCTGTGTAACTTAAACCACCTGGTGGATCTCTTAAAATCATGAGAGGAAGTCTTGATGTACTTGCTGTAAATGTCCTTTCCAATGCTAAAGAACCAAGAACAACAATTTTCAATCCAACTAAATTTTTAACAATACCGTCTTTGTGATTTAAAGTATAAGGAATCACTGCCTCAAGTTGAAGAGTTTTCCAATAAGGATCAAATATATTTGGAGATGATCCAACTATTCGGTATTCATAAAAGAGAGACCCATCAAGAGGAATTTCTGATTGAAGAGGTTTACCTCCAAGTGGTGCAGATACATAATCTGTGACAGTCAATGATCCTGAACTTGAGAAACAAAGTCCTCTTTGATAATTTTCATAAACTCTAAGTAACACTGTTTCATTTCTTCCTGTTTTAACAACTCCATCAACTCCAAGTTTGGAGAGTGAACATGTTTCAGGATTTAATTCAGGTGGAATTGAAGCAGGTAATTTCAAAGCTTCAATTGTTGGTTTGACATAATAGTAAAGGCTAAATTGAGAATTCTCAAATCTCATATCATAACTTTGAGAATCTTGAGTGGTTGATTTCATAAATTCAATGACATCTCCCAAGTTAACACCTGGGAAAGTTGATACTTTTCCAAAATCAACTCTCAATCCCAATCTATGAGCTGGAACTTTCACAGTTTGAGTTCTTCTAAAATCAATTGGTGGAAGTTTAATTGAAGGGAATGAATCTTGACAATCACGAGCAGAAACAATGATTTCACTTGTTGCAATAGGAATTTTACAAAGTCCTCCTAAAATATTTGTGATTTCGATTTCTCTTGTTGTTATATCTTCAAATGGTTGTTGAATTTCATAATCTTCAAAGAGTTCAAGGAGCAAAACTTTATCTGGGAAAAAGGTGTGACCACTTGCAGTTCCATTATCATAAGGATAAACAAGTTTGATGGTTGGACTTGAACCAATATATGTTGAAATAGAAAAAACTCCTTGATTATTTGTAGAGCCTGCTTTCATTTCATCTTTATATATGTCAACCCCACTAATTCCACAATTGCTTCCTGATATAACAGCTTTACCAATAATTGAAACTGTTGAATTATCTACAAATGAAACTGATGCTTCTTGTCTATAATCTAAACTTGTGATTCTTGTTATTGGTGGAACCATATCAGATGTTAATATGATGTGTCCTGGTAAAAATGCATTGACAATTAAATTTTGGGTAATGTCAGTACTTGAAATAGAGGGTTCAAGGGAGTAGCTTCCATCCAAGTTTGTAATGGTACAAAGAGAAGCTGGTTGTTTGAAATCAAAATTGGATTTGGTCCAAACACAAACATTAATTCCACCAACTCCTGCTGATGTGGCATATCCATTTTGTCGAGCTTGAACGAATCCTTTTATTATTCCTCTCCATGGAATGATCAAAGTTTGACAAAATTCTTTATCCTTGAGAAAATCAAACTGAGAAAACTTCTCTAAATTTGGAATATATCGAAGACAATATTTGAATTGTGCCCCAGGCTGATAACCTTCCAAATATTGAAGGCTTGAATCAATGTAACTTGTTCCCAATCTTGAAATTTCTTGGTCTAAAATTAGGTCATCTCTTAAAATAGTGAAAGTATAAGGAGTATCTTCAATAGGTTGACAAATGTCCGTAAAATCAATAATTGCTGAACCATCTTTGTCACGTACTTTAATATTGATAAGTCCTTTTTCTGCCACAGTTGATTGGCAAGTTGATTTCTCACATCGCCTTCCTGTATAGCCAGTATTCGTACAGGTACACGATTTATCTATTTCTTTTTAAAAAAATCATTTTTTGGGAGCATTAGTCCAAAAAAAGATAATAACTTTAGAAATAGAGAAAAAAAAAAATAAAATAAAAATGAAAACCTGAAGGATTATTAATCACGCCATGGAAACAAAAGAATTCTTGACAATAATCACCTCCATAATTTGTTGGACATTTGCAAAGATAAGTTTTCCCTGAATTACTACAAGTTCCACCGTTTTGACAAGGGTTAGAAGAACATGATGTGGAAGATGAGACCAATGAAAAGAAGGTTGTAGGAACTTTTGACCATTCGCTTCCGTTTGGTGGCATGTAGCTAGACATCATTGATCGTTATTTTCACAAAAAAAAATTTTTTTAAAAAAAAATGAAAAACTCGAAATTTAAGGCAGCAGCTCCGGTATTTTCAAAATATTCAATTTTTAGTGAATAAAAAGTTCGAGAATCAAGGAAAATTTTTCCTGTAATAGTTGTGGTAACAGACTATAAATGAATAAATTGAGAAAAAGAAAAAAAGAAAATTGGTCTAGAAAAAAAAAAAGGAGAAACTATTACTTGAAGAAGCCAAGCATCAATGACTAAAACACCACTTAAATATAAACGTGATCCATCATCAGATTCCAATGAGAATTGATACATTCCGGTTGTAGGAACTTTAAGAAGCCCAGTTGCGAAAAATTGGAAATAATCTTTATTTTGGGTAATCGTACCCATTGCATTCAAATCAACATCACCAAATCCAACAATTCCATTACTTGAAGCTAACGGGAAAATATCATCCATACTCTGAGATCTAAAAGGATAGTTATCAAATCGTTTCAATCTAAGTCCATTAGTTTCGAAAGTGGTACCACTCAAACATGTAAAACCATTGATTTCATCAACACAAGTCTGATCATTCGAACATGGGTTTGAAGCGCAGTCATTAATATTTAAATCACAAGGAGCTCCAACAAATCCAGTATTAGCACAATTACATGGTAGAGTATGATAAAAATTTTCAAATGGAACAACAGATTTTGAAATACCAAGTTCTGAAGATTGCCAATTTAAAATTGCTTTTGATGGTCCTCCAATATCCCAAAATACAACTTTAATTTCATAATATACTCCAGCATCCAAAAAAACTTTCTCTTGAGAATCTGGAAGAATAGTATCTTGATATGTGTAATCAAAGATTTCTTGTCCTTGAATATAAAGAATCATTCGATCATCCATCTCTGGAAGAAAAATATAATTCCCACTAACAGTTGGTTTGATGAATCCTTCCCAAATAGTTAGAATATATTGTTTGATCTCTTGATTTGACGACACTCCTGGTGGGAAATCATTTACCGATTTGATGTTGATGTTTTCAATTCTTTGAATGTTCGTAAAATCAGTTGAAGTTGGGATATATGGGTCAATACCAATTGTCAAGTAATATTTTCCTATTAATCCTTGGAAAAATGCATTTTCAGAATTCAATGTTCCACCATTTAGACATGATATTGATATGTTAACAGAATGTTCACAAATATCTCCAGAAAATGTTGGAAGACATAAACATGAAAATGATTGAATTCCATCAACACATGTTCCTCCATTTTTACATGGATCTGATGCACAATCATTTAATTGAATTTCACATTGATCTCCAGTAAAACCTGTTCCTGAACATTCACATCCTGATCGATGAACAAATGAAGAGATTGGAACTGGTTCTTGAGAAATTTCAAGTGGTTGTGATTCCCATTCAAAAATTGCTTTAGCAAATCCTGTTTTCTCAAAGAACTGAACCTCAAAGTCATAGTAAGTATTAGAATCTAAAAAGATATTTTTGAATTGGAACTCTTTTGAATTGAGATTCCAAGCATCAATAATTTTCACTCCTGAGAAATAAACAATAATTCCATCATCGGCTTTAAAAGTAAAATTATAAAGTCCAGATAATTCTGTTTTCAATGCTCCTTCCCAACGTCCTGTAAATCCATCACTTTGAATTCCTTTGAATGGCGAACCATCCGCCCAATCGTAATTTAAATTTCCAACAGTTTGTGCATTTGAAGTTTGAGGTAATGAGAATGAAGGGGTATTGATTTTTGATGAATCGAAATTGGTATAAGAAATTTTCAATCCCGTTGCCAAAGATACTTCTTTTGGAACTCCTCCATTCAAACAAACTTCAGGACTTTGATTTTCACATAAATTTCCATTAAAGTGGAGAGGGCAAATGCATTTAAAAGATCGAAAACCATCGACACACGTTCCTCCATTTTCACAAGGATCAAATGCACAATCATTTACATTCTTTTCACAAAGATCTCCAACAAATCCTAAATCTTTACAATCACAAGCTTCATGATGAATAAAGGCACTAATTGGAATAACTTCTCTTCCTATTCCAACTTCTTCAGATTCCCATTCAACTTTGGCAACTGCATCTCCATCTTGATCGAAATATTCCACTCTGAATGAAGTTGGGACAAATGAGTCCAAAAATATATTTTCAACTTGATAAGTTGTTTGAGTCTAAATGGGTAAATAAATGAATAAATCAAACGTAAACTTCAAGAAAAAAAAAAAAAAACACGAGAAAGAGAAAAAAGACCTGGAAGACCCAAGCATCAACAACAAGATAATCTCCAATATAAATTCTAACTCCATCATCTGCTGTAATGTAAAAGTTATACCTTCCAGTTTCTGTCACGGTAATTGCACCATCCCAAACAATTGTAAATCCATCTTGATTAATTCCTTGATATGGACTTCCTTGAAGCCAATCAAAGTTAATATTTTCACTTCTTCTATAACTTGATTCTGGTGTTGTTAATGTTGGAATTACACCTTGAAGCCTATTAAAATTTAAATAATTTCCCATCAATCCATTTAATACTGGTTGAGATAATAAAATTCCTCCATTTGAACAACTTGGTGCTGATTTATCACAAACTTCTCCAGAATAACTTGATGTGCAATAACATTCAAATCCATCTAATTTATCAAGACAAGTTCCTCCATTTTGACAAGGGTTGGAAGAGCAATCATTAATTTGAATATCACAATTTTCACCTAAAAATCCATTCGCACATTCACAAGGTTGGTATCCAAATAAGTAATCACTTGGAATGGCTTGTTTTTCAATTTCAAGGCTTGGTGACTCCCAACTTTTTTTTTAAAAAAAAAGAAAAAAATTAAAATTAATAAAGTGAAAAAAAAATAATAAATAAATCAAGAACAAAAAAATTACCTAAGCTTGAGGGTAGCTGTACTAGTCCCTTGAAAGTAATCAATTTGGACAGAATAAAAAATGGAGGAATCTAAGAAAACATTGGCCTCATAAGAGGTAGGTGCTTGCAAGATCCATTTATCAATAACCAATACACCCCCAATGTAAAGGCGGACTCCATCATCTGAAATGGTTGAAATTGTATACCATCCTGTTTGTGCAACTCTAATTGCACCTTTCAAAACTAAAGCAAACCTGATTTTTGTTTTGATTAGAAAAATAAAAATAAAAAATAAAATCAAAAAAGAAAAAGAAAAGAAAAAACCAAGTTGATCGGATCCCAGGAGCTGGAGCTGTAGTTCCCCATTCAAAATTCACATTTCCAAAACTTTGATAGCTTGATTCAGAAAGTAATGATTGTGGTGTAATTTGTTTTTCAAGGTTAAAGTAAGTTGTCCTTAATCCAGAAACAATTGGTTGAGAACTACAACTACTTCCAAATCGACATTGAGTACAATTTGAAATTTCACAATTTTCACCAGAAAATGATGATGCACAAAAACATGTATAAGAATTGAGTCCATCAAGACAGATTCCACCATTTTGACATGGGTTTGAAGCACAATCATCAATATTAAATTGACATTGATCTCCTGTAAAACCAGATACTCCACAATCACAAACTTCTCGATGAAAAAAAGATGTCTTTGGAATGATTGTTCTTGGTATTTCAAGCGTTCCTGATGTCCATGTTACTTCAATAATAGGATTTGTTCGATTTTGAATACTTTGAATCTTAAAATTATAATAAGTTGAAGAATCAAGTTGAATATTTTCACGGATGGTTGTATAAGATGTCTAAATTATATTAATTGAAAATATTGAAAGTGTAGTTTTTTTGAAAATATGAAAAAAAAGGAAAAGAAAAGTGAATTAAAAAAAGAAAAAGAAAAAAAAAAGAAAAAAAGAAAAAAAATACGCTCGAACCCCAAGAATTAAAGAGTGGAAGATCGTTTAAAAAGATTCTAATATAATCAGTTGAAGTCATAATAAATGTATAATTGCCAGTTTGTTCAACTTTGATTGCTCCTTCCCATGAAATTCCAAATGATGTTGGATTAACTCCACTTGGAAGAATTGTGTCTGGATATATTGCAACATTTCCTGATGCTTGAATAACAGGAGTTGAACTAAAGAAAGATTCATCTGAAAAATCAGAAGAAGATTGAATTGCAAAATATTTAATTAATAATCCTTGGTTTGAAAGAGATCCTCCATTTGAACATGGTGGAACAAAATTTTCATTTTCACAAAATTCTCCTTCAAAATCGGATTGACATAAACATGAAACAGAAATTGATCCAACAACACATGTTGCTCCATTTAAACATGGATTTGATGAACAATCTGTTATTCCTATTTATGATTAGTTATTATTTTTTGATTTTGATTTTGATTTTGATTTTTAGATTCAAGGAGAAGAAATAAAAATGTACTTTCATTACAATCAACTCCTTTCCAACCTCGAGAACAAATACATGAATAATTTTCCAATAAATTCAAACATGTTGCACCATTTTGACATGGATTTAATGCACATCTATCAACTATAAATTTTTATTCAATTCAATTGTAAATTGTCAGGAAATTGAAAAGAAAGAAAGGAAAAAAAGAAAAAGAAAAGAAAAGAAAAGAAAAAGAAAAGAAAAGAAAAGAAAAAAAAGAAAAGAAAAGAAAAAAAGAAGAATGAAAGAAAGAAAAATACTTGTGCAATTCGAATTATCAAAAGTATTAACAAGTAAATCAGGACAAGATGAACAACAAGATGATTGAGTTTTTTCATTTTTAAATGTATTCTTTGGGCATTGAACACATTCTCCTGTTGCAAAATTATAGAAATTTCCAGATTCACAAGATTGTCCAAAAGATTGGAAATCATTTGTGAATGAGAATGAACTTAAGATTTCAATTTTTGAAGTTGATCCTGAGGCAAAAGTTGAGCCACTAAATCCAAATGAAACACTTTTTCCTGAAAGATTTTGTAATAAAAGTAATGTTGAAAGATTTGGAAGTTGAGGTCTAACAGATGTCATTGAATATCGAACATGAAGATATGAACCATCATAATCAATCCAAACATACCAAAGTTGATTATTATTAAATGTTGGTGATTCTTGATTTGTTGAAGCAATGAGATCATCAAAATTTCCATTTTGTAATATTCCAACATAACTATCACTAGGATCATTTGCTCCATTCTTTTTTGTATCAAATTTGATTGCAATACTTGGACTTCCAGTATATCCTAAACTTGAACCTGCTGATCCAATGGTTGTTGAAGTTGTAATAATAAATGAAAACCCTTCAACACCTGTTGTTGACATTTTAAATCCAAAATTAACACTGAAAATAGGAGATGGTGTTGAAAGTAAGAGTTTTGTTTTTGAGAAAATGGATCCAACATCTATTGCATTTGATTGAACTAAAATTAATGAGGGTAATTGAAGGACTGATTTTCCATTTGAAATAAAATCAGAAGTGGTTTCAAGTGGAAATGAGTAATTCACAATTTGAGAAGAATTTGAATTTTCTAAACAAAGTTGACCGCTTAATGTTTCACAGAAAGTTCCAGTTACACCAAAGATGCATTCACAAACAAAATTATCAAGTTGATTTAAACAAGTTCCTCCATTTTGACATGGATTTGATGCACATCGATCAATAACACATTCTGTTCTATCAAGTGTACTTGTTAATCCATTTTCACATTTTGAACAACAACTTAATGAACCAGTATTAATAAATCCTAAAGGACAAAGTGAACATGTTCCTGTTCCAAAATTATAAAAGTTTCCAACAGAACAATTGGTACCAAATGATTGTAATGTGTTTGCAAATGAAAATGATTCAACGATTTCATGTTTAGAACCAAGTGTTCCTGTTGAAGCTGAGAATCCAAAATAAATATTTGTATTCATTAATTTTGATAAATCAATATTTGCTGAGAGTCTTGGAGTTAAAGGTCTTGTATTTGTGTTTGAATAACGAGTGTGAAGTGCTGCTCCATCATAATCAATCCAAACATTCCAAATTTGAGAATTATCAAAAGGTGTTCCTTCAATAACATATGCCAAATTTTCAATTGGATTTCCATCTTTCAAATATCCAACATAATTTTTTGCAACCTCATTGACTGATTGAAAAGTGTCAAACTTAATTCCAATGCTTGGCATTCCAATAAATCCTAAATTTCCACCAGAACCACCAACAAGAGATGGCGAATTTCCAATTAATGAAAAAACTAAACCTTCACCATTTGTTCCAGTAATTTTGAACCTGAAATGAACACTAAATGCTGGAGTAGATGAAAAAACAATTGGTGATTTGGAATAAATACTTCCTGAAACACCTGCATAAGGTCCAGTGAGGAGAAATGAAGTTGAGCTAACAATAGCGTTTCCATTTGGAGTAAATTTACTCAACTGAGTAGAACCAAGTGGGAAGTTAAACTCTTGAATTTGTGAATTTGTTAATGAAGGACAAACATTTCCATTGAGTGATTCACAATAGATTCCTCTGTATTGATAAGTACAAAGACAAGTGAATCTATTAATTCCATTTAAACAAGTTCCACCATTTTTACATGGATTACTTTCACATTCATTGATATCAATACAACTTGATCTATCTGATGAACTTCGATATCCTAAAGGACATTGATGACAACATGATGAACTTCCTGAATTAAAAGTCCCTAAAGGACATTCTCTACATCCTCCATTTGACATATCATAATATTGACCTGGTTGACAAGAAATTTCCCAAGGATCTAATGATCCTGTAATTTTAATTTGTCTAACAATTTCGTGCTTACTACTGGCTCCTCCATTCATTCCAAAAAATCCAAAATAAACATCTTGATTTCCAAATTGATACAAGTTGTCACGAGAAATTAATTTTGCTTGATCTGGTCGTGTTTTGTTTAGTGAGTATCTAACATAAATTTGGTTTCCATCATAATCTATCCAAACATTCCAAATTTGATTATCATCAAATTCAAGAGGTTCAATTGTTGTTGCATAGTTAGTTGCGTCGGCTCCATCTTTAATGATCCCAAGAAAGTTTCCTGAAGGCTCATTAGTATTTTGGTAAGTATCAAATTTGATTCCAAAAGTAGGATATCCACTAAAAGTATTGATATTGGGATCTAATGAGAGCATAAAACCAAGCATATCAGCACTTTCTCGAGGTGAAATTTTAAAAGAAAAGGAAACACTGAAAGTTGGAAATTTTGAGAATGAAATTGGTTGGTTATAAAAAGTTGTTCCTGATTGAAGTTGGATATAATCAGTTAAAACCAATGAATTGGGTGTAATATGTGAGTCATGATTTGATTTTAAGAGTTGTTGTTCGTCTTCTGAAATTGGAAAAATAAAATTTCTTCCAAGTGAACTTTTTCTCAATCCATCAGAAATACAAAGGCTTGGTTTTTGAGTAAATAAAAATGAAGAGGATCCTTTTTCTCGAATTGAAATTAAATCAAGAAGAGGACCAAACTGTCCTGTAGTGGTTGTTGTTGATGCAAATGTAATTTTAGTCATTGTTGTTGTTGCAATAAATTCAATATTTTTTGATTTCCAATGTGTGGTCAGATCAGAATTTGGTATTCCTCTTGAATCTACTGAAAAACTCCAAACTTGGCTTCCAATTAAAACATTTAAACTAAAAACGTTTTGATTTGTAGGAGTTGCTGCCATATTAAAAGATAAAATATAACTAATTCCAATTGTGAGAGAAATTGTTTGGGAAATTGAAGATTGACCAGTTCCATCCAATCCAATGAAATTGATCCCACTTTTTGGAGAATACATCAGATTTGTAATTAAATTTACTTTACCGACTTCAATAATCCATGGTGACAAGCGATCATCGCCAGCATATAATGATTGAGTAGCACCCAAAAGTGGGGTAATGTCCTCAAAATCCCCATTAAAGTTTTTGGTTTCACATTTTGGACCACTAAATCCAAGAGGGCAAGCACAAAAAAATGAGATATCATAATTATGACAAGTTCCTCCATTTTGACAAGGGTTTGGGAGGCATTGATCAAGAACTATAAAAATTTCATTTTAATGCAAATCAAGAATGTTCTTTGGAGGAAAAAAAAAAAAAGAAAGAAAGAAAAGAGGAATGAAGGGGAGAAAAAAGAGAAAGAGAAATAAATAAATGGAAAGAAAATAATAAAGCAAAAAAAAAAAAAGAAAAAGAAAAAAGAAAAAACTTACCAACACAAGAACTTCTATCAAAAATACTAAAAGTATTTGCTGGACATGGCTGACAACAAGCTTGATCTCCAGGGTTATAAAGGGTTTTTGCACATGCTAAACATTGGCCAATTCTCAAATTAATGTGTTCTCCAACTCTACATGAAATTCCAAAAGGATGCAAAAATGTTGAGAAATGAATGTAACTTAAAATTAAATGTTGTGAACTGGTTGATGAAGCTGAACTGAATCCAAAATACATTGATCTTCCACCAATACTTGTTAATGTAATTGGTGCACTGAATTTTGGTGATGTTGGACGATCTAAATTTTGAGAATATCGAATATATAAAGTTTGTCCATCATAATCAATCCAAACATACCAATCTTCTCCATTATCAAAATTAACTTCTGGTTCTGAATAACTTAGATCTAATGTTGCCGCATTTCCATTTGTGAGAATTGAAATGTAATCACTTGAATATGGCTCTCCTGAATCTTGTTTTGTATCAAATTTAATGGCTAAACTTGGATTTCCAGTATATCCTAAATTTGATGTGGCACCAGTATTTAATAAAGTTGGAGAGTTTCCAATTATAAATGTTAATCCTTCACCTCCTGTTGGTTGTATTCTAAATCCAAAAGATGCACTAAAAGATGGAGGATTGGTGAGTTGAAATGGCGTTTTGTAGAAAATGGACCCTTTTTGATTTGTTGTTGTAGAATCGGAGAGAATAAATGAACTAGTTTTTGTTATTGTGTTTCCATTGACTTGAAATTCTGAAAGTTGAGAAGTTTCAAGAGGAAAATTGAAATGAAATTGTTGGGGATCAGGATTGTTGGGAGCATGACATAATCCTCTGGGGACTTCACAATCGGTTTCATCAAAATCAAATGTGCATGCGCAAGTGTAAGAAGACCCATCCCTTAAACAAGTTCCTCCATTTTTGCAAGGTTGAGAAATACAGCTGTCGGTAAATTCACAATTTGTGCCATAAAATCCTGACCTACATGAACAAGTATAAGACTTGATTCCATCAGTACAATCTCCATTTTGACAAGGGTTTGAAGCACAATCATCAATATTTAAGTTGCAAACTTCTCCAACAAATCCTGTGTTTGTACAATCACAAGGCTCATTATGATAAAGATTACTTGACGGAATGACCGAATAAGGTAAAGAGAGGGATGGTGACTCATATTGTAGAATTGCGCTTGCTTGACCACCATATTCGAAATAGTCAATTTGAAGGGAATAATATTTTCCTTCCTCAAGATATAGCTCATGTACTTCATTCATGTAAGGCTAATAAAAGAAAGAAGGATATGAAAA
>Ga0209960_1003397_pt1 | contig 13832 bp, 13 predicted proteins | sample ThiBiot_500_plan_2_FD_183947 | JGI IMG/M metagenome (GOLD analysis project Ga0209960, IMG submission 183947) | Wastewater bioreactor microbial communities from Cape Town, South Africa - Thiocy_expt_500_plan (SPAdes) | ecosystem: Engineered > Bioreactor > Thiocyanate-remediating >... | reverse complement strand
ATTCATTCAGGAAAGGATTCACCAAAGGATGGGTTAATACAAAGACTTTCAAATTTCCAAGAATTGGAAACTTGACTCAAGTTTATCTTGAACTTGATACTCCAGAAGATCCTTGGAGATTTTCCACCATTTCAATCAAATATAATGATCATACTCTCTATACCTTCAACAAAAGTTATGGTCTTAACCAAAATCTTCCATCTGTTTGGTTGAAATGTAATCTTTTTTTTCTTTTTTTATACTTTTTCTTTTTTCTTTCAATGAATCAACTAAATAATAATCACAACTACAATTAGCACCAGAGATTACTTACTTGTGAGAAAGTTAACTGGTTTCGATCACTTTGAACATTTGACTTTGTCAAAGAGAAATCAATCAATCAATAAACATTTCAAAAGTTAATTTTTGGATTTATTTGTTCTTACTAACTGTTTTGTTCCTGGATCCAATTTTTGATTGATTGCTTTAAATTCTTTTAAATTGGTCCTTTTATTCTATTTATTTATTATTCTTGTTGATTGAATATTGAAAGTGATGTTGGAGACTGTTTCTTATATCAATTTTATAAGCTTTTTTTTTTTTTTTTTTTTTTTTTTTTTTTTTTTTTTTTAAAAAAAAAAATTTTTTTGAAAAAAAAAAAAAAAAAACACGTGGTAATTGCTTTTCTTCGGCTTCAGCTTTTCAAAACCCAATATTCAAATCACCTTGTAAAATAACAATAATACAATAGCACAAGAGTAATTCATACTTTTATTCTTATTTAAATATCTTTAGAGAGTGAGTGACTATGTCCAAGAGGTCAAGATCTCACCATGGAGGCAACAATAAGAAGGGTGGAATGTCAAAGAGAGATAAGAAGAAACTAGAAGAGTATGGCCACTTAAACCAACCATTTGAAGAACAAGAAGAACATCCAAGGTATATATTTCTTTAATTTTATTTTATTTTTGTTTTAGTTTTAGTTCTAATTTTGTGGAACATTGAATTTATTGGAAACAAAAACAATGATGGATTTGAATAAATGATATAGCTTGTTTGGATCTTTTGAAGGAAAGACGAAGCATGTTATTGATGAAACCCTTGAGTTAAAAAAGTCAAAAGGAAATAAGCTTAGAAGAGGTAAAAAGGGAGGAAATGTCCAATCTGAAAGTGATCAAGTTATAAAAAAGAAAGAAAGTTTAAATGGAGGAGAAGAAGAAGAGAGTGACAATGATGATGAATGGAAAGCAGCTTCATCTTATAATTCACTTTTAAATTCTTTGAAAAGAGAAGGAACTTCAAAATATCATACTTTATTTAAGAAAATCAAGCTTGAAGGAGAGGGAAAGGAAGAAGAAATTACAACACTAAATGGTAGAGTTATATATATATCTTTTGATGAATTAATTAACGTTAACAATTTTAATATTTAATATTTAATATTTTCCTATAGAGAAAAAGAAAGTAAAAGAGAATGGCTCTCAAATTTTGAAAAATGAAGAAGAAGAAAATGATCACAATGTCAAAAAAATGAAAGAAAAATCTGATTCAAATGATATTTCTCAAGAAAGAGAAGAAGAAGATGTTACTCAAAGTGATGAAGAAAATGAAGAAGAAGGTGAGGAACTCTCTGAAACAGAACTAAAAGAAACTGAAGGTTTTTTTTTCTTTCATACACTTTTTTTTTGAGAAAAAGGGATGTTCATTAACTAATCCATTTTATTTTGATAAAAAAAAATTTTTTAGAACATGATGAATTTACTGTACATTTTGACGAAGAGTTTACTACAGATATTAAAGAGACCCTCGAACTATTCAAAGAAAATAATGAAAAGTGGTCTTCTCAATCTTATATTGACCCAATTTTGGATAAAGTGACAGTTTATGATGTATTGGAAGTTGATGAAAATGATTTATCTGAAACAAAACTATCTACCCTAGATGATTTTATGGTCTCAATTAATTAATTAGTTGGAAAAAAAAAAAAGGAAATTCTAATTTTTTTTTCTAAAAAACAAAAGGTTAAGAAACGTCTTCAAACAGAATGGCAAGAAGTTAATAAACAATGTATTCTAAAAACTCAAGAACAAAAAGGAAAAAAGAAAGGAAAAGGAAAGAAGGAAGTTGAGGAGAACGGAATTGATAATCAACCACATTTTACTGATTTTCAAAAGAAATTATTCGATTTAATTCACAAGTATAAAGATGTTTTTTTGACAACATCAAGATATGAAAACTCTGTAGAAATTAGAAACTTATGTGCTTTACATTCAGTCAATCATATATTTAAGTAATTTTTATTTTCATTTCTTTTTATTTTAATTTCTATCTAACTTTCACTCATATTAAAAAAAACTCTTTTATTATTATAGAACAAGAGATAGAGTCCTTAAAAATTCAAATAAATTAAACAAGCTCCTTAAAGAACAACCAAATCATGATGTGTAATGAATATTTTTTTTTTTGAAATTTCAATTTCTTCAACCTCTTTAAAATGAAAAAAAAAAAAGTGAAGAAAGAGATCAAGGATTTACAAGACCAAAAGTCCTTGTTATCTTCCCATTGAAAAATGATGCTTATCATTTTATTAAGACTATCATTTCCCTTTCTTCAAAAAAAGGAGCAGTTGAGAATAGAAAACGTTTTGAGACAGAATTTACAGAAGAGGATGACGAACCATTACATGATGGAAAACCAGGTTATTTCAATTTTCATTTCCCCTTAATTTCTTCATTTTGAATTAAAATTAAAATTAAAATGAATTAAAAGAGGATTGGAGACAAACTTTTGAAGGAAATATTGATGATTGTTATAAAATTGGAATTAAGTTTACAAGAAAATCAATGAAATTATTTTCTGATTTCTATTCTTCTGACATCATTGTGGCATCTCCATTGGGTTTAAGAATGATTATTGGAGCTGAAGGGTTTTTTTTCTCTTTTTTTTTGAAAAAAAAAAAAATTCTAATTTATTTATTCACTCTCTTCTTTTTGAAATTAGAGAGAAAGATAGAGATTTTGATTTCTTATCTTCCATTGAAGTCACAATTATTAATCAAACAGATGTTATTTTAATGCAAAATTGGGACCATTTACTTGTATTATTTTATTTTATTTTATTTTATTTTATTTTCATTCATTCTTCAATGAGTAAATAAATAAATAAAAAATAGCATGTTCTTGATCACACAAATTTAATACCAAAAGAAAATAAAGGATCAGATTTTTCTAGGATTAGAAATTGGGTTTTAGATGGATTGTATTTTTTTTCTCTCTTTTTATTTTTTTATTTTATTTTTTTTTTAAAAATACCAAAAAACTTGCCTTCTAATTATATTTTAATAGATCCTCTAATGTTCGTCAAACTATCATGCTAGGTTCTTATATATTTCCTGAAAGTACATCTTTATTCAATAGTTTACTGAATTATGCTGGAAAAATCAAAATAACTTCAAGTTCTCAAAAGGGTGTTATTTCTCAAGTCATTTTGCAAGTACCTCAAGTACTTTTTTTTTTTTTAACGTCAATTAGCTTTCATTTTTCATTAATTGATCCCTCAATATTGCAGATGTTCCATAAAATGAAATCTTCAAAGTTAGCAGAGATGAATAATATCAAGTTTAACTATTTCAAAGAAAAGGTTTTCTTTATTTTATTTTTTTTCTTTCTTTGGCCAATTTTCAATTTAACTTTTTTTTTTCAAATGAATAGATTCTTCCAGATATTAAAGATTCTCTATTATCAAAAAGAACATGTATATTTTTCTCATCTTACTTTGAATTCGTTAGAGTGAGAAACTATTTTAAAGAACTTGAGATGAATTACAAGAGCATTTGCGAGTTTGATTTCTTTTTTTTTCTTTTTTCTTTCGTCTATTTTGACTCACGAATCAACAAAATAAATAAATAAACAAATTAATTGATAGATATACTTCAAATTCAGATGTTTCTCGAAATCGTTCATGGTTCTTTCATGGACAAGTTGATATTATTCTTTATACTGAGAGATTTCATTTCTTTAGAAGGTAATTTGAATTTTTTTTAAAAAAATAAATAATCCAAAACCAATACAATATCAATATCAATATTAATACCAATACAAAATAAATCACAAATAGACCTAAAATGAGAGGGATGAAGCATATAATCTTTTATGATCTTCCAGAGAATGGTTTGTTTTATAGTGAATTGTTAAATTTATTATCTGGAGATGATATTTCTTCAACATGTCTATTTTCAACTTTTGATTGGATGAAGCTTGAAAGAATTGTAGGATCTGAGAGAGCTCAAAGAATGGTTCAATCACAAAAACCAACTTTTATGTTTGTGTAAAAAAAAAAAGACAAAAATATAAACCTTAGAAGATGAAAATCTACAAAAATCAAAACTAGCAATGATATTTTGGAATTTTGGAATTTTGGGTAAATTTTATAAAAATTTGATTTCTATTATGAGAAGTATTCTTCCATTTGAATCCTATAATTACAAGCTTGAAGATTGAAATATAGAAGAATAGAGGATACTGAACAAACATTGACATAATCAATTAATATCTCATGAAGATCTTCAAGTTCTAACACAAATAGTTTTTTCCTCCACTTTGATTTCAATTCTATTGATTCCGTTAAAACATTTATAGAATCTGACTACATCAATCCAACAGATCCTTTTATAAAAAATATCTTTTGCATTCATCAAAATAATTCAACTTGCTTTCCAATTCTGCATCTGAAAGGCTCTTGGGTTATGAAAGATTTGAGTTTTCAATGATTTTAGAAAAAAAAAAAAAAAAAAAAAAAAAAAAAAAAAAATCACTCAAAGTGAAGGAAACAACAATACCTCGCCCATCTCCCCTTGCATAATGAATTAATTCACCCAACACTTCCTATCTTAACATTGAATATTCAACAACTACAAGCATCATTCACACTTACATTTCTTATTTCTCAAATAGAATTTCTTAAAATTCAATCAAAATAATATAGGAGAAGGAAGAGTTTTGAGACGGGTAGATGGAGAACTTCCAAAGGCGAGGTATTGCAGAGATCTTGAGAGGAGAGTCACAGAGATGCGGCATTCCTCCAAACGTATATGATGAAGATGCATTTGTGACTTATATTATCCAAGCGTTAAATGACTTAGACTATTCTGTTCAAGAGAAAGATGAAATTATAAGTAGGGCTTTGGAGAAAATATTCTTTGCAAATACTCCACGAGTTGTTGGTCTCATTTTCGCATTTCAACCACCTCAACAACAACCTCAACAATTTCAGCAACAATTTCAACAACAACAACCTCAACAGTTTCAACAACCACCTCAACAACAATTTCAGCAACCTCAACAACAACAACAACAACCTCCAAGGATTCCTTCTGAACCAAAAACAATCAAACTTCAAGTTTTACCTTCTGGTTATCTATTGTGTCCATTTGCTCCTCATTTAATGCCAGAGTAATTTTTCTTTTCTTTTCTTTTTTTTTTTCCTACTTTGATTGACTTGAAGTTTGAAATCGTCATTATCATTTACAGAGAAAGAATGAAAAAACATCTTCAATCAAATCATTTTGATGAGATGAAGGTTTGGAGATATGAAGCTGGATCACTTTATGAAATTATTTCTGAAACTCAAGAACCTCAAAATACTTATTTCGAAGATTTCCCATCATTAGGTTCTAGCTCTAACACCAAATCAAATTCTTCACAACAAAAGCAACAAAAGCAACAACAACAGCAGCAACAACAATTTACTCATAATAATGCTAATACTAATGCAAATAATTCAAATTCAAATGCTTTCTATTCAAATTCAAGTTCATTTACTAATCCTAATTCAAATTTTAATTCACCTTCACCTTCACCTTCATTCAACCCAACTCCAATTAATGGAGTTTCTCAAAGTATTTTCTCCTATATATTTAACAATTTAATTTAATTCCTTCAAATTATTTTATGTTAAGAATTAAATTAAAAATAAATATCAAGCTCCTGGTGCTGGAAGAGGAAGAGGAAGAGGTAAACCCCTCCCTACGAATACCCAGTTCACTTCTATCCAAAGTCTACCAAAAAATATACCAAAGGATCTTTCTCCTCAAAACCAAACCCAACTCTCAAGACCTCCAATTTCAGATCAAATAGCAACATATGAACCTCATTCAGATAGTTTACAGAGTTCCTTTTCTTTTCTTTTCTTTTCTTTCTTTCTTTTCTTTTTCTTTTTCTTTTCTTTTTCTTTTTTCTAAAAAAAATTGTTACCTTTTAGATGCTGCAGATTATGTACCCCAAATATTTGGCGACCCAAGGCTTCAGGTTTGCCATTTTGATTTATTTCTTATTTTTCTCTTTCTCTTATACAAACAAAAAATAATGATAGAGTATTTCAACAAAATTATCAGAAATTTGTTGTGATCCTCTAGGATCACAAATTATAATGGATAACATGGATGGTAATTTATTTCATTTTCAAAAAAAAAAAAATTGAAATTTTCAAAACCAATTCAAACCAAAGTTGCTTCTTTGGATGAAAGAAAAAATGGTTTGTCAGAAGTCCTTCCTAGAATTGATTATATTTCTCAAAATGAATGCGGATCAAAATTTGTAATATATTTAATTGAGACTGGAACCCAAAGAAATAGACAGGTTATTTTAAGTGAACTTGAGCCTAAAATTTCAGAAATAGCACTCAATCCCCATGGGTTTTTTTGTTTTTTTTTTCTATTTCTTTTACTTTATTTCTTAAATTTTTTTTCAAGCTCTTTGGTTGTAATTGCTCTCCTGAAGTACCTCAGTGGTGATGACTGCATTAATGATACAATTGAAGACCTAAAAGATAGTACATTCTCCCTTCTAGAAAAGATGCATTCTTCTATGGTTGTTATTGAATTACTTCAAATCATGACTCCTACACAACTCGTAATTTTTTCTGTTATTATAGTATTATTATTATTATTATTATTATTAAATGAAACTTTTTTTTTTTCTCCCATTTAGACATCTTTTATAGAAGAGGTGTTAAAATTTGTTCATAACATTGTAAGTTCAGAATATGGAATCAAAGTCCTTCAAACATTAGTCCAATTAAAGTTATTTCTTTTAACTTTCATAAATAAGTCATAATTCTTAATCTTCTTTTTTTTTGCATAAAATTTTAGGATGGATGAAAAAACTCTTGTATTGTTCATGAAAAAATTAAATGGAAATGTTGTTAGCTGGTGTTGTCAAGAAAATGGTTCTAAGTAAGTCTTTTTTAATCTTATTTATTTTTTATTTATTTCCTTAAAAATACATATTTACTCAAATAAATTAGGTTTATACAATCATGTTTGAAACATCTTGCACCAAAATATCAAAAACAGATTATCGAAGAAATTATCCATACTAAAGTCAAAGGGTATTCTTCATTTGATTCATCTTTTTTATTTAAAATAAATAAATAAAAGAAAATAAAATAAAAAAAAGGGAAAGAGGAATTATTTTAATGAGTAAGACCAAATCTGCACAACCTGTTGTTCAATTAATTCAAGGAATTGTTCAAGGGGAACAAGCAAACCAGGTTTTTTTTATAGAAGAAAAAAAAAAGAAAGAAAAAGAAAAAGAAAAAAATCAAAATAATAAGATTGCAAGTCAAATTCGAGAATATCAATCTCAACAAGGAGGTGCAGCTAGTTCCTCTAATTCCTCTAGTTCCTCTCAAAGTCAAGTAAAAAAATCTCTAAGTCAAGGTGTGGATCCAAATTACTTTTCACAAAAATTAACTTTGGATGAAAAAGTCAAGTAAATTTTTTTCTCTTTTAACAAAAAAGAAGAAAAAAATTGCAATCAAGAAACCATTTTAATATAAATATACAAATATAGATGGAAAGTTGCTGATGAGTGTGAAGGATTTGTTAAAAAGTCAAAGAAATGGGAAAAAGGAAGAGTTGTTGCGGTGATTGGTACAACAACAGGTCCCAAATATAAAGTCCACTTTAATGATCTTCAAGAAATTTCTATTCTTGATAGTGGTGAGATGAGGAAATTTTAATTCAGCAAAGAAACAAAGAAGAAAATAAATAAAATTGAAATCAAACAATCAAAGAAAATAGATGGAGAACTAATAAATGTGTATAAAATAGAATAGAATAGAATGAAATAGAAATAAATCCAAATAACTTTTTTTGTCGTTTTAATTTAACATTCACATTTTCGTTCAGAATTTACAGGTTGGGCAAAATCAAGTTTTCCTTCAGTCTTTACTTGAACTTCAGGAAGATGTCGAGCTATTTGGTTGAATTTGTTTGAATTTGAAATTTGAGTGAATATAAAAACTCTGGAAAAAACCTATAGTTTCAAAAAGTAATTGGATATTAACATTAGATTTGGAAGATGTTTCAAAAAAAAGTGCTTCAACTGAATCAGCATATTCTTTTCCTTCCTAAATTAAATAATTATTTTTAACTTTTATTATTTTGAATCGATAAAATAGATAAATAAAATAGATAAATAAAAATGTCCAACCTCCGTTGATACAACTCTTTCTTCATTTAAATCTTGTTTATTTCCAACAATAGCAATAATTATTTCTTCTGGACCATTTGTTTTTAATTCCTCTCTCCAAGTTTTTAATGATGAAAATGATTTCTAATTAATTGAATACATCAGAAGATGAATACAGTGCTCCAGAGCATAATAAATAGTAAAATAAAATAAAAAATAATAAACCTTATCAGTTATATCATAAACCAAAATTGCAGCAGCAGCTCCACGATAATACATTGGTGCAAGACCTCTAAACTAAACATCATAGATTTTTTTTGAAAGGTTAATTATTTTTGTCAGGGAATCGATGAAAAAAGAAGAAAAAAAAAAAATTGAAACTCTTTCTTGACCAGCTGTATCCCAGATTTGAAATTTAATTGACCTTTTATCCACAAGAACAGTTTTTGAAAGAAAAGAGGCTCTATTTCAATTTCAAATTATAATTATTAGAATTCAAACAGTAATAGTATTGAAAAATGAAAAAGTAAGAGTAAGAAAGAAACCCAAGAGTAGTTTCTGATCCTGGAGTAAAAGTATCTGTTACAAACCTCCGCACAAGAGATGTTTTACCAACTTGAGTTTGCTATTTTTTAAAAAAAATAAATATGAAATAGAATGAAATATGAAATATAAAAGAGAAATGAAGAACCCCTAATAAGCAGACTTTGGTGTCTTGCGCCGCCATTCAACTCTTTTTTTTTTATAGTTTTCCTGTCCTGGTGTTCCTTTTTTTGCAGTTTTCCTTGATTTATTTTTTTTTTTTTCATCAATCAGTCAAAAACATTGCAGTCAGTAACTAAAATTGTAACCTTCAACTCCAAAACAAAGATGAATAAAAAAAAAAAAGAAAAAAAGTTGATTTGTTTTGTTGTTGTTGTTTGTTTTATTTTATTATCTTTAAAAAATTATTGAATTATTGACGAAGAGTATCTCTAATATTGGAGATCTTATTTTCTAAATCTCTAGCTCTCTTAGATTCATCTTTGTAAAGATCTTCGAAGGTCTTTCTGTTTCCTTTCTCGGTAGCTAATTGAGCAGCCAAATGACGGTTGTTATTTCTTTCAGTGGCCAAATCCATTTCAGCTCTTTCAATATCACCTTGTAATTTACCACTCAATGATTCCAATTCAGCACGGGCACCTTCTGTAGAAGCTTCGGCAGCAGCTCTCTTCTTCTTTTCTTCTTCTAATTCGGCTTTTAATTTATCAGCATCATTTTCAGCTTCCTTGAGACGGCTTTGAAGAGAAGCTTTATCCCTATAAAAATAAAATATTTAGTTTCATTTTTTTTTTGAAATAAAAAGTGTTTGAATAATAAATAAAAAATTACTTATTGGCTGAAGCGATAAGTTGTTCATATTTAGTACGATCAGTTTCAAAGTCAGCAATCAATTGTTCTTTTTCTGAAGCAGCTCTAGCTTCTGCTTCTTGAAGTCTATTCTTGTAATCATTGACTTTACCTTCGACAACTTTCTTTTGTTCTTCAAGAAGATTGAGTTTTTGAGATTTTTCAGATAATTCTTTTTCAGCATCTTCCATTTTCTCTTCAAGTGCTTTAAGAGCTCTTTCATTCTTTTGTCTAGCTCTTTCTGATTCTTCCAATCCAGTTTCCAAAGCTTGTTTTTCATCATTGCTAGCAGAGTTTTGAGCCTTAAGACGATCAATAGTTGAATTTAATGCAGTAATTTGGGCTTTGTATGAAGAGATTTGGTTTTCCATGCTTTCTCTTTCTTTATCGAGTTCTCCAACAAGACGAGCTTTTTCTTTAGCAAATTCTTCTTTAAGTTTTCTGAGTTCTTCTTCCATTTGTTTCTTGACTTCTTCAATGGCAGCAAGTTTGTCACTATCATCTTCGAGTTGAACTTTGAGTTCTTCAAGTTGGATTTGGAGACTCTTCTTAGATTTTTCTAAATCAGCAGCACGTTGTTCAGATTCATCAAGTTGGTCTTCGAGTTCTTTGGTAAGGGCTTGAAGTTCTCTTCTTGCTTCCTCAGTTCTCTTCAAAGAGGCAATAGTTTCTTCCAAAGCATCTCTTTCGGTTTGTAAATCGTTGTAAAGTTGATCTCTTTCTTCGGTCAATGAGGTCTTCAATTCTTCCAATTCAGCTCTTCTCTTGGTTTCTTCAGCAAGGGCAGCTTCCAAAGCTTTGATCTTATCTTTCAAGGCTCTCTCTTCTTGTTCTTGACGGTGGATAGACAAGAGGGGTTTGACTTGACGGTAAAGTTTCCACCATGGCCATTGGTATAAATCAATAAAGATTCTAGCATTCTTTTGAATAACTTTGATAGCTTCTTCTTGACCATGTTCACGTCTGTAGAGTTTACGAGAGAAGTAACCACGGCAAATAGCTTGGAATCCAGTAATAATAGTACCCAATTTAATATCTCTTCTTTCTTCTAATTCAGCAATAACTCCAGATTTGAAGAAGACTTTGCTAATACCAATTCTGAAGCTTTCAGCTGGAATTCCCAAAGCAGCAATAAGTTTCTCAGAAGCAACACGAGAATCCATGAAACCTTTTGGAATGGCACCAGTAGCAAGAATTTCATAACGTTGTCTGAATTCAGCAAATGGAATCTTGGAGGGGAAACCAAGACGACAGATACGAATACCTTCCAACACACCATTACATCTAAGTTGATCAAGAACCAAAGGGGCATCAATAAGACCGGGTTTCTTGACTTCATTGGGAATAATACAACGAACAAAGTGGGGAACAGTGGCTTGAAGAGTGGCCATCAAGTTGTTCAATTGACGAACGTGTCTTTGAGAAACAGTAATGAAAGTGTTAGCTTTTCCTTTCTTGGAGCTTGGTTTGAAGGCACCACCTTCACCATCATCCATATCAGCAAATTCTTCGAATAACAAAGCAACAAGAGGATTTGAAGAGCGAGAGCAAGCTCTACCAACATTGTCATTAATGGGGTCTTTGTTCTTTTCGAGCCAATCTTTGGTATCATATTCGACTTGTCCAGCATAGTGAACAATGATGAATGAGTCTGGGTGAAGACGAACAGTGGCATATTTGGGATGTTTCTTGTCGTGAGTGTGATGTAATTTCTCAACAAATGATTTATCAGTGGCTTTTGGGAACAAGCATTCCTCATCAAGAATAGACATGATACCCATGCTCTTTTCAATCAATTCAATGGTTGGGACTAAATCTAAACCAAAGTCAACGAATTTCCATTCAATACCTTCACGTTGGTATTCTTCTTGTTCAAGAATGAACATGTGGTGGTTGAAGAACATTTGAAGTTTTTCATTGGTCAAATTGATACAAAGTTGTTCAAAGCTGTTGTATTCAAAAATTTCGAAACCAGCAATATCTAAACAACCAATAAAGGATTGAGCATCATTGTGAGTTTCCAAAGCTTGATTGATCTTCTTGACAATCCATTTGAATAATCTTTCATAAAGTGATTTAGCCAAAGCATCAGAAGAAGCGAAAGCCTTTTCAGCAGTAACAGTTAAAGTGACCCATTCTTTGGCAGTCTTAACTCTTGGTTTCAACATACCTTTTTGGAATTCAGCGCTTGAAATTCCCAATAAATGAGAAATCTTATCAGCAACTATTTTGGAAAAAAGGGAAATATTAAATATGAATTCAATAAAAAAAAAATCAAATAAAAAAATCAAATAAAAAAATAATAAAAGAGGAATAAAAGAAGAATAAAAGAAAAAAATTACTTGAAACATCAGTAATAGTGGCAGAGTCTTCACGTTTGCTACCAAGGAAATTCAAGTTACCGAATAACATGGTTGCAGAAACGACTTTCCAAATAGAATCTTTATCAGAAGCAGAGAAACCAATAATATCCATAGCTTCAATAGTATCTTTGAATTCAAGAGCATTGTTAACTCCATCAATTTCAGTAATTCCTTGAAGATATTTATAGAAGCGGAATTGATCAAGGTGGTATTCAGATTTCATTTTATCATCGGCACCAGCAACAAGTTGGTAGAAAATGTGGAAACTTCTTTCATTAGCACTGTGACGAACAACACGAGATTTTTCCAAAAGGTAGTTATCAATATTGCATCCAACAATTTTTCCATCACCACGGAATTCAATTTTAATGAATTTACCGAAACGGGAAGAGTTGTTGTTTCTGATAGTTTTGGCATTTCCAAAAGATTCAAGCAATGGATTGGTTTTAATAATTTGTTTTTCCAAAGTTCCTTGTCCAGCTTCTTGAGAAGATCCCAAAGCTCCAGCAGTTCCAGCAATGGAAGCTAAGTATTGAATGACTTTCTTGGTATTTTCAGTTTTACCAGCTCCAGATTCTCCGGTAATCAAAAGGGATTGATTATCACGGTCTAATGAAGGAAAGAGAGAAGGGGGGAAAAAAATTATTAGTTAATTAACTTTAAAATAATTCAGTTTTGGTTGTTGTTTTAATTTTTACCTTGTAACATAGCGCGATAAGCTTCATCACAAACAGCGAAAATGTGTGGTGGGTTATCACGACGTTTCTTTCCTTTGTAGAGGGCAACAATTTCATCAGTGTAAAGTGGAAGACGTTTCCATGGATTGATAACAACCAAGAACAAACCAGAGTAAGTCTATTTATTGTATTGTTTGTAATGAGTTTAAAGGAAAAAAAAAAGAAAAAAAAAAGAAGAAAACAAAGAAAGAAGAAGAAAAAAAAATTTACATAAATAAGATTAGAAAGGTAACGGTCTTTCAAGTTAACCAAGACAGACAATTCATTAAGGTGGGTCAAGTTAGCCATATCCTCACATTTGTCATATTTTGGTGGATTCATGGCATCACAGTCGTCTTTGTGAACTTTAAGCTCGCTTCCGGATGGAAGTTTAATAGTCCAGTTGTCACCATCTTTGTTAACAACGGTGCAAGCATAGACTTCGTTTTCGTGGAGGTAAAAAACCCATTGGTTCTTAGCCCATTGTTGGGTTTTGGCTTCTAATTCAGCTGAAGGAACACTAACTCTATCCATTTTGGTTTACTGTATTTTGTTTGTTTTTGTTTTGATATTAGATTTTGTTTTGTTTGTTTTTCTTTTATTTTTTACTTTGAATTTATTTTGTTTATTTTGTTATTGTTGAGATCCTAATTAACCTAAAAACAAAAACAAGCAAAAAAACAAACAAAATAAAGTTAATAAGAGCCAAAACAATAAAATCTGGGAAAAAAAAAAAAATGAAGATTTGAAAAATAACAACAAAAAAAAAAGCAAATCTCAAAACAAAACAAAAGAAATTGAAAAATAACAATGAATAAATAAAAGTTTTTGAAAATAATGAAATGAGGATCAAAATGATCTTTCCAAGATCTTTACTTTTTTCAGATGATTTGTTTGTTTTTTTGGAAAAAAAA
>Ga0209960_1003395_pt1 | contig 13859 bp, 16 predicted proteins | sample ThiBiot_500_plan_2_FD_183947 | JGI IMG/M metagenome (GOLD analysis project Ga0209960, IMG submission 183947) | Wastewater bioreactor microbial communities from Cape Town, South Africa - Thiocy_expt_500_plan (SPAdes) | ecosystem: Engineered > Bioreactor > Thiocyanate-remediating >... | reverse complement strand
TTTTTTTTTTTTTTTTTTCGGGGTTTACTTAGAAAAACGAAAAAAGAAAAAAAAAAAAGTTATTTCTGGGTTTTTCATTTATTTATCCAGCATTTTTGTCCCTTCATTTTTTTTTTGTCTTCTGATTCGAATCCTTTTTGATATCTTATTTGAGTTTCCTTTGTTTCAAACAAAACAAAACTTCTGAAGTATGTGATTGAACTCTCAATATTTATTGAATGAGAAACAACAACATATGAATTTCTTTTTTTTTCTTTTTGTTTTTGTTTTTTTCTTCTTCAGGTTTCTATTTTCTATTTTTGTTTTCAATTCAAATGTTTTTGTTGAAAGGAAGCTTACATTAATGAAATTGAAATTGAAAACATTAAATTGTATTGGAATGAGTCCAAATAATAATGAATTTCTTCTTTTGTTGCTTTTTCTTTTTGTTAGAGCTTGAACTCAATAATACAGTTTCTTGTTATCACAAAGTTCACTCCTTTTTGTTTTCATTTCATTTATTTGAGAAATAATTGAAAGTTGTCCATTTTCATGCTTGAGAAAATTCAAATTTATCAACGTGAACTTTTTTGAGCTTTCATGTCCAAGAGCAAAAGATTGAAGATTGAATCTTTGGTTGTTCATTCCAATAAGTTCACATTTAAATTTAAATCCTTTGATTTGCTCTTCTTCCACTTATAACAATCCAAAGAAGACATCAAAACCAAAGTTCGTAAGTAAACATTTTGAACATCTAAAACACTCAATGCCAACAAGAGCGAAGAAAGCAGTCAATCACTGATAGGAAAGAAAGAATCAACATGATGTCGTTCTTATTCAACAACAACAATGATTGAAAATGTTCTTGTAAATACAAAAAATGTAAAGAACTTTGGACATAAACATCAAAAATTGAATTGAATATCATCAAAACTATAGTTTATATTTATATTTGATGGATAGGTTTTTTTGTGTGCTTTTTAATTGAATTGAAAAAAGCACTTTGGTTTTCCCAACTTTTCACTATCTAATCTTTTTTCTATTTGTTTTTTCTCTGTTTTTTCAACAATTCAAAAAGAGAACAAGTTTATAAAATATCACTATATAATTATTCCCTTTTTGAATTCAAAATTCTTTCAAAAAAAAAATTCAACAAAAAAATGGTTTTTCTTTTCTTTTCCCACATTTTTTCAATCTTTTCTATCATCTTTTATGAAAGTTTTCACAAAATTATGATCATAATTTTGAAATTTTGATGTGTTATTCTTGTTCTCCTGGTTGTTAGCTTTCGTTTGATATATTTTTTGTTGATTTTGGAGGATGATAATGTGTTTTTTTTTTGGAGACTTTTTTTTTTTTTTTTTTTTTTTTTTTTTTTTTTTTTTTTTTTTATTTTTTTTATTTTTTTTTTTTTTTTTTTTTGAGACTTTTTTTTTTTTTCTTTTTCTTTTTTTCTTTTTCTTTTTGTTTGACATTCTTCATTCCTTTTGTTTTTTCTTGTTGAAAACCTTATACTTTTCATATAATTTATAAGATCTTTATAACTTTTCTTTATTATTTTCAAAATAATAAACACAATTTATAATTCTAACTTATTTTATTATTTTCTTTTTTTTTATGAAAAAAAAATTCAATAGGAAAAAGCACCACTTAGAGTTTGTGTTACAGGAGCAGCTGGGCAAATTGCCTACTCACTTTTATTTGGAATCTCTCATGGAGAAATGTTTGGTAAAGAACAACCAGTCATCCTTCAACTTCTTGATATTGAACCTGCAATGGAAGTTTTGAATGGAGTTAAAATGGAATTAGAAGATTGTTCTTTATCACTTTTGAAAGGTGTTGTCTGCACTAGCGATCCACTTGTTGCTTTTAAAGATGCTGATGTTGCCATCCTCGTTGGTGCAATGCCAAGAAAACAAGGAATGGAAAGAAAAGATTTATTAAAAGCTAATGTTGCAATTTTTAAAGCACAAGGAACTGCCATTAATCAAGTTGCCAAAAAAACTATTAAGGTTTTCTTTTTTCTTTTTTTTTTGAAATCTTTTTACCTTTTTTTTTAAATTGTTTTATTTAAAACAAACTTTTTTTTTTGACAAAAATAATTAGGTTTTGGTTGTTGGAAATCCAGCAAATACTAATTCCCTCATTTGTCAACATTATGCAAAAGATATTCCAGCTAAAAACTTCACAGCTTTGACAAGATTAGATCATAACAGAGCCAAAGCTCAAGTATTTTTTTCATTTATTCCTTCATTTTTTTTCTTTTTTCTTTTCCATTACTTTAATTAATATTTGAAAAAAAAAAATCAAATCAAAAGATTGCTTTGAAATTAGGAGTTAGTGTAGAAAGAGTTAAAAATGTTTGTATTTGGGGAAATCACTCTTCAACTCAATACCCAGATATTACTCACGGATATGTCCAAGATTATCCTGAAGCTGGTCAAAGAACACCAATTGAATCAGCTATCAATGATTCTAACTGGCTTCAAGGAGAATTTATCAAGGTCTTTTTTTTTTCTTTTCTTTTTCCTTCATTTTTCTTTTCCTTTTTCTTTTCATTTTTCTTTTCTTTTCTTTTTCTTTTTCTTTTTTGAAAATTATTAAATCTCAATACACCTCAATTTTTAGACTGTTCAACAAAGAGGTGCTGCTGTCATTGGAGCTAGAAAACTCTCATCAGCTATGTCTGCTGCAAAAGCCATTATTGACCACATGCACGATTGGTTCCTTGGTACACCTGAAGTACTTTTTTATTTTGCTTTCTTTTTTTTTTTTATTGACCTTTTTCTTTTCTAAATAGGGAGAATTTGTTTCAATGGCAATTCCCTCCACTGGTGATTATGGAATCGCAGAAGGAGTTTGTTACTCTTATCCAGTCACCATCCATAATGGTGAATACAAAATCGTTCAAGGTCTTGAAGTTTCACCATTCTCTCGTAAAGCTCTTGATGCCACTAACGAAGAATTACTTTCTGAAAAAGCTGATGCTTTTGGTTTCCTTGAACAATAAAAAAAATGAAATATTAAAGTTTTTGAAACAAAAACTTTTTGTAAATCAAAAAATTAATTCAAGTTGTTTTTTTTTTTTTTCAGTTAATTATGATCAAAGTCTCCAAAAAACTCTAGGTTTTCAACATTGGTCATGATGAATCATCTTAAATTATCACAATTATCACAATTATCATTTCAAAGACTTAAATCAAATGCTAATAACATAGTCAGTTTCACTTGAATGAAGATGATACTATCTCGGCGATGAAAATTTAATCGAGAGTCATTTGATTGATTGTCGGGATAAAACAAACACCGCTGAAAGCAAAAAAAAATAATTTAATACAACTCGAGATCTCAATCTTCCAATCGATAACTTATAACTTAAGCAACCCATAAACTCATTTGTTCTTTGAACATTGATATTCACTTTTTCAAAGAACACATTATAATAATTATTTATTTTTTATTGATATTTTTATTGATAATTTTTTTTTTTTTTTTGGTTTTTGAAGTTTATTTGACTGTGAACAAGGTTTCGAATTTATTGATGACTGAATAGATCATGATTATCTTTCAAGATAATGTATTTGATAATATCAATAATTTTTGATGTTATTATTATTATTAATTTATTTCTTTGATGGATGAGTTGAATTTTATTGATACATATATCGATATTTGATATTTTATGATGGCCATTTGTTTCCTGATATTTTTTCATATATTTTTTTCATAAGATATCTGTATTTTATCAGTTTCATTAATTTTATTATTGGAGTTGAAAATAACTTGTATTTGTATTCATTATTTAAAATAATATTTCATTTCTATTTCAATTTCAAAAAATAATAGGAAGAAAAGGTTCAGAGTGTTTGTTTTGTGAGGTCTCAGAAGGTTTAGAAGGAAGTGCCAAGGGAACCCTCAGAAGGATTGGAAGAGAAGTCAAACAAACCAGAGAAGAAGACCCATTTTAGAATTATATTAGAATTATTAGAATTACTTTAGAAATTGTTTAATATTTAAATGGGAACTGAAAGGACACCACTAATTGTAAAATATATTTCACTATTTCATTCATAATTCATAATTTCTAAACCTTTTTTTAAAAAAAAATTGATTGAATAGGACCCTGTTTCAGGTGATAATGACCATACATTCATAGAGGAACCTCCTGAACTTCCTGTATATATTTTTTTTAAATAATCATACTATTTAAATTGATTAATTCAATGATTAATTTTTTTTTTAATGATGATTTTCAAAAGGAAATTGACTCTGATAAACCAATTGATGCAAAGACATTTGATTTAATAATTAAAGAAATTCGATACGCAATTTCTAAAGGTATACATCCAACTAGAATCGCACAAGGATCTTCTGGTTCTTACTTCTGTAGAGATCGAAATGGAAATATTTTGGGAGTTTTTAAACCAAAAAATGAAGAGCCTTATGGAAATTTGAATCCTAAATGGTCAAAATGGCTTCAAAGAAATTGTTGTCCTTGTTGTTTTGGAAGAGGATGGTAATATTAGTATTTTCAAATGAATGATCATCATAATAATACCTTTTTTTTTAAAAAAAAAAAGTTTAATTCCTAATTCTGGTTATATTTCAGAAGCATCAGCAAGTCTTGTTGATCAAAGATTAAATTTAGATGTTGTTCCTCGAACTCAATTAGTTTCATTAGCTTCCAAATCATTTCATTACTCATATATAGATCGACAAAAAAAAATACTTCCTTTAAAAGTTGGATCTTTTCAAGTATTTGTGAAAGGTTATAGAGATGCATCATTATGTTTAGTTGACTTTCAATCAAAACCATTGGCACCAGATTTGAAAAATCAATTTAGAAGAGATTTTGAAAGACTTGTTATTCTTGATTATCTTATTCGAAATACTGGTTTTCTTTCTTTCTTTCTTATTATTTTTTTTAAAAAAACTAATCAAACAAAAAAAACAAAAAAAAATTTTTTTTCCTTCTCAGATCGAGGAAATGATAATTGGTTAATTAAAATTGATTCTCCAAAAGAGAAAAATGCAGATGGAGAATGGGAAGAGGTTCAAAAACCTATCTTAAGAATAGCTGCAATTGATAATGGACTTGCTTTTCCATTTAAACATCCAGATGATTGGAGAGCATATCCATTTCATTGGGCTTTTCTTTCAGCTTCTCAAGTTTTTTTTTTTTTTTTTCTTTTTTCACTTTTATTAAAATTGTTTTCTAAACGATCCAAATAGGTTCCATTTTCAGAAGAAACAAAACAAAAGTTTTTACCAAAGTTAATTGACCCTGATTGGTGTGAGGGTGTTATAGCTGAACTTAGAAAAATTGCTCAAGCAGATCCTGATTTTAATGAAAACCAATTTGGAAGACAAATGGCTGTTTTTGCTGGACAAGTATTTAATTTAACTGAAGCCCTAATGAAACAATTCACCCCTTTAGAACTTGTAAATATGAAACCAATGGTAATTCGTCAAGTTGATCATTCAAATGGTTTCAGAAGGAGATTCCTCTCTTTCCGAGCTTCTGCTCCAACATTTTCAAATTGTTAAGAACTTCAATCTGTATTTAATAATCTTGTGTTTTGAGAAATGAATCAAATAAACAAAAATAAACTTAGAAATGAAATGAAATGAAAATTTAATGATCTAATACAAACTTTTTTTTTTCCATTGAATTTACATTTTGTAGAAAATTAAGATTGAAATCATTCATAAAAAATAAAATCGAAATCAAAGAGAATGACGCACAAGATCGCTGCTGCAATGAAAGATGTGTTAGAAGATCAAGGAATGACTCAAGGCTTTGCAAGTTTCTTTTCAAAAGGAAAACCAATCAATCAATCCTCACTTGTTCTCCTCTCTTATCATTCTCGATATATTGCAACTCAACATGTTCGAAAGTTATTCCAAAGAGAGTTTTTGAATCAAATGAACATCATTTCTTTGGGTGCTGGATTTGATTCCCAATTCTTTGAAATGAAAAGTGTGAAAGAGGAACCAAGGTATTATGTTGAGATTGATTTATTTGAAGTTATTTGTGAGAAAGCAAATGTAATTCAAGAGAATGAATTTTTTAATCAACTTTGGAGAGATGGTAATCAAGAATTTAATGGATTTGAGGTTGATGTTAAAGAAGATGAAAGTTTTAGAATGTTGAAAGCACCTGGTTATTTATTAATCTCTGGAGATCTAAGAGAGAATGAATCTTTGGAAAGGATTAGAAAGTTACTTTCAATAGAGAATGGATTTGATTTTAATTTACCAACATTAATTATTTGTGAATGTGTTATAACATATCTTTCTCCAATTCATTCAGATGGAGTAATAAAATGGATTTCAGATAATTTTCAAAACTCAACTTTTTTTCTATATGAACAAGTTAATCCTTTTGATTCTTATGGAAAATCACTTGTAAATTACTTTAATTCTCAGAAGTATCCATTACTTTCAATTTCAACATATCCAACTTTGAATTCTCAAGTTCAACGATTTCAATCATTAAATTATCAAAAAGTTGAAGCTCTTCATTTATTTCAATCCAATAAATCTTTGATCTCCTTGGAAGAAAAGGAAAGACTCAAAAAGAAATTGAATTTTTTTGATGAACATGAAGAATTTTATTTAGCATCAAGTCATTATTTTATTTTATGTGCTTCAAAATCATTGTCCCTCAACTTTTTTAACACTAATCAAGTTTCAACTTCAACATTTCAATTTCCCTCTCTTCAAATTATTTTATCTTTTGAAAGTATAACTTGTTCAAAATCATGGTGGAGATATGGACATTCATCAGAAGTTTTTGAAGATGCAATTTATTCATTTTGTGGGACAAATACTTCAAGATTAAATGAAACAATAAAATTTTCTATGATCAAGAACGAATTTGAGAAAGTTCAAACAAATGGAAACATTCCATCAAAAAGACTTTATCACTCCTCAATTTTAATTGATACAAAAGTATTTCTTTTTGGAGGAAGATCAAATCCTTCGAATGGATTTAATGATGCTTATTATTTCGATTTAACTACTTTAACTTGGATTTTAATTGTCCCAAATTCAATACCTCCACCTTCAAGATGGAGACATACTCTCTCAAAAGTTGGAAATAAATTATACTTATTTGGTGGAAAAAGTAACTCAATAGTTTTTAATGATTGGTATTCTTTTGATCCTGAGAGCATTGAATGGAAAAAAATTGAATTTCTCAATATAATGTCAACTCCCCAAACTGATCTTGTACCTAGATTTTCTCACTCTTCATTAGTTGTTAATAATTTAATTATAATTCATGGAGGAATGGATTCAAATGGAAATATTTTAAATTTAACACAAGTTTTTGATGTCAACAAAGAAATTTATTGGGAAGTCAAACAATTTCAAGATATTCCTCCTCCAAGATTTTCTCATAAAACATTTTATTTAGGTGATCAATGGATTCTATTAATTGGTGGAATTATTGAGAATGATATTGAACAACAACATCAAATTGCTTGTCTCAATTTCATAAGTGGAGATTATTTTCCCTTGAAACTTGACCCTGTTGATATCAACTCAACATTTTTAATTAATCATACATTATCATATGTCAAGGGTGAAGATAAATTAATTATTTTTGGAGGTGGTGGAAATACATTCTTAGCTGGACATCAATTTAATCAGGATGTATTGGTTATAAAAAATATTTCTCAACTAGTTTCTCAAATTTCATCTTTGAATGTTTCAATTTGAAGAAATGATTTATTTTTTTCAAACTATCTTCGATTACTTGTAATTTATTGTAATATATTGTTGGAATAAATAAATTAACTGAATAGAAAAAAGAAGATCTGAAAGTAAGAAAGTTTCTATTTTCTATTTTCTATTTCTATTTTATTTCTATTTCTAAATTTTAATTTTTATGAACACTATTAAACAAAAATTTTAGTCTATTAGAGATTTCTTCTTGTCCTTGAAAAAGTGACAAAAGGAATGATGCTCTCAATTGGAATCGAACTTCATTAAATTCATAACAAGTTGGAGGGAGAAGAATTGAAGAAAATGGGTTGTTATGATAAAATAAGAAGTTTTGAAAATCTGGAATTGGAAGGTGATGAATAATTGAAATTAAGATTTCTATTTGATTGGCACTCTCTCCTTGTTGTTGTTGTTGTTCAGAACGAATTATCACTTCTGCTTCATCTCTGAAACAAAATCTAAAATTTTATTTATTTATTTAACAAAAAAGAAAAAGAAAAGAAAAAGAAAAGAAAAAGAAAGAAAAAGAAAAAAGAAAAAAATGAAACCCTGCTAAGTGATGAATCGCAATAAGATAAAGGAAGGGATTTCTATTTTTCAAAATAACAGAATTTGTCAACGCTCTGACGAAATTGCCTAATAAAACATCATTTGTTTCAATTGGATAAAGATAAAGTGTAAATCCTTGAGGATATGGTACATCTTCAATTGGAATACAAATTGAACGAAGACTTTCATGTCCTTCATTCCAAACAGCAACTCTACTTTCAATTGGACATAATGTCTTTGAGTTTATTGAATAATTAATTCAAGTTTTTTTTTTTTAAAAAAAAAAAAAAAGAAAGAAAGAAAGAAAGAAAGGAAGAAAGAAAAGAGAAGAAAAGAAAAAAAACAAACTTGAAGTTGAAGAACAACAAAACGAGAAAATAATTCATCTCCATAAGAAGCTGAAGAAAATTGCCCAGAAAATTCAAGGAATAATCGATGGAAAACCATTGTTGAAAATTTGTTGTATTTCTTTCCTAAAGTCAGCTCTTTTCCTGGGGAGAAAGGGTTGAAAGTGATTGGATGATCTGCCTTTGTGTACAATGAAAATAATGCTGAGATGGGTAATTTGATTGAATTCTCCAAGAAAACTTCAGTATTCACTAAATATATTTGCATTAAATTGAAAATTTTTTGTCCTGGTGAAATTCTCTCAATATATCTCATTGATAATCCCTCTAATAATAGAATAAAACGAAGTGTTTGGAGAACTGCTTGATTTAAGGGTGTAGGGAATGAGTAGCTTTTTTTCTCAACAACACAATGTGAAAATATTTGTTGGATTGGAAGAAAAGCCCAGTCACCTTCATCAAATGGATTCACTTGTTCAAAAAAATCTAGAAGTAAGCCTTCAGTTTTTGAAGGATATTTAAATGCTAAACTATTTGATGGAATCTCTCTATCTCTTGTGATTGCACTTTCAAATATTGACAAAATTTGATCTTGTAGCTCTGTAAAGAGATCTTATTTTTTATTTTATTGTTTTAAGAAGCGATTACAAAATACTGAAAAGAAAAAAAAAATCAATTACTTGTATTTTCACTTGTTTGTTGAAGAATATTTAAAAAATTGGGTTCGGTAATAAGATGACTTAAAAGTTGGAGTTTATTTGGGTTTAAGATTTCATGTTGAAGTAATTTTGAAATTAATGACTCTTCTCCTGGAATGGAATGACTTTAAATTTAGATTAATAAAATAATGAGTAAATAATTTCAATGATTCGAATGAAAAAAAAAAAAAAAAAATACCTCACTAAATATACAGAAATTGAAAATCTAAGTTGAAGAAGAGATTTAGTTTCATTAGGGTGAGGATTAGAAGTTTGATTCATCCATGAATAAAAAAAGGAGTTAATTGATCTTGAAAAAAATCGAAGTCTTTTGGCGGCTCTTAAAACAAAATTGGATTGAGAATGTTCTCTGTGAAAAACTTTTTGAACATATTGGATTACAAGTTGAGACATAAATAATTGGTCTTCAATTTGTTTTGATAAATTCCTATTATTATTATTATTTTTTTTTTCAAATCAATTTTTTTTTTTTTTTTTTCTGAAAAAGAATTACTGATGAAGACTAGCAATACTATTTCCAAGTTGAAATAATAAACTCCAACAAGTAAATAAAAGAGTTTGTTGGTGAAATATTTTTAGATATTCAATTGTAAACTTTCTATAAAAACCAGGAAGATTTGGATAACCAAGTAAAAAAGGGAATTCAGTTGCTGTTCCAATAATTTTTGAAACTTCTAAAGAACTATTTTCATCGCATTGAATCAGCCATTGGGAGAAAGGTTCTTTTGTAAGACATAAATTTAATTTAGTTTCTCATAAAAGAAAAGAAAAAAGAAAAGAAAAAAGAAAAAAAAAAAAACCAAAGAATGATTGAGAAAAGAAAATTTCATTGACTTTTTCAACAGCAGATAGAAAATGATCTCCATTAAAGCTTGGTAACAATTTTGCGAATTTATAATAAGTTGAAATAAATCCTAATACTGAATTAAATAGGGGTAAAAATATATTCCATTGAATTTTTGTTTTTTCTTGTTGTAAGTTTATAAAAAATTCATTCCATCTATTTTTTTATTTGTAATTTAATTTTTTTATTTTTTTTTTTTTCAAATTTTTGGTCAATAAATAAATTTCATACTTATTGATAAGAAATGTTGTTAGTGGTATATATTGTGATATGTAACCCCAAAATGTACTTTGATCAGAAGTTTCAATACAATCAGGGTCAACAGAATCTTTAGTTAAATTTTCAAGTAATCTATTTATTTATTTTGAGATTTTTTTTTGTTCTGAAAATAAAGTGATTGATTTTTAGAAGAAGAAGCAAAAAAAAGAAGAGTTCACCCAAAAAAAGAAATTTGAACTTGAACTTCTAAAGAGAACATTTCAGTTGGAGGAGAGAGAAAATTTGTTAATGACATTTCATGAGTCGATTTTAAAAATTCGATTAAACTTGAGTGAAGTTCTAAAAGAGAATCCATTCCAAATCCATATGCTGCAATAGTTCTCCAAAACAAAAGAGCTATTTAATATTTGTCAGAAAAAAATAAAAAACCAAAAAAAAAAAAAATCTAATTTCCAAAAAAAAAAAAAAAAAAAAAAAAAAAAATTTTTTTAAAAAAAAAAAAAAAAAAAAAAAAAAAAAAAAAATAAATACAAAAAAAAAAAAAAAAAAAAAAAAATCAACTTTCTTTCATGAAACATAAAGAATCAAGAGATGGTTTAGAATCTTGACCAACAAGAAATCGAAAGAGTGAAGGAAATATTTTGGTTTGAAGTGTTAACACAGTATTTTTAAAACTGGATTGACAAAGTACTCTTAATAATTTGATTGCTTTTTTCTGTGGGTATCCATATACTTTTTCTGGTTTCTTTTTTTTTGTATTAAATAAATAAGTAAATAAAATTTAAAAATGAAATGGAACTTTTTCAACTGGCCAAGAAACTTGAATAAAATTTTGAGTTATCAATTCTATTAAATTTGGACATTCTAAAATTAGGCCTGCAGTAACATGTGAATGATGAGCAAGTTTCAATAAAATATCAAGAATTGGCTCCACACTTAAGTCAAGTTGATTTCCTGAATTAATTTCAATCACAATATTAAATTGAATTTGCCAGAAAAGAAAGGAAAAAGTCAAGAAATACTTTTCAGGATCAATTCAAGTTTTCCAATTATATTAGTTTCAACAAAATATTGAACAAGATCATGTCCATATTTATCTTCCTCCACTTCTCCACTACCAGGTAAAATCTATTTAAAATTATGAAATTACTTTGAAAATTTGGTACTTTGGGAAAAAAAAAATATGAATGTACCTCTTTTCTTCGAGGTGGTGGAGTCATTTTGCAATTTAGACTTGAAGAATCATTGAGTTCATATAAATCAAAAAGTTGATCCTCTTCTTCATCACAAATAAGTGTTCTCACCTATTTTTAAATAGTTTGAAGTACATATAAAGAAATTATTGGCAAATTTTCAAAAATTCAAGATCTTACAGTTAATAAAGATTCAATTAAAGCTGTATCATTAGTATCGTCAAGTGCAGATCTCAAATACACAGCAATATCTAACTATTCATTGATAAAGTTAAATTTTAGGATCTTTTGATTTTTTTTTTCCAAAAAATAATGAAATAACATCTTGAAAAGTTCTCATAATTTGTAATGATAACTCGTTTCCATAATCTCCTTTTTTTGATTTTTGAATCACAGAGGAAAGGATTTGAATATTAATAATTCTTTGAGAAGGAACCATACTATATCAAATATGTGTCATTTTTTAAAAAAATTAATTACCTACATCAATGTAATGAAATAGAAAAAAGCAACCTTCTCATTAAATATAATATTTCTCCTAGATTATAACCTGGATGTTCTGGAGAATCTCCATGATGAAAAAGTGATCCAGTAACATTAGCTTGATTTTTTTGAACAATATTTCCTTGAAAATCAAAACGGATGTGAGCCAAAGGATGGGTTGAGGAAGTAGAAGTTGATGAATTTTGAGAATTCTTATTTTCAGGAATCATCCAATTTAATTTATTGATTTCTATTTGTTCCTTTGAAAAGTGTTTCTCAAAATCAATTTCTAATTCTGAAAACTTTTGTATAACTTGATCCTCAAGATCTTCATTTTCTTCTGATTCCATTATTTCATCTTGATTTTGAATTTGAGTTAATTCTGAATCAAATTTTACTTTTTTACTTGAATTTTGATTTTCCTTCTTTTTATTCACATCTATATCCATTTTGGTTTCCTTTTCTCTTTTTATATTTCCTTTTTTTGATTTATCATTATCTTTTTGAACATTAGCCTTTTTTTTATTTTCAAAAGGTAAATCAGATCTATGTTTTGGGATTGGAAATGGTTGTCCAGTTGAAACAGGTAATTTAATATCTAATTCAATAACATCTCTTTCCACAACATCATTTAACATTGAAGGATTTGTATTTTCTTCAATATTCATAAATGAATTCATAACTTTTTTTCCTTCTGTTTCCCTTGCAAATCTGGAGAAATAAAATAGATTTATCATTTTTTTTCAAAAAAAGAAAAAGAAAAAAGAAGAAAATTGAAAAAAAAATACTTCGATTTTCTAGGAGGTTTCCTTTCACTCACAGGTTCTTCAATCTTACTTTCATTAAAACTAATAGAATCTTCCCTTGGTGGTTGAAAATCATGAATCTTAAATTCTTCATTTGCTAATGGACTTTCTTTTGCTTCTATAAAAATTTTTTATGCATAAATCAATTGATCAATTCCATTGGAAAAAAAAAAAAAAAAAAATGAAATGAAATGAAAATGAAAATTGACAATATAATAGAAAGAAGAAAATTACTTGATAATCTAACAACTTTTGCAGCAGGTCTCTTTCCACTCTCAAGGAACTGTTTCTGTTCTTCTAATAGTGCTGCCTCTGTCGCATCGCTCAGCACTTCCCTCATTCTTTGTTCCGCCATGTTTTTTTTATTTTTTCAAGTTGGTCAAACAGAAAAACAAGAAACAAAATCAACCCAAATTGTAGTTCAATTTCATTGATCTTAACACTAAATCACTTGTTTTTATTTGAATAAAAAAGAAAAAAATTCTATGATTCTCCTTTTAGATCTGAATTCGGACTAAATCTTCAAAATTTTGATTCGTTTTCAAGAAAAATTTATTAATCTTCTGTTCATTTGAATTGGTACATTTATTGAAAATAATAGTTTGAAAATTAAAGTCTTCCATCTCCCCCTCCAGTACTTTTTTGTCCAGGTAAAGGTTTTCCTTCTTTTCCTTGGAGTCCAAAAATTTTTGTTTTATAAGTTGTTTGTGAAAAATCTTGAATATCATTGAATTCAATTTCCTTTCCAAATTGCTTTATTTTATTTTGTTTTATTTTGTTTTAATTTTTATTGTTACTGTGGAAATGGGTAATAATTTTGAAAAAGACTTGTCATTAAAAAAAAAAAAAAAAAAAAAAAAAAAGATTGTTGTTATGAAAAGAAAAAAACAACAACTTGATCAAATTAAAAATTAAAAAAAAAAAATACAAATCAAAGCTTCTCCTTCAGGTGGACTTTTTAAAAAGCTTGAGATTGCTTCATCTGCTTC
>Ga0209960_1003394_pt1 | contig 13860 bp, 15 predicted proteins | sample ThiBiot_500_plan_2_FD_183947 | JGI IMG/M metagenome (GOLD analysis project Ga0209960, IMG submission 183947) | Wastewater bioreactor microbial communities from Cape Town, South Africa - Thiocy_expt_500_plan (SPAdes) | ecosystem: Engineered > Bioreactor > Thiocyanate-remediating >... | reverse complement strand
TTTTTTTTTTTTTTTTTTTTTTTTTTTTTTTTTTTTTTTTTTTTTTTTTTTTTTTTTTTTTTTTTTTTTTTTTTATTTATGTTTTTTTTTTTTTTTTTTTTTTTTTTTTTTTTAAAAAAAAAAGACTCAAAGTAAATACAACTCTGAAAACCTTTTTACTTAAGAATGTTTCTTTTGGACAGGTTTGATTTCTTTCTTTCTTTCTTGCTTTCCTTCTTTCTTTGATTATTATTACTATGATTATTATTTCATCTGTTTCTTGTTTTTTAATAGGATGGATATGAAGAAATCCCAAAGATCATTAAAACCAATGTTTCAATAACCGAACTAGACCTTAGCTATAACACTATGCAATCTGCTGATATAAAAAGAATTGCAGAAGCTCTTGCTATGAACCGTGTATTAAAAACTCTTAACCTAAGTTATAATCCAAAATCAGGACCTGAAGGAGCAGTTTCTTTTAGTCAAATTTTTGCTATCAATACAAATTCAGCTTTGAGAAAGATTGTTTTTGATGGATGTCAGGCTGGTGATGAAGGAGCTAAAAAGGTGATTTATTTATTTCTTATCAAATTTGAAATAATTTGGAATTTAATTTTTTTTGTTTTTTTCCCTCTCAAATAATTATTTAGTTTGGAGAAATGTTATCTCAAAACAAAACGCTTGAAAAACTTTCTCTTCGAGATAATGGAATTTCAAGTGTTGGAGCTCATGCTATCCTTCAATCATTATTGGTCAATAAAGCTTTGCGAATCTTAAATTTGGAAAAAAATACTTTCTCGCCGACAGATGGAAAGATTTTGGAATTAAAAGCTGCTGTTTCTGGCAGTAGGAGTATTGTTCTTGATACAGCTCATAAAACTCAAAAATAAACTTTTGATAACTTATTGATGTATCCATTCATTTTTTTTAAAAAAAAATGAGAGGAAACAAAGTATTAAATTAACAAAACACAACAACAAAAAAGGAGTTCATTCTTTTGGATGAACTGTCACATTCATTCCTAAAGCATTTGTCAATATCAAAGACAGGGCAAACTATTGAATAATAAAAAAAAAAGTCAGTTTTAGAAAGAAAAAAAAAAGAAAAAAAAGAAAAAAAAAAGAAATAATACTTGAATTTTCTGTTCACCATCTTTTTGTTTCAAACGAAAGTTTTTATAAATTAAAATAAGTGCCATTTTTGCTTCATTCAATGCCATTTGTTGTCCTAAACAGATTCTTGGTCCACCATGGAAAGGGAAATAGTAAAATGCTTTAATACTTGCGATTCTGTCTTCACCCCATCTAATAAAAATTGATAACATCGATATCGAATTAAAAAAAATAAAAGGAAATAAATAAAAAAAATAATACCTGTCAGGATTAAATTGTTCTGCATCTGGTCCATAAAATTCTTCAAATCGAGCCATCAAATATTGTGAGAACATAACAATTGTATCTATATTAAGTTTTAAATTTAATTCATTTTATATTCTTATTTATTTATTTTTTTTTTTTAATAATATAATAGCTCACCTTTTGGAACATAGGTTCCATCTGGTAAAAAGTCTTCAGTGACTGCCATTCTGATATTTACAGGCACAGAAGGATAGAGTCGAAGTACTTCATTTAAAACTTGTTTCAAATATCGAAGGTTTTTAATTTCTTCTGGAGTTGGAATTTCATTAGCAACTTCCTATAATTTTTGTTTATTTATTGATTTATTTTGTTTGATTTTTTTTTTTTTTTTAAATTTTAATGAAAAAAAAAAGAAACCCTATCAATTTCTTCAATCAATTTTTTTTCAATTTCTGGATGAGAAGTCAATAAATAAATTGTCCAACTTAATAATGCAGCAGTGGTGTCCTATTTTTGATATAATTTATTTAATAATACTATTAAAATTTTGATGAGAAATAATAAAAAATGAATTTAACCCTTCCAGCAAGAAGAAAATTGAGACACATATCTTTCAAGTATTTAGCTGAGTGAGGCTAAACAGAAGAAATTTCAAGTTAGTTTATTCTTATTTGAAAAAAATAAAAATAAAAATGAGTTCTATTACATTTCCATCTTCATCAGGTGTTTTGACAAAATGTGCTAATAAATCAGTCCTTTCTTCAATTTTTGGATCATGAATGCAAGAATCAACCATTTTTTCAACAAGATCATGAACAGTTCGGATATGTTTATCATATTCGCTCTATTATTTGTTTATTTTTGAGATAGGAACCAAAAAGAAAAAAAAAAGAAAAAAAAAATAGGAAAAGTATACTTGACTTATGAATGAAGTGACTTTCCAAAGAGGATTTCTTAAACGATAGAGAGTTGCATTTTGTAAATATTCAAATGATTTTGCAAATTCAGAAGGATTTTCCATTGAGTGAAACTTATTTTTTTTTTTTGAGATTGGTTGATTGATTGATTTTAAAAATGGATTAATTAATAAAATTACTTCATAATTAAATAATATGACACCAACGCTATCCAAAGTATATCTCATGAAGAGATCTTGAATATCAATTGAAGAATTTGATTGTTGTGCTTCTTTTAATATCTTAATTAATGTTTGACCATGATTATGGAATACTTGAATCATTTCTAAAATATCATCACGTTGAAAATGAGTTTTAGCAATTGTTCGTTGCTTTCTCCATTCAGGTCCATTACTATTGAAGATTCCCTATTTTTTAAAAAAAAGAAAAGAAACAATAAATGGAAAGATATTTAGAAGAGAGAATAATTGAATACTTGTCCAAGAAAGGGTTTTGAAACTGTGACAAATGCTTCCCCTTTTTCATAATTTTGAAAATTGCTTGTAATAACATGCTAGAATAATAATGATCATATTTTTGAGTTGAGAAATAAGAAAGAAAGTTTGAGAGTGAAAAAAAAGAAAAATTACTTTCAACATTTCAGGATCATTAACAACATAAATCAATCTATCAAGGACTTTGACAGAAAAACATTTTCCATACAAATGATTGCATAACATAAATAATCTTCCCATATGATTATGACCTGAAACGAAGATCTATCCATATTTTTCGTAAGTTATCATCTCAAAGTTTATTTTGGTTAAAAAAAATAATTACTCTGTTTATAACTACATTTGAGAAAATAACTTCCAATCCAAATGGTAAAAAAACAGAACGAGGTTTTAGAATTTTCCTTCCATTAACCTTATGCCTGTTATTTTATATAATATGATTGTATGAATCACAAAAAAAAAAAAAAAAAAAAAAAAAAAGAATCAATAAAAAAAAAAAAAAAACAAAAAAAACAAAAGAATCAATAAAAAAAAAAACAAAATGAAGAGATTACTGAGTCAAATTCTGATAAATTATAAGCACTACACTACTGATAACAATAAACCAAAGTGCATTCTCAACAGAAAAGTTCATTTCCAAGAGCCTCATGATCAACTATCCAAGAGAGAGATCTTCCTCTTCTATTTTATTATTGTATTATTTTATTAGAGGCTGATGTTTAGTTTTCTAAGGTAAACAAATAAAAAAACAAAAAAACAAAAAAAAAACCTCAATATATTTATTATTATTTTTTTGAAAGATATAGAATTTAAAATGTTAAAAATTTAGAATGGATTGATATGAAATTTGATCGAATCATGAGAAGAATCAAAGAGTGATATCGAAATGAGGTTGGGTTAGAGATAGAAGGCAATCAGTAAAATGAAAGGGGAGAGTTGCCCGTTAATTGATTTTTGCTTTATCTTTATCAATAACCTCCTATCCCTTCAAATTGTGTAAACCCAAAAAGATAGAAATAAAACTGAAAGAATATCTATTTGAATAGAATAAAATGCAATCTCTGTAGAAATAAATTGATTTTATGTTTTGATTTTTTTTAAAAAAATAAAATAAATAAAGAATTAAAAATCGAACAACAAGAATGTTTCTTTTCGATTGCAGGCACACAGTCAAGTGACTTTTTGATAAATTGTTGAGGTATTAAAATTTTGAATCAACGAACAAATGTTTGAATTCATTTCAAAGGTACTAAAACTCAAAAAATATGTTTCAATTCTTTTCACTTTATTTCCTTTCATTAGTTCATGGGACACATTTTTTAAAGATCAATTATTTATTACACTCGAATTCATTTCAAAGGGAGTTGAATTACTTTCCAGGTCCTGGAGTGGCTAAAGCCAAGACTACAAAATTTTCAGCAAAAACTGCAATTTTCTTTGAAAACCAACTAATATCTTGATCTTTCCCTCTTGCTTGAGCTTGTAAGAAACCTGTGAGATGTCTAAAAGGAAAAAAAAAAAAACAATTAAATGAAATTAAACTAAAGTGATTGATCAAAAAAGAAGAAGAATTACCTTATTTTGCCTGGTAAGCTCAAATAAATTGATTGAAATAAGGCAAGAAAAGCTGCAGTATAAAGATCACGTCGAAAATGATTAAAAATTAATCAAAAAATTTCAAATTTATTTCAAAAAAATAAAAGAAATAAAGGTTAAATAAAAAAATACGAAAATGTTTGTGGATATTGATATTGAGATGAAATTGGAGATGGTAAGAGAGCACTTGTAACAATTTTCAAGGTATTAAATGGTAAAAACTTTTCCCATAACAATGGTTTGAGAATAGCATCTGCAATAATTTTTGCTTCAGGAGTTATTGTCAACAATGTTGAATTACAAACTGTAAAGTAGTATTCCATAAAACTTTGTTTTTTTAAAAAAAATAAAAAAGATTTTAAATGAAAGTTAGAAAATAAAAAATCAAAAAATAAAAAGAAACCTTTGATAATTTTGTGGAAGAGAACTCGGTGATACTCCAAAAGGGATTCCAGCATTTCGGTAATATTTATAAAGTTGTTCTTTTTCAGCAAGAGTTAATGGTTGAACAATAAGTTCATATATAAACATTTGGGTTTCAAGCAATGTTGAATGAACCCATTTTAATGCTTCTTGATTATGAGCTGTGTAGGTTCCTCCAACTTTATTTTATTGATTTATTCAAAAAAATTACTTTTTTAAAGAAAATTATGATGAAAAATAAAAGAATACCTCTGAAATGACCAACCGCAGAGTTGAATTCTCCATGTACTCGATCATGAATCGCACGAACAACTCTAGCTGATTTTAATGTTGTTTCAAGATCTCCATAAGCTATTTAGGAAAATTCAGTTTTTCATTTTATTTTTTTCCTAGAATGAAACAAAAAATGATACTGATTCTAAATACATATAAGAAAGTTTTTTGGAATCGACTGAGAGGATTTTTTAAGACTTCTGAATGTTCAAAAACTCCTATTTTAATTGTATTTATTTTCATTTTTTTTTTTTTGAATGAAAGAAAACCTTTTGAAACATATGGATGAGCACTTTGAAGGATTGCAGCTGTACCTCCTGCAACAAATGGAGCTGATTCTGCAAACACTTTAAATACAATATCACCACCCATTGACATCATTCCAACTTGTTTATCTGGAACCTATTCAAAGTCATAAATCATGATTAAAACAAAATAATCAAGAAAAAGAAGAAAAATAATACCATTTGTTCAAGTGACTTTAATCCTTCCTCAAATTCTTCTTTAGAAACGATTTTCTCATCTGGAATATACTCTCGACCAGCGAAAGTTTGAATCAAAGCTCTTCTTTTCTTTAAAACTTGGAAAATTCTGTATACATTTCGAATGTATCTAAGTAGAAGATAAGTCACTGCAATTGCAAGAAGTTTCTTTCCAATCATTTCTTCTTCTTCTTTTGTATTTGATTCCAATGAAAAGGTTAATGTTCTTCTACTTCAATGTCTCTCTTCTGGTTTGGTTTATAAAGAAATCTCTAAAATCAAGAATGAAAAAAATATTTAGTTTTGGAATTTTGAAAAGAAAAAAAAAAAATGAGAGAATTTTTTTTAAAAAAAATTTGAAAAATATGAAAGAAAGAATGCTTTTTAAATTTCAAATAATTTAAAACAACAAATTATTAGTAAATGACTCAAGTAATGAACTGAATCATTTAAATAAAGTTCGCATCAATTGAGTTGTTCGTTTTGTTGTTTTGTTTTGTCCCGAAAAGAAGGGAAGGTTGAGTTGAAGTTGAGTTTTCGATTTTTTCAACAACCAAACTCAACAACAAAAAAACAATCAATTATTGTCTATTCAACTCTTAAATAAGAAAAGAATAAAACATCAATTAAGAATTTACAAAGTCTATACCTTTAACAAATGCAGTTGTGAATCTGAAAAACTGTTAATTTTCTAATTGTTTTTCTAATTGTTTTTTTTTTTTTTTTCTGTTTTGGTTTTTGTTTTTATCACACTCACGTGATTGAATTTCCTTTTTTAATCAAAATTTTCAAATATTTTGAGAATGATTCTCTTTTTTTGTTGCTTGCTTTTGATGGTGATTGGAACAACCACAACTTTTATAATCTTAAAATTATAAAACAAATAAACAAAGATTTTGAAGGGAAACAATGGAAAATCAAATTCTAAAGCTTTACTTTCAAATTCAAATCAATCAATCATGGTAAGTTTTTGGGGTTTAAAAAAAATGGTATCGAAGTCAATGAATTCAATATTGCTTTTGATTAAAAAAAGTAAATTGAGACATGCTATGATTACTTTGTTCTTTATTTCAAAAAGGAATGATCATTTAAAGAAGTTGTCCTTTTTGGACAAGAGAGTTGATTTTGGAGGAAATAGACATATCAATAGTTTTGTCATCAAGTTGAAGAATAAGTCCACCAATAATTTCGGGTTTGACTTCATTGACGATTTTAGCAGTTTTAGCACCTTTCAAGAATGATCTTTTGATGACTTCTTCAAGTTTGGTAAAGTTAGCTTTGTCAAGAGGCTATTTTTTATTTTTAAGAAAATTTTTTTTAATTTTTGTAATTTATTATTTTTTTAATTTTTTAATTTTCTTTTTTCTTTTGATTCTTCGAAAGTTTTCTTTTTTAAAAAAACCAACTGAAAAAAAAAAAAAGCATCTTGAATAAAATAATAAATAAAATTACTTGAGCAGAGATAACAGTGACATGTTTTTCTCCTCTTTGGGCACTTGTAAGTTGTTTGTAAGAATCAACAACTTTTTCAAAGATTCCAAGACGTCCATTTTCATTCAAGGTAGAAATGAAGTTAGTTGAGATTTCACCAAGTTTGAATTTTTGGGCCAAGACTTCCATCTATCCAAATATAAAATAAATCATTTTTATTTGAATTTCTTCTTTTAAGGAACAAAAAAGAAGAGAATCATACTCCTTTAAGTTTGGTTTCATGTGAATTGAGTGGGCTTCCAAAGAAATCCTTAATTTTTTTGTCTTTGTGGATGACATCTGCGACTTGTTCTAATTCTTTTTCAACCTTATCAAGGGAACCTTTTTGAGAGGCAACAGTGAAAAGGGCAGTTGCATATCTACCTTCAACTCCATGAAGACGGATGGGGACCTTTAAAAAACAGAAAGAAAAAAAAAAAATGAAATTTATTCAACAAAATAAATAACCCAATTATTATTTTACAAATAAATAACTCAATAAAAAAAGAAAAAGAAAAAAGCTTACATCAACATGTGCAGTGCTGAATGAACGAGCTGATGCCTAAATATAATTTGAAATAAAAAATTGAGATTAGAAATTTGAGATCATGGATTTTTTTCAAAAAAAAAGGATTTCAATAAATCCCAAAAAAAGCCTTGCGATCTTTATGGCAAAAAAATAAATTGGAAAAAATAAAATAAATTGGAGAAAGAAAAAAAAGAATAAAGATAAGAATAAAATCAAAATCAATCAAAAATAATCAATAAGAATTAAAAAGAAAAATAAATCAATCAAAAAGAATAATCAAAGATAATAAAAATCTATTTTTATTAAAAAGATTAACTTTGGGAGAAAAAAAAAAAAAAAAAAAAAAAAAAAAAAAAAAGAAAAAAATATCAAAAAAAAAAAAAAAAAAAAAAAAAAAGGATTATAAAATGAATTTGAAGATTGAATCAAACTTTCAAAAAAAGATTTTTGTGTGCAATATTTAATAAAAAAAAAAAAATTGATATAGATTAAGAATGAATGAATGAAAGAAGAGAGTGAAAGAGTGAATCTGACTCTAAGGGAAGAACTGAGCCCGAGGCGAGTAGTGAAAGCCATCTTTTATTTTCTCAAATCAACTGAAAGCGAATTAAAAAAATGGCGGAAAAAAAAATCAAAAAAAAAAGGAAAAAAAAATTATCCTTTTGATTTTTTTTTTTTTATAAAATAGTTTGAATTAGAAATTAGTTTCAATGATGAATCGAGGTCAAAGTAATACTTGAAACTTGAATAGAAGATCACAAACATCGTGGAAAATGCCACAAATTCACAATTCCATCGATTCATACTCCAAAATATCTCTCAAACTTTTCACACTAAAGCTCATCAAGTCGACCATTTATTGATCCTGTTTCTTCTTTATTTTACAAATTGGATTCAAGTAGTTCTACAACTTGATCAAATACTTTCTCTGCTCGACTTTTTATAGCAAACTCTAATTGAAATACAAGATTTGAGACAGTTCTTTTTGATTGATTGCAAGTTTCTAATTTTGAAAAATTCTCCATCATTTCTCCAATCTGAGTTTTAATTTTGTTTGGAATTTCATCAGGATCTATTTCAACTCGAAACTCTGAATTGAATCCTTGACTCAGTGAAACAATATCCTTCCAATTTTTGAGTGAAAAATATTCAATTGGTTTATCTCTTCCTGGTCCTTGTTCTTGTTCTTTATTTTGGGTCATGATTGAATTTGAAAATAAAAGAAAAAGTAAAAGAAAAAAAGAAAGAATTACTTGAATTTGATTGTGATTGAGTTGAAATTGAAACTTTGATTCTCATTCCTTCTTCTAAATCTTCCATATCATCCAAAACAAAAAAATTTCCATTGTCCTTGAATTCTAATACAAAATCTGCATTGTCTTCAAGTTGTTTAATTTTTATTCGAATATCACGTTCTAATTCTGGTAATACTTTTGCTGCTGTTTTTACTTTGTACAATTTACCATTGTGTTCAATTTCATAGGTTGTTTCTAAAAAAGTATTTATTTTTTGATTGTTTGAAAATTGGACTTTTTTTCAAAAAAAGAAAGGAAGAAAATAAATACTTTTTAACTCTTCCTTTTTTGTCTTCTCTTCTACCAACTTTTTCTTTTCGTCTTCTATTTTCTTTCTTTCATCTTCCAAATTTTTCTTTTCTTCTTCAATCTTTGTTTTTTCTTCATCAATTTTTTTCCTTTCAGCCTCTTTTCTCCTTTTTTCCTCATCTTCAGCTTTTCTCCTTTCTTCTTCAACTCCCTTTCTTTCTTCCATCTTTTTCCTTTCTTCTTCAATTTTCCTCCTTTCTGCCTCTTTTCTTTTTTCTTCCTCTTCGACTTTTCTGATTTCTTCTTCCCACTTCCTTTTTACCTCATTTTTTATCTTTGTTTCTATTTCATCTTTTTTTCTCTTTTCTTCCTCAAACTTTTTTCTTTCTTCTTCAATTTTTTTCCTTTTCAATTCTTCTTCCAACTTCTTTCGTTCTTCTTCTTCATCTAAATTTAAAAATTCGCAAAATTATATAATAGATAATGAAAAATGAGAATATAATATAAACTTACCAGGCAAACCAAGTTCTTTTCTCAATTTTGTTCTTGTTCCATTTTGATTTCCTTGAAATGATTGTATCAATTCAACAATTTTCGTTTTTCCGAGTACTTTTGCCTCCTCAAGCGCAGTTCTTCCATAAGAATCGTCTTTTTTATCAATATCTATTTCTCTTCCACACGCGAAGAGATATTTCACAATTTCAATCCGTTCTCTGTTACAAGCAATCCAAAAAGGTGTTTTGCCATATTTATCCGCCTTATTGATATAAACTCTTTCATCGTTTAATAGTAATTTCGCGATTTCAATATGACCTTCCGAACAAGCATGCCAAAAAGGTGTCCAACCATATGTACCATCCCCTTTATTGGTATCAACTCTATTATCATTTAATAACATTTTCACGATTTCAAGATGTCCCCTTCTACAAGCAGTCCCAAAGGAAGTCCCACCATTATTCACTGCTTTTCTGATATCAACTCTATTACCATTTAATAATAATTTCACAATTTCAATATGTCCATGATCACAAGCAATATAAAAAGGTGTTCGACTATATTTATCTCCTTTATTGATATCAACTCTTTGTTCATTTAATAATAATTTCACAATTTCAATATGTCCGTTCCAACATGCAATATACAAAGGTGTTTGGCTATATTTATCTGCTTGATTCACATCAACCCTTTGTTCATGTAATAATAATTTCACTATTTCAATACGTCCTTTTTCACAAGCAATATAAAGGGGTGTTTCTCCATTCTTATCTGCTTGATTGACATCAACCCTTTGTTCATGTAATAATATTTTTACAACTTCAGTGCGTCCTTCTTGACAAGCAACCCACACAGGTGTTGCTTCGTTTTGATCCGCTTTATTCACATCCACTCTTTTATTATTTAAGAATAACTTTACAATTTCAATATATCCAATATAACAAGCAACATAAAAAGGTGCGTGGCCAACATTGTTCCGACCATTTGCTGCTCTATTGATATCAACTCTTTGATCATTTAATAATAATTTCACAATTTCAATATACCCATTATAACAAGCAACATAAAGTGGTGTTTGACTATCCTTAGATTTTGTTCTGAAAATGTATTTATCTCCTTTATTGATATCAACTCTTTTATCATTTAATAATAATTTCACAATATCAATATGTCCAAATTCACAAGCAACATAAATAGGCGTTTTTGAAGATTTTGGTCCATTCTCCCAATTGACATTAATTTGTGAACTTTGAAGTAAGATTTCAACTTCTTGAACATTTCCAGTCTCACAAGCTTTCCAGAGTCGTTCTTCCATTTTTTTTTCAAAAAATGACACTAGTTCGATTCAATTCAAATTATTTTTATACTAATTTAATTCTAACAATTTAAAATCCTCTTGAAGCAAAAAAAACTCGTAACTCAGTCCCTTATTACTATTTGTTCAAAAAAAAGATAAAGTCCAAACAGAGACTGTATCAAAGAGTGGACTTTTCAATTCAAAGACAAAGACCCTCTTCCGAAGAATTATGGCAATGTTTACTTTATTGATTTAGTTTTATTTTCCAAAAGCTCGAAGCAATGGTGAGACTCTGAGTTATTACGATTTGTTTGGTTCAAAAGACAAGTCAAAACATAGATTCGTGAGTTTCAAAGAGTGTAAAATCCAATTCAATTCAATTCAATTCAATTCAATCAAGACAAAGACAAAGAAAGCAAAAAAGAGAGTTTGAAATTGAACCATTCTAAGACAAAATCGAAGAAAATGAATCGATCTGGCTTGTTGTTGTTGTGTGCCTTCTTTCCCTTTTTCATTCAACTTCACATCTCTTTTCAAATGATTTATAACCTATTCCCCAAACTCCAAACTCTTGTATTCTATGATTTTATATGATACTTTTTATTTCAGATTGATTCAGATTCATTTATTACAACAATTCAAACTGTTTTTCTTTTTTTGAAACTGTTGATTTCTTGTAGATATTTATTGAATCGTTGGCTGCTTGTTTTGTTTTGTTTTATGAATAAAAAGTCTATTTTTGTCATTATATGATCATAATATCATTCAATGTTATCAAATATTATTAGAGTTATATCAATATTCAATGTATGAAAGAGTTCTTTTTTAAAACTATTTTATTAACTAATTCATTCATTAACTTCTTTATATTTCTTTGACGATTTCTTGACGAAGTTTTGCTTATTGTTTGAAAATGATTAATGTTAACGGCTCCCCTGTTTCATTATAAAGCTTTTGAAAACTTTATAATTTCAATTATTAGATCTAATAGTTCTATAATTATAATTATGTTTTTATATTTATCTTTCATTATATTTATATTGAAGTTGAAATTATGAAACAACAAACAGTTATAATTCTATATAATAATAGATACAAATATTTGTTTCAGAAGTTAAAAAGAATTCTAACGTTTATTTTATTTTGTGAACAATAGGATCTCAAAACTTGAAATATAGTAAGTTAATAACTTTCAATCTTGGAACAATGTGAACAAGAGATATCATTTTTAGTTTTGGATGATAACTGAATAAGAGAATAATGGAATAATGGAATGGAAGAATTAGTTTACCAAAGGAATATTGACTCACAACAACATTCATTCAAAGTCAACAAACTCTTGATTCCAATATGAAACTTATTCAATCCTTTAATTTCTATTGATCAACTAATTTAAAATTAATTGAAAGTTAATTCTCATGAAGCTTATCAAAACTCATTAAAACCTTTTAATTTTGAATGGAAAGTTAACCAACAACCAACTTAATGAAAGAAGAAAAAGAAAAGTTAACAGTAAAATGATAGTAAATATTTGGATTGAATAAATTGAATTAGTTTAAATGAATTGAAAATTTCTTTGAACAAAATGAAGAGGAGAAAGAGAAAGAATCATCTCCTTATATTATTTTGCTTAGAACAAACTTAGAACAAACTAATGAATTCTTTTTCTTTTTTTAATAGGGACCCAAGTCAATTTCTAATCTTTTGAAGTTTTAAAGAAAAGAGGGAAAACAGGAAAAGAGTTTGAGTTTGGATTGAGAGAGTATTGATAGATTAAGTAAGTAAAAGAAAAAAGAAAGTTAATTGAGAAAGATGTCGGACTTTAGTCAACAGTTGATCCAAAGTTCAAAAGTAAATGATACTGAAACAGCCACACACCTACTTAATCAAATGTACAAGTAAGATTTAAATTAGATTTGATAAATATCATTGAGATTGGAAATTTATTTTGAAATATTGTTATTTTACAAGAAACAAAAAAAAAAATAATAGTTATTCTGTCTCTCCAGCATCAGTCATTGATGAACATGGTTCAGGTCCTTTACATTGGGCTGCTGCAAAGGGTCATTATGAAATTGCACAATTATTTCTTGAGAATTCTTTTCCACCAAGTGCTCAGTATCATTTTTTTTTTTTTTTTTTTTTTCCTGAGATGTGATAGTTTTTTCGTTGGGATAAAGGAAGGAAAAGAAAGGAAAAGAAGGAAAAAGAAAAATATTGAAACAAGTGAAACAAACAAACAAACAAACAAATTCAATTCAAAATGAGATGAACATGAAATATTGGAAAGTGATAAATGAATTGACTTTTTTTTTAAAAAAAAAAATCTCAATAGAAATCATACAGGAGACACACCACTACATTGGTGTACTTTACTAGGAAAATCAAGAGTTGTTGAACTATTATTATCCTACAATGCTGATCTCTATATTCCAAACAATCATGGAACAACACCTTTAGATATTGATTGTTCACCTGAAATCAGAAAATTACTTTTTGGTTTCTTTCTTGACTTACTTTCCCCTTTTCTCTCTTTTTTCTTCTAAATTTATGAATTTGTTTTATTTTAGATCAACAGCAAAAATTAGCATCGGCTCCAAAGAGACGTATTTTTTTCTTCCTTCTCTTTCTTCCCCTTTTGAATCTAAATTCACTTCCCTTTAACTTTTTCTTTTTAATATAGCTCCTCCTAAAGAACAATTACCCCCACCCCCACTCCAAACTCCTCAAAATAATGGACATCAATATCAACCACCTTCTCAACCACAGTCTCAAACAATTCCTAACAGACCAACTTCAAATCCTCCCAGTTTACCAACAACTCCCAGACCTACATCTTTATCAAATATCAATACAAATCAAAGTAATTTACCTCCACCACCTCCAAAACAACAACCTCAACGTCAAAATTCTATAGGTTTTTTTTTTTTTTTTTTTTTTTTTTTTTTTTTTTTTTTTTTTTTTTTTTTTTTTTTTTTTTTTTTTTTTTTTTTTTTTTTT
>Ga0209960_1003393_pt1 | contig 13864 bp, 16 predicted proteins | sample ThiBiot_500_plan_2_FD_183947 | JGI IMG/M metagenome (GOLD analysis project Ga0209960, IMG submission 183947) | Wastewater bioreactor microbial communities from Cape Town, South Africa - Thiocy_expt_500_plan (SPAdes) | ecosystem: Engineered > Bioreactor > Thiocyanate-remediating >... | reverse complement strand
CTGACAATTAAATAAAGGAAAGTTGAAGCAATCAATCAGAATATCAAATGAGTCACTCATGTAATCGCATCAAAGTTGAATAAATAAGCAAAGAATGGGAATGTTGAGTTGAAGAAGAATGTCTGCCATGTTTATTTTGTTATTGGAAATGGTCACCTGATGATTGTGTTACTATTACTTTACTATTATTTTACTATTACATTACACATCATCCTCGCCCTTTTCCTTCTCTTGGCTCTCTTCCTCCTCATTCAACAACAACCAAACTCACATAACCCATCACCACAATACAAATACAACTACATTCATAAAAAAAAGTGGTTTAGGATCGAATAATATACTTGGTTTGACGAGTATTTTTTTTTTTTTTGTTAAATTTTTCCCCAAAAAATTTGGAAAAAAAAAAACATTAAAAAATTCAATAAACAACTTCTCCTTGGCAGAGATGCTCCCACAAAGAAATGTCAACCCTCAGAAAGTCCAAGCAGAAGCTCTTATTGGTAATAAAAACATATTTTTATTCATTCCTCTATTTTATTTTGTATGTGTATCCTCTTTTCATTGGAAATTTACTAATAAACTTTAATAGAAAGGGCTATTACTGACACAGGAAATGAGGAAGAAATGATTGTATACCGTCTTGAGGTTTGTGACTGGATTAGCCAACAAAAAAGAGATGGGTGATTATTTTATTATTATTACGAATCTTCTTGATTCTTTCCTCTTTTATTATTAGCATATATATATTAATGTTCTTTCTTTCTTTTAAATTTAAAAAATGAACTTTGAATGAATAGACCATCAACAGTGACAGAGATATTACTTACCAAAATAAATCAACGAAATGAAAAAATAGCTTTACTTGCATTAGAGGTAAAATCAATTCTACAATAAAATAAAACTCCATAAATTGATTTTTCATGACATTGAAAAAAAAAATAAAATAAAAAAATAAATAAGCTTCTTGATACTTGTGTTAAAAATTGTGGTTTTCCTTTCCATTTACAAATTGCAAGCAAGAGATTTTTGAATGAATTAGTCAAATCTTTTCCTGAAAGACCTCCAGTTAATTCTTTTTTTTCTTTTTTTCTTCATAAAATAATAAAATTTTAATTTTAATTTGAATATAGGCTCATTTGAATCCAGTCCATTCTAAAATTCTAAGATTTATTCAAATTTGGAGAAGCTCATTGTGTTCAAAATCACGTTATAAGGATGACCTTCAATTAATTGCTGATATGTACAAACTCCTTAAAACTAAAGGTTACTATTTTATTATTTTGATTCAATTTTGAAACCTTGAAATCTTGAAATCTTGAAATCTTGAAACATTTTACAGGATATACTTTTCCAAGAGTCAAAGATCCAAATTCTTCTTTGGTTGTAACAAATGAAATTCTCTTAAATGAAGAGGAATTGGAAGAACAAGATAAAAAAGCTCAAGAAGCTGTTTCTTTCTTTTTTCTTTCTTATTATTTTCTATTCCATTTTTTTTTTCCTAAAAAATTTTCTTTTAGAAACTTGCAGAGTTACTTCGAAGAGGAACTCAACAAGATTTAATTGCTGCTAATGATTTAATGAAAATTATTGCTGGTCATGTAATTTTTTCTTTTTTTCTTTTCTTCTTTCAATACAATTCCTATAACAATAAAATAGGAAGCTCAAACTGATTATAAAGTTCAAGTTGAAGATCAGTTAAATAAACTTGAACAACTAGGAAAAGATACTATTGCTTTGTTAAATTCTATTCAACCAGGGGAAGATGTAACTTTAAATAGAAAGTTACAAGTAGTTTTTTTTTTTTTTTTTTTTAATTTTTTTTTTTTTATGCACATGTCTTTGAAAAAAAAAAATTTTTTTTTTTGTTCCTTTATTTTTATAGGAATTGATTGGAAATTGTAGAGTAGCACATCCAAAAGTTCAAAAGTATATTTCAGAAGAAAAAAATGAGGAGAGAATTGGTTTTGAATTTTTTTAAATTGTTATTGCTAATTATTAGTTTTTTTTTCTAATTTTTTTTTTTTTTTCTCCTGAAAAAAAGAAAAACTTCTTGCACTCAATGACACAATTAATGGTATTTTTGAGAGTTATGATTCATTAAAAGCTATTCACGATCCAAGTCAAAATGAGTATTTTTTATTTTTTTTTTTCCTTCTTCCAAAACAAATTCAATAACCCAAATTAAATTAAATTAAATAACTTTCAAGACGAGAAATACCTCAAGAATCAAATGTTTCAACTTATGTCCCCGAAACAATTAAAGAAACCCCCCCAAAAGTAACAAAACCTGAAGAACCATTAATTTCTTTAATCGATTTTGATTCTGAACCAGTTCAACAAAACACAGGGCCAACATTTACTGGTATTCATATTTTTTTTTTCTTTTTCAGAAAAAAATGAATTTCTGTGATTCTTAATATTTATTTTTCTTGGTGGATAGACTTCTTTCAAAAACCTTCCACAGAACTTTCCCCACTTCAAAGTCAGAACGGAACTTCTAATACAACAAATCAACCTCAATCAGACTTTAATCAGACAAATTTCACTCCACAAAATCATTTTCAACCAGACTTTAGCTCAAATTTTCCTCCTCAACAAAATTTCCCTCTCCCTCAACAAAATTTGAGTCCTACTCTTCAACAAAATGGATTTCAACAACAACCCAATTTAGATCTAAATTCCAATATTTCACAACAAAATCAACCTGTACAAACACCAACTTTTTCTGAATCAATTGGTTAGTATTTAATTTTCATTTTCCCTTTCTTTCTTTCATTTTTTTTTTTTTTTCTTTTTCCATATTCTACATTTTTTAAAACAATAATAAATATTCATTATTATTTATTAGCTGCTTCAGTTATAAATAAAAATGGATTGGAAATTGTAGCTGGATTTCAAAAAATGAATGGTCGAAATGATCTCCTTCGAATTCAATTAAAAATAATTAACCATCTCCCACTTCCTTTCACAGACTTTCAAATTCAACTTGCTGTTCCAAAAGTAATTTCATCCTTTCAATTGTTTTTCTGTTATTTATGTTGCTTGTTTTTTCTCAACAATTTAGAATTTTAAGCTCAAACTTGATGCACTCTCCTCAACTACCATTCCAGCTTCCAGCATAAATCAACCAGTTACACAAGATGTTTATATAGAAAATACCTCTAATGTTCTTTTTCTTTTGAAAACAAAAAGAAAAAAATTGACATTTTTTGAAAACAAATAGGTCCAACTCCGTATTCGTTACAAAGTTTCTTACAAACTTGGAGGTCAAGAAATGAATGACCAAGGAGAATTCGCCAATATCCCTCAACTTTAAGATCTCTCTCATTTTTTAAAAAAAAAAAAATTTTATTAAAGTTCTAGATAAAGTTATATTCTTGTTTTCTTGGTGTTATTTGATCCCTCTTTTACAAACTTTGTCTTGAGGTGATTTTTGATTTGAAAAAAAGAACAAACACACAATCCAAATATGACGTCATTAAATAATTATTGATTGATTGGGATTCTTCTCTATTGAAGTGCTTCTAACTCAAGTTTCAATTGAAAGATTTATAATTTAAACTATTTAAACTATCAACACCAACATTAGAGACAAATAAAAAACCAAGGATTAATAATTGGAAATAATTATAATTCAATAAATGGAGAACAACTTGCCACCTTGTGGTGTTGAGGATATCTCAGTCCCAAATCTTCCTAGCCCTTCAAATTCTAATTCAAATACTTCAAACTCAATTCCAACTCCAAATATGAATTCAAATGCAAATACAAATACAAATTTATTGAACGAAAGCTCAACTTCCTCAACTATAGACTCAAAGTTAACATCAAATGAAAATTCACCTCCAACCTCAAATTCGACTTCAACAAACTCGAACTCTTCCGGTTCCAAGAATCAAGAATCAAATGTAAATATAGATGCAAATTTATCCTTCACTTCAAATTCTATTCCAATAACTGCCTCAAATGCAAATTCAACAACTCAAAACTCAACAAATTCTTCAGAAACATCAACACAACCCTCCGATATCAAAAACCAAGAACAAAAGCCAACTTCTCTTCAACAATCAATTGCTAATTATATTTTTTCATTTTTTCCAAATATTCCACAATTTTTATCATCAAAAACTCCAAATAAACCAACTGTTACATCTACACCTGCAACATTTTCAAGTCTTAGTGAGTCAGGATTTATTGAAAACCTTCAAAATGCGAATTGGGGAATGGAAATCTTTGAAAATGTTAATGATTTAAGAGATGATCAAACACTATGCATTTGTGTTTTTGGAAGAGTTTCAACAGGAAAATCTTCATTATTAAAAGCTTTCTTTGATATGGCTCCTGATGATGACTTATTCCAAGTTGAGGATCTTTTCCGAGTGGATGCTCAAGCTGGAACAACTCAAAGACCTGGAGGAATGGTCTTAAATATCCCAGATAAAAATCAAAACAATCTTGGGAAAGTTGTTATCCTTGATTTACCTGGACTTCATGAACCTGGGCTTCAGCCAAACAAAGCAAAAGATGAACATTTCTTGAAACATTTATTACGGACAGAATTTCGTAGAAAACTTATTGATGTTGGCATTTTTGTAATCGATGGAGTTGTTACAGACACCCAACAAAAGGATTATCAACTTCTCTCGAGTGTCTCAAAGAAAGTCTTTGTAGTTTTCAACAAGATTGATTCCCTTGAATACTTACAGAAATCAAAAAGACAAGAGATTTTAGATGAAGCAAAAAAACAACTTGGAGTTTCAGAAATCTTTCCAACTTGTTGTAAAGGATTTGATCCAAATGCTAATCGTGAAATTCCTGGATGGTATGATGTTCGTGGAGTTGATGAACTCAAAAAAGCAATTTATAGTTTCGTGTATCAGTATAAACAAAAAGAATTCTTAAATGAATTAAAGGACAATGAATTTTGGGGTGGAGTTAAAAGGATAGGATTACAAACTGTTGTTGGAGTTGGTGTTATTGCTTTGGCGATAGCATCAAGGTCCCTTTAGAAAAAAAAGAATCGAAAAAAATAAAAAAATGAAAAAAATAAAAATAAAAATAAAAATAAAAAATGAATTTTTTTTTTATTTGAATGAGATGGTCTGAATACAAAATATAACAGTTTCTTTTTTGTTGTTGTTGTTGATTTGTAAAATGGTTGCAATAATTAAGCAACAAAAATTGGTCCTTTTGTTTGCTTATTTCCTTTAACTTTAGGTTTCCATTGTGATTTTCCTCTTCTTGATTTCTAAAAAACAATTAAGGAGAAAAAAAAAAAATTATTGAACACAGTTTAAAATTTTAATGAATTAATCAATGAAAGAATAAGTAATAAAAAAACCTTTGCTTTTCCAAAATCTCGAACTTTTTGAAATTCAACAGGCATTTCATTTTCTTCAAATCCTTCTTGAAATTTATGTTCAGCAATCAAAGGAAGAGTAAATGAGCGTGTAGAATTTTTATTTGGTGGAGGAGGAAACTTATCAATGTTTTGTTTCAAAATGTGGACATAGCTGCCATTTGTGAGGCTTTGTTCCTATTATTTTATTGTTTTTTATTTTTATCATTTTTTATTTTTGGGTTGAAAGAAAAAAAGAATGAAAATTAAAATTGTACATCAATGGAATCAACTGTATATAATGATTCACTTGCAATTGAAAGAGATTCCCAATCTTCTGACTCTGTCTCAAACATGTAAGATCTATTGAAGATTTTTTAAAAAAAAATCATGAAATGAGAAAAAACATGAATAAGAAAAATAAATTCAATACCCTTCGAGTGAAGAATTTTCATCAACTTCTTGAATAACCCATTCATAGTCCTCATTATCAGCACTATGATTTTGATTTTGAATTATGAGTTTCTTTTGAGCTTCCTCTTTGTTTTGTTGATCGATTTTCTCAACAGTGATGTGTTCAACAGGTTTTTTGGGAAGTGAGGGCCATAAGCTTTGATCTTGGAGACTCAATTCTTTGGTTTTATTAGAACTCTGAGCCCTATGAGGAAGTAGAAAATCAACCAATTTCTCCAAATCTGTTTCCTCCTCTGCCAGAATATCATCAATGGTCTCAATATCAACATGAGGAAACAATTCAATTAATATCTCTCGATAATGTTGAACATGTGGCACCTTTTTAGACCTTCCATAGTATTCACGAGACTTTTATTTAATTTATTTTATTCATAGTTATAATATTATTTATTATTGAAAATATTGAAAAAAGAAAAAAGCGATGAATTGCTTTCATAAATTTTGAGACAAACAAACAAACAAATAAAAACTTACTTCCATGATAGTTGCTCTGTCCTCAATCATAAGTGAAGGACGCATTGTTTTCTTTCCTTTCATGTTAGCAATACTAATAGTTGTAGTTGTAGTTGTAGTTGTAGTTGTATTTGTGTGATAAAAACGGTTTTATTATTTTATTTTTATTTTATTTATTTTTTGTGTTTGTCTTTGAAATTTTTTTTTTCTAAATGGATTATGACGTAATATATTATTTTTTGATTTTTCAGTCAAAACTTTTGCAACTGAAACGAATTTTATGTTAGTCTTACTTATTGTTCTTTTTGAGATAACAATTCAAAATATGTATACTGGTATTATATCTTATTGTGTTCATTATTCAATTCTATTCGGTTTCAATTATAAGAATGAATGATTCAGGGTTTGGCAGAGAGTTTTTTGTTGAAGGTTCACTTTTCCACCTTTTGATATAGTCATAGTTAATAAAAAGGTGCCAAAGTGATGCCCAGAGGACCATCTCTTAAGGTCCTGTGCTCCTTCCCTCCTCTCCCCAAGCAAGTAAGCCTTCTATTCTCTGACTCTTACTCCTATTGTTACTTATCTTTAAGAATTCAAATACACTCATGAGATTTGCTCATTTGATGCTCTACATTTTCATATATGATATAATATATTGAGTTTTTTTGTAAATTTTTGGAATTGAATTGAGATCTTAACAACTGATTCTTTTATTCTAAAGAGGAATTAGTGAACAATTTTTGAAATATTAATTAATTGTAATTCTATAATTTAACAATCTAGGATCCAAAGGCTACAGGATGTGAATGGGCTCGAAGGTTAGAAATTCATTAAATTAATTCATTAATTTACGTTAAGCATTTTTTTTTTTTTGTTACTGTTTCTGTTCTCTTATTTGAGATCTATATTGTGAAAAGTTTGGATATGATATGATGAATTAATTGTTAATATAATGTTAATATAGTTTGTTTAAAAAGAAAAAGACTGAACTAGGAGTAGAATGTTTTACTATGGGAACACCAGCAGTAGGGAACAAAGGGGAAATGATTGAAAAATTGATGGAAAGATATCAAAGTGTAACTTCAAATAAAGTCAAGTCAATCCTCTCACTTAAAATTGGATTGCAACATGTAACTTATACAAAGATAGATAAAGTATTTTTTTTTTTTTTTTTTTGTTTTTTGGAAAAAAAAAAAGTGATTTCCACAAAAAAATAAATAATTAATTAATTAAAATCTGCAAAATCAATAATGAAAATTAAACTTAAAATTAAGGATTTTGAAATTTTAGAATGGGATAGGATACCTTGTGATATTACGACGCCTTATTCAACAATAGATTTTGCTTTAAAAACTACATCATTAATAGATAAACTTCCTAAAGCTGATTTGTATTTAATAGATCGAAAATACCATAGAAGTGAAAGTTTGGTTGTTGAAACAGTATTTAAAGCATGTGTTATAGAATCTCAATTACATAGGTTTTGATTTTTTTTTTTTTTTCCTCAAAAATAAAAAATAAATTTATAAGAAAAAAATGGATAGAAAAAAAAAACTAAAAAAAAAAAAAGTTTATTAATAGGAAAATCTCAATCAATACCGCATAAATCAGTGAATGATTTTTTCCACTTGTATGACGATAAAATGAAATCAATCAATTTAACGAAATTAATATTACAAAATAATGTCCTCCATCTTCATTCAAATCAAGTTTGTGATGCAAATCCTGTTCAAATCCCTGTAACAATTTCTAAAAGTTTAAAAAAATATTTTGAAAATGACTCAATGAAAGAAGATTTAAGTCAGAGTTTACTTCAAGGACTTGCATATTATTCTTGGATTCTAAATGCAAAAAAACGGATACAAATGTTAAAGAAAGAAAGTGAAGGATGTCAACTTTGTTCAAATTCAAAAGATATAGAGATAATAGGAAAACAAAAAATTGACAAGATCACAACCAAACGAACTAAAAAATCAAAAACTGAAAACCTTGTTGATACTAACGAAGAAACCCAAATAGAAGTAAAACCAAATTCAAAAAAATTAATAGAAAAGGAAGTTACAAAAGGAGAAAAATTAGTGAAAAAATTGGTGGAGACATTAGCGGCAAAAGAAGAACAGAAAAGTGAACAAAATTATAAAGAAGAACAAAATAAGGAAGAAGAACAAGAAATAGTTCCAAAAAGAAAACGAGGACGACCAAAGAAAGGAACAGGCTCAAAAAATAAACTTGCAAACTTATTTCAATCAATTAAAGAGGAAGAAGAAATGAAAAAAGAAAAAGAGAAAATAAAATAAGTCAGAAAAAAAAAAAAAAATGAAGGTTTCAATAAATAAGTATTATTGTATCAAAAATGTCATGGTTTTACTTTACAAAAATTCAAAAAATACAAGGTTTGGTAGTTTTTCTTTTTTCTTTTTTTTTTTTTTTCCTTCTCCTATTCACTACCAAGGATGGATGGTCTCGGGCTTGGATTTGATTGACCTCCTAAAAATGACTCTAAAGGAGAGTTGATTGAAGCATCCACTGACCTCCTTTTCTTCTTTCTAGGTGCAGTACCAAACCGAGGTGCAGTTTCATGACCATCTGAACTTGATTTTGGACGACCAAAAGGTGAGTGGATTGGTTGGTCAGAGTGTTTTGGAGAAAGTCTGGTTGATGTCTCATTACGAGTTAAAGCGAGTATTGATTGATTTTCGGGGGATGTTCCAGATTTATATACAATTTGATTTTGATCAAAAGATGGAGAGTGGTTATTAAATTGAGAATAGGAAGGAGAGTGACTGAGATTTGAATTTGATTGATAGGAGAAGTAATTTTCTGAAGATGATGGGTCTGCGATAGAAGAAGAACTGGTGTCAAAATTGTCTTGAGAGAAGGTTTGGTGATGCTCTCTATTAGAGCTTGAACGAGAGTGTTGTCGTGAAAGGGTTTGAGGTGAATTTGAACGAGAAGAACTCAAAACTTGAGTTTGAGGGGAATTTGAGCGAGAATGGGTTTGAGGTGAGGTTGAACGAGTATGTTGAGTAAATGAACCACTCCTTCCAGTTGGACTTCTCATAACAAGTTGGGTGAAATCTTGATCATTTTGAATATAAGATAGGGAAGAAGGTCTCTTAAACTCCTTTGATTTTGATTGTTCCATTTTTGGTTCAAAATTTCCTTCTTGACTATTTCTTTTAGGAGAGTCCAACTTTGGGGGTGGTTTACCTTGTAATTTAGATGTTTTGGGAACATCGATACTAATACTTTGACGTTCATCTAAAAAATTGATTAATTGATTAATTAATTCACGAATAAAAGAAAAAAGAAAAGAAAAGAGAAAAAGAAAAGAAACAAAAAAAAAAAAAAAAAAAAAAAAAAAAAAAAAAAAAAAAAAAAAAAAAAAAAAAAAAAAAAAAAAAAAAAAAAAAAAAAAAAAAAAAAAATAGAAAATAGAATTACTTGATAAATTATCGAGAATTTCTTTTGATTTTATCAAAAAATTATCTTTTCCTATTGTTTTATCAGCATGAGCTTTGAATTGGAGACTTTGAGAACTAGATCTATGAATAACATCTAGAGATGGAATTTCAACTTTCTTAGAATCTTGGTTAACAATAAAAGGGTGAATAAGGAGTTCTTCAACTGTTGGTCTTTTACTTGGATCACTGAAAAAAAAAGAAAATTTTAAGTTAATGAGTTTTTTTGGGTGTGTTTTATGGAATAATAATTAATTACCGATTGAAACATGCTGCCAAGAAATTATGAGCATCTTGAGATAACCAAGCAGGAACAGCAGGAGGATCATTGGTCATTGCAATGTGAAACATTGCAGTTACTTCTTGAGAAAATTGATTCCAAGGTGGATTTCCTGTTGCCATTTCTATTAAGACACATCCTAATGACCAAATATCTGCTGGCTTGCCTGAATTTGCATGGCGAATGACTTCGGGTGCCATCCTATAAGAATTTAAAATATAAAATGAAAATTAATAAATAAAAATAAGTAATGTAAAGTAAAAGAAATTAAAAATAAAATAAAATAAAAATAAAAAACCAATAAGGAGTTCCAGCCATATCTCGCTTAGAATTATCTTTGCTTCCTTTTCTTCCTGCAAGAATTTTTGAAGCCATTCCAAAATCAGCAAGTTTTAACTTTCCATTAGAATCTACAAGAATATTTGCACCTTTAATATCTCGATGGACAAGTCCATTTCCATGAAGATAATGAAGACCAGTAAGAATTTGTCTCATATAAACACGAATTAAACGTTCTTCAAAACTTCCAAATTTTACTAATAAAGCTTGAATTGAACCTCCAGGGACATATTCTAAAAACACATTTGTACAGTTTCCTTCATGTTGAATACCTAAGTATCCAACAATATTTTGGTGATGAAGTCGACTTAAAAATTCCATTTCTTGAATTAACAAAAGAACACGCTAGAAAAAATTAATGGAAAATTAGTTTATTATTTAGTTTATTCAAAAATAAATAAAAATAAAAGTAAAAATACCTGTCTCGCCCCTTTATCTTGATGTTCAACTTGTTTAACAGCCATTAGTTGTCCATTCTCAATATTTAATCCAAGATATACATTTCCACATGCTCCTCTTCCAAGAAGTTCTCCTTGAACCCAATCAATTTTCTCTCCAACTAAGAATGAAAATTTAAATTATTATTATGAACATTGAATATGTTATAACAAATAAATTTTTTTAAAAAAAGAAAGAAAGAACAAGAAGAAAAAGAAAAAGAAAAAGAAGAAGAAGAAAAAAAAAATACTTAGTTTTGAATTACTAGGTGCTAAAAGGTTACTTTTGGAAGTTCTTCGATTATCTTGAGAATCCATGAAAAAAATTGAAAGGCATTCGTGTTTAATTGACTCTTTGAGCATATCAAAAACATCAGATTGAGTTTTAATAAATATCCATTGTTCATCAGTATTTTCATCTTTATTATTTAAAAAGCAAAAAGAATCGTAAGGAATGAGACTTTAAGTTCAAATATAAAATTTTAGAAAAAAAATCTTACATGATATTGTATGTGGGTGAAAACATTCAAATTCATTACGAAGGAGGTCCTTTATATGAAGATGTGAGTCGAATCGAAAAGAAAAAAAGAAAAAAAGAAAAAATGAACAGAAAGAAAAAATGATACCTTAAGTTCATCAAATGTTATGTTGATTGAAACAGAGATCTTTTTTTCTACATCTTTATGAAAACACTTTAAACAAACCTTTTGAAAGAAAAAAAGAAAAAGAAAAAAAAGTTAGTCCAAAAATAAATAAATAAATAAATAAATAAATAAATAAAAGTTACTTGAGGATCAACATTTTTTTCTTTAATGGATTGATGATTAATTTTTTTAATTTTTTTGATCCATTTCATCTTATTTTCTTCATTTTCTGCCCTTAATGTGACAGTCCTTTTTGTATGGTTAAATTAGGAATTTTTTTAAAAAAAAGATTCTGTTGAAAGAAAAATTACTTTAATGAGCTGGATAAATCAAAGCAAAGAGGTTGGTCATCATGTTCTCGAACTTGTGCTCTCATTAAGTTAATTTCAAAGACAAGAGTTGAGGGAGATGTTTGCTGAAGTTTATGATTTATTAGGACGAAGAAGAGAAAAGAAAAGAAAAAAAGAAGAAAAAAATAGAAAAAAAAATACCTCTTTCTTGCTATACATTAAGAGACCTTCATGAATTCTATAATATCTTTTGACCCAGACATCTTTTCCAAAAATGAGTTTCTTTTTGAATAAATAGCCTCCTTCAAACTCTGATGAATTCTCTGATTTCATTGAAGAATTATTTCCTTGTTCATCTTGAGCTCCATTGATTTCAACTTGCTTTTCTTTAGGTTTTTCGATAGGGCTATCAATAGGACTTTCAATGATTTGCTCTTGAAGTTTTTCTAGAGGTTGAATTTTAGGTCTTTCAGTAAGAAGTTGTTCTTTAAGTTGTTGTTTTTGTTTTTCTCGGAGTCTTGGGTCTATTGGTACTTCTGTGTCGGGGATTTGTTCAAGTTCATGAATTGTCTTAAAAGTTCGTTCTCCTTCTCCAACAGATCGTGCGCGAGTTCTATTTCTTGCTTTGAGTTCTTGAACTGCAGTTTTTTTGAGAATATGTAAATCATCATCAGTTTGAGAAAGGAATCGAGTGGACTATTTATTTATTTATTTTATTTCAAAAAAAAAAGAAAAAAGAAGAAAAGAAAATGAAAATATTTGTTGAATTAAAAATAAAATGAAAATTCACCTTTCCATTTAAATCATCAGAATTTTGATTTCCTTCATTTCTTCGAACCCTAGGTTCTAATGATGTGGAACGAACACGATCAAGGAAATCTCCTTCATTATATTTTCGAGCCTTTATTTTTGGATGAAAAAAATTTAGTATCTCAGTTATTAAAGAATGAAAAAAAAAAAAATCAAAGAAATAATTTACATTGGATGCTGTCAAGAAAAAAGAAAATTTCTGATGTGGTCGCTAAATGATGATGATAATGTTTAGAAAAATTTTCTTTGAAAAGAGAGAAGAAGAAAAATACTGGAGTTTCTTTCAATTCCAAAGGCTTTGAAGTTGGTTTTTCAGGTGAGGTGAATGTGTTTCCTTTCAATTCAGTTCTTTGGTTATCTAAACGCCGAACAGATCCTCCTTCCATTAATTTAAACATCAATTCTTCCTCCGCTGTTAGTTGCTGATGATTATTAATAATTTATTAATTGAGTTCATTGAAGTTATTTTTCTAACAAAAGAGAAAGAGAGAGAGAGAAAAAAAGAAGTTGAAAATGAATTAATACCTCTTCATCAATATCAGCCAACCGTAATAATTCTTGTTGAGATAGAAGGTCGATAGGAAATTCTGAGAACATTGAGTAGTTTGTTACATCTGAAAAAGCTCTTGATCTTTTACCAATTACTTTATCTGCTTCTTCTATTTTTTAGGGTGGAGTTAAATTTTATTGTTGTTTGTTAGGAAAGTGAAAAAAGAAGAAAAGAAAGAAAGAAAGAAAATGCGCTTACGAAGTTTCTTGTCAGCATTTTTTTCAGAAACAGAACGTCTCAGGAATTGGGCTAAACGGGAAGCTCTTGAAGGTTTGAGAGCATAAGCAGGGAAATCATTTTTAATTGTTTTATCTGAAACTTCTGGAGTTTGATCAGAGAATGTTACATTTTTCTTTTGTGAAGATGAATGTTGTAATGACGTTTGAGAACTTTCGGGAGAGATTACAAGGGATTCAGTAGACTTTGAAGTTGAAGGACCTTGAGATGACTCACCAATTTGAGAAGATTGAGAAGATTTTTGAGTTTGAGATTCCAAAATTTGAGATGACCTACGAGAAGAGAGTGAATTGGTTGAAGGAAGAGATTGAAGAACTGGAGAAGATTGAGATTTGGTAGGTGATGATAATCGTACAGTTTGAGAAAGTTTTGATGTTGAGTTTCGTTTTTTTGATTTGGATCTATTCAAAGTTAATGGAGATCTTTGATCGTCATATCCATTTGATTGATAGTTCATTAATTTTTCCAAAAAAATGTCTTCTTCTGAGGACTTTTTTTTTTATTTTTTATTTAAAAAAAAAAAAACAGAATAAACAAACAAATGATAGAAA
>Ga0209960_1003392_pt1 | contig 13872 bp, 16 predicted proteins | sample ThiBiot_500_plan_2_FD_183947 | JGI IMG/M metagenome (GOLD analysis project Ga0209960, IMG submission 183947) | Wastewater bioreactor microbial communities from Cape Town, South Africa - Thiocy_expt_500_plan (SPAdes) | ecosystem: Engineered > Bioreactor > Thiocyanate-remediating >... | reverse complement strand
AAAAAAAAAAAAAAAAAAAAAAAAAAAAAAAAATACCCTCTTTTCAATTTCGAGTTCTCTTTCTCTTTGTTTTTTACTTTGCTCATCAAGTTTCTTTCTTTCTTCTTCTTTTTCTCTTCTCTTTCTTTCTTTTTCTTCCTCTTTTCTTTGAGCTTCAAGTTGTTTTTCTTGCTCTTCTTTTTGTTTTCTTTCTTGTTCTTTCAAAATAGTCTCATATTTAGTTCTATATTCTTCAATTCTTCTGGTTCTTTCAGCATTTTTTAAAGCAGCAGTTTCTTCAAGTTTGCGTTTAATTTCTTTATCACGAGCTTCTGTAACTTTCTATAATTATTATAATAATAAGTTAAAATGAGAACATCAAAAAATGACAAAAAAAAAAAATTAATAAGAATAATTACTCTTTTGAATTCTGTAGCATCATGAACAAGTGTTTGAAGTCTACTTTTCAATTCCAAATCTCTTTTATGATTTGCTTCAGAGTTTCTAACAAGATCATTATAAAGTTTTGTGTGGAATTCAATGTCTGCTTGTTTTTGTTTTTCAAAGTCCTAGAATTCAAAGTTTGGGAAGGGATTTGAGAGAATGTTCAAAGTTAAGGAAAAAAAAAATAATGAAAAAAAAAAGAAAAAACTTTTTCTAAAAGAGGAATTTCTTCTTTTCTATAAGCTCTTTCTGTATAATCCAATTTTCTTGCCATGGCATTGAGTTTTTCTTTTAATTCTCTCTTTTCATTTTCAATTTGTTCAAGTTGTTTAGCAATTAAGGCATCTTGAGAGAGATCTTTGATTTCCTTTTTTTTTTGAAAAAAAAAAATGATTTATTAAGATAGATTGATCAGAAAAGGAAAAGAAAAAGAAAAGAAGAAAAAAGAAGAAAATTCAACATTTTCTTTGACTTTAAGCCCAATAGCTTGACTCTTTTTCAAAAGATCATCAACCAATTTTTGTTTTTGTTGTTTTTCAATTTCATTGCGCTCTCTTTGAAGTCTTTCCATTTCTATTTCAGAAAAAAATTTTAGTTTACAATAAAAAGAAGAAAGAAAGAAAGAAAGAAAGAAAGAAAGAAATACCTCTTTTCTTTGTAGCTTCGATCATTCTTGCTTTTTCTTGTTCTTGTTCTTGTTGTTGACGAAGGAGCATTTCCTTTTGTTTTTCTTTCTCTTTTTCGAGTAAAAGATTCTCCATTTGAATTTTTCTTTCTTCAATCAATGCTTTTCTTTCAATAATTTCAGTGTATTCTTGATCCAACTAAGAGGAAGAGAGAAATTTAATAAGGATAAATTCAAGGGTATGATTAAATATTTTTTCAAAAATTACCTTAGATGAAATTTCTTTAAGAAGTTTAGTCTTTTCTTGTTGTCTTTTTTCTTGTCTTGTGGAATCAAGCATTTCAACAGCCACTGAAAAGCGATTAGAAAGACGAGCAACTTGAGTTTTAATGTCAAATGTCTATGAAAATTTTAAATTTTATAATAAGTAAATTATTAAAATAAAAAAATAAAAAATGACTTGTAAATGAGCTCCTCCAAGTGATTGCTCTGAAGTTGAGGCATAAAGGGAAGCAACTCCAAAAGTTACACTTTGATTTGCATGATTGATTCTAATAAGTTATAAAAAAATCATTAAAATATTCTCGCTTTAAGTTTGAAAAAGAAAAAAGAAAAGAAAAATACCTAATGTGGAAATCTCCTCGTTTACATCCTTCCATAATAAACTTTTCAATTGCATGGGGAGTTGTAAATAATGCTAAATTTGCAATTGCTTGAATTTGAATTGTTGAATAAACTTCACCCAACTAAATGAAAATTTAAAAAAGAAAAAGACAAGATAAAAAGTTAATAAATATGAAATCAGAAAAAGAAAAAAAAAAAAAATCAAACTTGTTGTAAGAGACGAGTCAAAGTGACATCTTTAATTGCTTTAACATAAACAGAGAGTTGTGCATCTTTCTCAAGGAATTCCAAGATTGGGTTGATCTAATATTTGAATATTAAGAACTGAATAAATGAAGGAAAAAAAAAAAAAATCAAATAATTAAAATCAACCTTTTTACATAAATTAAGAGGGTCAAAGTCAACTTCTAAAATTGTGTACAAGTTTTTTAATTCAGGAATAACTTGATCAATCATATCTTTGGCCATCTAATGTTTATTGGTTAAAATTAGAAGAGTTTTTTTTTTTTTGAAAAAAAATTTTTTTTTTACCAATTCTTTAAGTAAAGCTTCTCTAGTAGGTTGTTTATTTAAACCAATCAAAGTTGCTAATTTCATATTTCTATTTTGTTGTTCTTCAATATCAAGATATCCATATTGACCTCTTGTTGTGCTAACAACTGGAATTGCAAGTGCTGATAAAAGGACAGTTGATGTCATTCTCTTTCTTTCTTCAGCAGGCATTGATTTGTTTTGGTGTTTTGAAACTGCATAATATTTTTTGTAAGCAAAGGCATGGAGTAAATAATTTTCAGCAACAAGGAAAATTTGAGTTAATTTTTCATAATATTCAGCTAAAACAGTTTGTTTAAGAGGTTTTTTGGACATTTGCATTAATCCAGAAATATCTTCAACAGAACGATAAGCTTCTTGCCATAACTCTAATTTAGTTGCTACATCAAGTTGAGCAAATCTAGTATCTAAATGCATTTGTAATGAATCGGGGTTTGTCAATGAGATGGAATTTACAAGGTGAGAATATTTTGAAATATTAAGTAAGTGATTTCTCAAAATTTCACAAAGTCTTCTAAATTCAGTTTTTCTTGAGTATTTCAAACAAAATGAAAGAGCTTGTTGAGCTGTTGACTAAATAAAAGTGGAGAAAAAAATAAAAATAAACAAAAATAAAAATAAAAATAAAAGTTGATAATTAGAATTCAGTTGTTTAGAAAAAAAATTTTTTTTTTTAAAAAATAATAATTACTTTGTATAAAAGTTCAAGCTTAGTATTGTTTCTCAATACATCAAGTGCTGTACGATAAGTATCCCAAAGAAATTTTAACCAAGGGGTAACAAATTCTCTATCAGTTCTATCTTTAGTATCTTCATCTGTTACAGTTCTCATCATGATACTTTCAGGTGTTTCAATAGCTTCAAGGTCTTCAATATCAAGAGCAGTTTGTTCTGATTTTTCACGAGCAGCTGCAACTTTAGCTTCAGAAAGTTGTAAGAATTTTTCAATAACCTATCAAAAAAAAAATAATATATTTTTGTTGTTGTAGGATTTGTTTCATAGAAAAAGAATAAAAAAGAATAAAAAGAATTTCTTACTTTTTGAATTGATTCTATATTGGTATTTTGACATAAATTTTTATATTGATGAAGAGCTTCTTTTGCCATTTTTGCTTTTCTCATATCAACAACAAGTTCAATATGTTTCATCATGATTGTTTCAAAGGCTTGTTGCCATGTACGGTTTCTTTTGTTTGTGATAACATCATGCAACAATTGAAGAGCGTCGGTTTCTTGTCCGACAAGGGCAAGCTCTAAAAAAAATAGAAAGAAAGAAAAAGAAAAATTAATAAATAATTCATAACCACAACATAAAACTAATAGTTTCATAAATAAATGATATAATTGATTGATGTTCCAATGACTTTAAAATGAAAAAAGTTGCAATTAAAGTTTAGGTATGCAAAAGAAAAAAGATCCATGCGGTCCAAGCATAAAAAAATAAAAAATCAATCAAAAAAATATCTTCAAATCCAATAAATCCTTCAACAATCATTCTAATCCTGATCCATTCATTCCATTAATCTTCTTGATCTCATCTTTTTATAATCCAACAATTTTCGATTTCATCCTTTTCTTGATTGATAAAAAATCCTTTTCCTCAAACAAACGCATGCCACAAAAAAAGATCCATCCATCCATCCATCCGACACCAAATCAAATTATAATATCAATTTTTCACAGATATATGATTCCAAAAATAAAGGATTATCAATATAGTATCATTATATTAAACAGATGGATGGATGAATGTGAAATAGAGATACGGATGGGGATGGGATACAAATAGAGGAAGAAGAGGAAAATGGGTTTACCTTCAAAGCGTTTGAGCGCGTTTTCAGGGCGAAGGAACTTGGCCATGTTTGTTTCGCTTGTTTTGATTGAAAAAAAGAAAGGCAAAAAAAAAAAAAAAACATGGCGTTTTCACTTTCCAGGCTTCAACTCCTCACTGCCACTCGCTCTTTGGTACTTCACTCTTATTCTTATTCTCTCTTCTTATTCTTATTCTGATTCTCTTATTCTCTTATTGTTCAGACTATTCATATTCTCTTATTCTCTTCTTCTTCTCTTTTATTATTCTAATCGCTTATTCTTTTATTCTTTTCTTATTCTTATTCTTTTTCTTTCTCATTTCTTTACAATTTTAATGTAAGATTCATTTATTCACTCATTTTTTGATTTTTTTTTGAGAAAAAATTATTTATGCTTTTTTGAAAGTCTCAGAAGAATTTTTATTTTTAAATCAAAAAAACGAGAAATGAGAAATGAAATCTTTGCTTTTTTTGGTTCGATGCAGAATAGAAAAATTAATTAATTAATTTTCTTTTTAATTATTAGGGCTCAATCAGAGGATTTAGTGTTCAAACAAAAACAAAAGATAAAGAAAAAGAAAAGGAAAAGGAAAGGAAAAGAGCTAAAAAAAGATTAAATGTTGACCCAAAGAAAGGATCTTTACTTGAACCAGCCCTTAGTGTCATCAAAGCTTACGCAGTCTCTCCCTTTGATGAAACTGTTGAATTAATTGTTGAAACAACAATTAAAAGAGGGTTTGATTTTTTTCTTTTTTTCCAATGAAATTTTAAGATTAATCTTTGTTATTTTTTTTTCTTTTTTCTTTTTTCCCAATTAGAGAAGCTCTCAGAGGTAGATTACACCTTCCTCATGATACTGGAAAAAGAAAGAAAATTTTAGTTTTTGCTGCTGTAAACATTTCTCTTTCTATTTTTCTTTTCTCAAATTTAAAAAAAAAACAAAATAAAAAAAAAAAAAAAATTAATAAAAAAAAAAAAAAAAAAAAAAAAAAAAAAAAAAAAAAAAAAAAAAAAAAAAAAAAAAAAAAAAAGGGAGAAAAAGCAGAAGAAGCTAAAGCTGCAGGAGCAGCTACAGTTGGAGGAGAAGAATTAATTGCAGAAGTAGTTTCTCATTTAATTTCCTTTTCTTTGTCTAAATTAGAACTAAACAAATTAAAAATAAATAAATAAAAAAGATAGCAAAAGGAAAAAAAATGAAAGGATATGATATTGCTTATACAACCCCATCTCTTTTAAAATCACTCGCAGTTGTTGCCAAAACTTTAGGAAAAAGAAGTATCATGCCTCAAACAAAAAGAGGTATTTATTTTTAAAATTTGGAACCAATAATTAAATGAATTATTTTTTCTAGGAACTGTAACTGATTCTCTCAAAGAATCAATTGGTGATGCAATTAAATCACTCGATTATAAAACTGATAAAGATGGAGCAATTCGAGCTGGAGTTGCAAAGGTGAATTCTCAATATATTGTCTATACATAAATTCAATTTCTAAGCAAAATAAAAAAAATAAAAAGGTGAGCTTCACAAATCAAGCAATTCAAGAAAATGTTTCTTTACTCGTTCAATCAATTAAAAATTCAAGTGCTACTGAAGATGATTTTGGAAAAAAAAAAAAAAAAAATTTTTTTTTTTTTTTTTTTTTTTTTCAATTATTTCTAAATTCACTAACTTTCTTTTGCAATCTACCAAATAGAAAAACTCTTTAGAGCTATTTGGATTAAATCAACATTTAGTCCTTGTATTCAACTTCAAATATCACAATTTGGTCAAGATTAGAACATTCTATTTTTTTTTTTTTTTCCCTTTCACAACAATTCTTTCAAATAGACATTTTGTTAAATATCTTCTATTTTTTTCTCCTTTTTTTGAAACTCAATTCTATCTTCCTATTGTGTTGATTCAAAACTAAGATCAAAAATTAAAAAAGTTCCACAAAAAAAGAAACGTTTTCAAATTATATATAAATCTTATTTAGAAGGATAACTATTCTTAAGATGACTTGCAGCAGGTTTATCAACAACCCAAACCAAATTTCCAGATTTTGGCATGACTAATCTTGATGGTAACCATTTGCTCACATCTTCTTGAACATTTCCTTCCAAGACATTTGCAAGAGCATCAGCTTTTGAGCTTCCTGTGCACAAGAATACAACATGCCGAGCAGCATTAATAATTGGAAATGTTAATGTGATTCTTTCTGGTGGTGGTTTTGGTGAATCAACAATTGAAACGACATACTTTTCTGTTTCATTTAAAAGCTCATGTCCAGGGAAGAGTGAGCAAGTATGTCCATCAGGTCCCATTCCTAAAATTAAGAGGTCAAAGATTGGCATTCCATTATCATTAACAGATGAGATTGATTTGAAATACTCTTCCATATGAGCTTGATAACTCTCAGCCATTTCATCAGGTGATAACTTTGCATCAGTTTGATGTACATTCTTATCGACATCAATTGGAAGGTAAGAGAGAAACTCTTTATTGTTTAACTTGAAGTTTGAGTCATTTGAGCTATGAGAAACACATCTTTCATCAGCGAAAAAGAATTGAGCATTTGCCCAAGGTGAGGGAGTTTTTGGATTTTGTTTCTTGTTCTGTTTCACCATAGCTTGAGCAAGAAGACGAGGAACAGAGCCTCCTGATAATCCAATAGTAGCAACACCTCTTGACTTTGAAGCTTTGCTTACAATTTCATCAATAACTTCCCAAGCTTTCTCTCCAGCTTCATCTTCACTACCACAAACAAAGACCTTCATCTTTCTTATAAAAAACTAACAGTTATTTTTCTTTTTGATAAATAATAGATTGAAATTCTTTTTCACAATTCTTTTCAAATCGTTTGTTTCTTTTACTTCTATGAGTTTGGAAGGTTTTCCTTTTTTTTTTTTGAAAAATTCCTTTGTGTTTTTTTTTAAATTCCTGAATTTTCGATCTTGTCCTGTGATTCTGTGAGACTTGGGGTTTGGGATTATATATTAGATATTCTTTCTTTTTATTTTGTTTTGATTGATTGATTGAAGCTGCTTATTTTCAATTATTTTTCTTTCTTTTGTTGAAAAAATTTTGAATTTGAGATGTTGGTTGTTGTTTTCGATTTATTTTGCTGATTAGTTGAATTCAATTTACTTGTTATTTTGTTACTTGTTATTTATGATCTATGTCTATCTATTCCATTTTTTGTAATTCTAATAAAGAGCAAGGTGCTGACAAATTTATAAATCTTTTGGAGGACTGCATTTTAGTTTGTGAGCTGGCCAGTCAGCTTTTTGACAATCTTTATCTGAGAAAAAAAAAAAAGAAAAAAAAAAAGATTGGGATTAGAAATGGAAAATGTTACCTTTTTCTTTTTTGAAAAAAAAAGAAAGAAAATTTACCACAATAGAAAGCAGATTTACATCTTGAACATTTGAGTAAATTTTCTTTTGGTTTTCCACAAGCAGAACAATGTTTGGAATTTGGTTGAGAGTGGGAATGGGAGTGACCATGGCTTGAGGGTGAAGAGTGAGAATGATTATGATCACAACTACTTCCTCCATGAGAATGGGAATGACCATGGCTTGAAGGAGAAGAATGTGAATGGCCATGGCTTGAGGGAGAAGAGTGTGAGTGTCCATGGCTTCCTGATTGTGCATGTGAATGTCCATGAGAACGTCCAGATGATCTTCTTTGTCTTGCTGCTAATTCTTCATCTCCTTGAGCTTTATTGATTTGATTTAGTTTAGTTTATTGATTCATTTTCTTATTTCTTTTCTTTTCTTTTTCTTTCTTTTCTGCTTTATCAAAAAAGATAACGGAAAGAACCTTTTCCTCCTCTTAGTCTAGTTCGAATATAACCTGAGACTGGATGATGAGTCATTGAGGGTCTAAAACTAGGCGAAAGTCCTGCATCAATCAAAAGGTCAACTGATTTTTTAAAACTTGTTGTTGGTGAGTGAGTTGAAGATTCATTGCTACATCTTTGACATTTTTCAGATCCTTCTAAACAATATGGAACAGAGGATGAACAAAGAAGTTCAGCAAGATCTTCAAGTAACATGGATTTTTTCTTATTATTTTGTTGAAGTTCTGGGCATCTGTCCAATGCAACTTTGATAGCTCTCCAATTTCCCTTAATAATTAATAGATAGGAAATAATAAGTTGATTTAAGTATAAATTTATATAAATTTTCAAATAGATAAATCAATGAATCTTTTCTTACTTGATTTGCTGCCATTGCAAGTGGGGACTCTTGAAGATTTCTTGCAGGATAATAGATTTGAGCCCCATGGTCCATTAAAGAATTAATCAAATCAGGGTGAACATCATAGTAACATGCCTAAATTTTCAGGAAAGAAATGAAATGAAAAAAGAAAAAAAAAGAGGATTAAAAAATTAAAAAAAAATTAAAAAAAGGATACCATATTCATGGGAGTTAAAGCCATTGATGTATTTACATTCTTTGTATATTTCAATGCCAAATCTAAATGTTGCTTTGTTGTATGGGGTGCAAGAACAATTTCATGAAGGAAAAATTTGTGTTCATTTAAAATTTGATCATAAAAGACTCCTCCTTCAATACATTTTTGATAAAACTCAAAAGTATCAGCACCTTTTGGTCCAAAATATTCAAGATCATTACGAACATGTGCAATAGCCCAGTATGTATTGAAAGTCTTTGAAAGCCAGTCAATAGCTCCATCAACTGATCTCCAAAGATCAATTGCACTAGTTGCATAAACAATTGCTTGAAGTTCAGAAACAGGAATTCCAAAAGAGGATGGCATTGGGATAACAGGGATTTTTTCATCTCCTCGAAGATATTTAATTACTCTAGAACCAAGTTTGGCAGCTCCTAATCCTGCTGCTTTCCCACTTTTGATTGAAGCCATAAAATCATCTGTTTCGGTGGGATATTTTCCTAGAATATTTTTATTTATTTATTATTTTATTTTATTTTTTTGAATAATAATGGAAATATTAATACTTTGCTTATTTGTAGCATAATTGAGTAATGCAATTGAAAAAATCCAAGGTAAAGCAGAAGAATTGTATTCAAGACTTTCACTAAGAACTTTTTTGGAAGTCTCATACATATATTTTCGACAACCTTCATAATCTTTAAGTCTTAAGAACATTTCTGGGATATGATAACGATAATTGACATCTATTGAGTGAATAGGGGAGGAAAAAAAGTTGATGGAAAGTGAGAAAATAATGAGGAAAAAACAAAACAAAAAGAAAAAGAAGAAAAAAAGATAAAATCATACATGAAGAATGATGGGGATAAAAATTATTGTCAAGTTCAACTAATTTTAAGTAATAATCTAATGCCTCCTTATAACGTTTCATTTTCCTCAAACAATTTGCAGCTCCAAGTAAACATCTAATATATCCTCTCATAATATGATGCCCCCAAGCTTCTTTCTTTTTCAATATTTGAGCAAAATTTGGAGAAAGTTTAGGAGCAAGAGAAATTCCTTTTTCGAATTGTTCCAAAGCATCTTGAAAATTTTTTGCACAAAAACCAAGAACACAATAAGCTTCAACACAATTTTCATTCATCTCCAAACTTTTGTGAGCTTCTTCTAATCTTCCACTTCTATCCAAAGAATATGCACTAAGTACATTTTTTGTTGCTTTGATCAATGATGCTGGCATTCCACAATCTTTAGCTGAAACATCAAATAACATTGATTCTCCTCCAACATCATTAAAAGTTCCATTAAAGTAAAAAACAGAAGGACCACTACCACTCACATATTCTTTAACTAATGCCATCTTATTAGCATCAAAAGGACCTGCTTCCTTTTCTATTTCATTACACATAAAAAATTTATTTGTTTAGTTCGTTTGAAAAATAATAATGATGGATTTAAACTAATAACCTCTATCATCTCCACACTCTTGAGGTATCTCTTCACCAGTAGTCTCCCACCACAATGGACACCAAGGGTTCGAGGTCATCGTCTTATCAGCGAGAAAATCCATCTTTGAAGAATTCCTTAATAATTTTATTTTAACATTAATCATTAATCTTTTCTTTTGAAAAAAAAAACAATATGTGTTATTCAATAAACTAATAAACTAAGAAACTACTAAAATTGAATTGAATTTTAAAGTTTTTCTATCTTCAAATATAAACTCTATTTCTTGATTTGATCCAAATCCAAAATCAAAGTATAAATCGATTAATTGCACATTTTTTCCAACAATCATAATAAGTTGTTGCAAATCACTTCAATTTCATTTCCAATTATCAAAATCAAATCTTTTTTGAAATATTATTTGATCTCTTCATTTTTGATTCCATTGATATAACAATAGTTTGAGAAGTAGAAGGATATAGTTTGATGTGGAGAAGGTTCAAATGATTAGTGAAGGCTGCAACTGTAAAGAATAATTAGAAAAAAAAAAATGGTTATGCGTTGCTTCTCCTTCTCTTGATCCATTAGTTAACTTGTAAGTCTGTTAGTTATCCTTCGCCCTATATCCTCAACCTATATTCTTCACCACTTTGATTGAGCAAGATTATGTATTCTTTGAAGCAAGTTGAATAAAGGTAATCAGCTTCAATTCTTTTTAGTTACAATCATTATTATTTTTTTACTTTTGTTAGCTAAAACTGATTTCTTACAATAGAGTGGTATTCAATACCAATGGTGAATCTGGGTATAGTGAGAATTACACAATTTTCCTGAATTTTCGTCTTTGGTAAGGTTTTGATATCTCAAGAACCTCTTTTTTTGAACCTTAAGTACTTATTTTATTATATTTTATTATATTATATTTTAGTGTCTTCCTCAAGTAGGTTATTTGAAGAGTTCTCCTTTCTTATTTCCATACAATGATTTGATGCAGGGGAAATCCTTCTTTTGCTTGTAATTCTGTTTTGGATTGTGACAAAATCATCGCCACTCCAATCCAATTTTATTTTGTTCTAGTTTCTTTTTGACAGTCTGCCTCTTGTTAAACTTTCAGAGGTGCTTGTGCTATTAGTAGCTCTTTTAGACCTTGTTGCCTTTTGAGAACTTTGACTTTCTTGTTCACTCTCATTGTCATCCACAAACTTACTTTCAGAAGAAGAATGAGACCCTCTGCTCTTTCGGTTTTTCTTTGAACTTTGGCTCATGTAATTAATTGTTCTTGAAAACTTTGCATGAGCAGCAACCCCATCGCATACACTATGACCATGGTTACTCTCATAAAAGTGAAATTTGAAAACTCAAGTTTCAATTTTTCAAAAACAGAAGAAATTCATAGTTCCAGTCATTTTGTAGTGTTTAGGACCACCATCACTAAAAATTTTATTAGTATCAATCCCTTCAAAATATCTTGATTTGACCAAATCCCTCCAAACCCAATACAAATAATCATGGTTTGTTGAACTTGAGGGTAAACTTTGATGACACTGGAGTCTCCTTCAAGTTTAGTTAAAACAAATCACCTTTCAATACTTTGAGACCGAAGGAGTCGGATGATTGCCTTGATGAATCATAAATCAGAGATTTGATTCCCTCTAACCATCCTTTAAATTTGGGAATAAATATAAAACATAGTAATATTTATGATTCTACTCAATGATGATAACTCTTTTGATAGCTTTATTACAACATTATTTTTTGAATTGTTGAACTAGAGTCGCAAAGAAAGTCTATCAAATTTCATAATTAAAAGGAGACAATTTGCAACCAATTTCGCTACGGAACAGCAAGAGAAAAAGAAAAAACTTAACTCAACATACAATTCATTTTAAAATATTCATTCTCATATTCTATTCATCCTCTAAATGTTTGAAATAAGTTAACTTCGAGTAAATTGGAATACAATAGTTAGAATAATTAGAATAAGAAATAAATCATTAGGAGTCAATAAATAAAAAGGAAGGAGGAAGTTTTATTTATTTGAAACTCCTTGAAATTTATAAAAGAAATATAGATACTTTATTGATCAATTTTATAATTGAATTGATTGAATTATTGTTTTTAGAAGTAAGTTTTCAATAAATATGTGTTGAAGTAATAAATAAAAAGTAATAGAAGTTGAAGAAAGAATAAGAATAAGAAGATGGCTGAGGTCCTCACTCTTGCGACTCAGGCTGTGAACGATGATGACCATGAAGAAGATAACTCAAACGTTTGGGGAAGAATGATACCTCTACAGAATGACCTTCAATGTTTAGGTATAGTTCTTTTAATATTTCTTTATTTTACATTGGACATTTATATTTATATTTTATTTTTATTGATGTTTTATTGATATATTGTTGGAAAAAAAAAAAATCAAAGATTTTGAAGAAGATGAATATACAATTGGAAGAGGAGAAGATTGTAGTTTTCGGATTCAAGGTGAGAATAGTAAAAGAATTAGTAATCTTCATTGTAAAATTTATAGGGTAAGATGATTCTTTTCTAAAGTTGAAAAGCAAAGTTAATTAATCAATCAATTAATCTTTTTGAATAGAATTTTGATCATGATTCAGAACCAACAATATTTATTGAAGATCTAAGGTTTTTTTAAAATTATAATTTTCTAATTTTTATTATTCAATCAAAAATTGGATCACAACAACCAAAGTGGAAAGAATAATGAAAATGAATTGAAAATATGAAGTGAGAAAAAAAAAATGAATGAATCAAAAATAAATAAATAAAAACATAGTACAAATGGAACATTTATTGATGGACAAAAACTTGGAAAAGGAAAGAAAAAAATTTTAATACATGGAAATGAAGTAGCATTAGGAACTCTCGGAACAAGATGTAAATCTTTTATTTTATTTTCATTTCTAATTTTTTCCACTGGGCAAATTTTTTAAAAAATAATCTTTCAATTAGTTTATATTTTTCAGATTGTTAAAAAAGTAGAAATACAAGAGGTTATTTATTTAGTTTTTTTAAAAAACTCAATCAATTGATTCTTTTTTTTTTTCCAGGATGTCCCAGAGTTTTTTCAAAAATATGATATAAGAGAAATTCTTGGAAAGTATATCATTTTTTGACTTTTGTTATTTTGAAAGGAATGAATTTTTATTGACAATTTGAAAAAAAAAAGAGGAAATTTTTCCACTGTAAAATTAGGAGTTGATAGAGATACAGGAAAAAAATTCGCTATTAAAATAATTGATAAAAAGAAAATCCTTCTTCAACCAATTTTAGCAGAAGCTTTTCGAAGAGAAGTTGAAATCTTAAAGAAAGTCCATCATGTATAATTTTTTCTTTCTTTCTCTTTTATTAAAACGAATTAACCTCCAATTACTCATTTAGCCGGCAATTATTTCTTATATTGATTATTATGAAGATGAAACTTCTATTTTTATTGTCTTAGAATTGTAATTTTTTGATTGCTTTCTTAGTGTGTTCTTATAAAAGGAAGAATTTTGAAATTTATATAATAATTATAGAGTGACAGGAGGAGAGTTGGCTCAACAAATATTTGCAAAACAAAGACCTTCTGAAGAAACTATAAAATTCTATTTTTTTCAAATGGTTCAAGCTGTCAAAGTAGATATTCTTTTATTATTGAGATTATTTCTTTTTCAAGGTGACTAAAAAAATTATAAACTCTAGTATTTACATGAAAATAACATCACTCATCGTGATTTAAAGGTTTTCTTTTCTTTTCTTTTCTTTTTCTATTTATTCCAAAAACAAAAATTATTAAATATAAATGATAAATCAATAGCCAGAAAATGTACTTCTTGAAAAAAAAGACAGTGAACGTCTAATGATAACAGATTTTGGTTTATCAAAGATTGTTGGACAATCTTCATTGATGCAAACAGTCTGTGGAACTCCAATTTATTTAGGTTCTTTTCATTTTCATTTTTTTTTTTTTTTTTTTTTTTTTTTTTTTTT
>Ga0209960_1003391_pt1 | contig 13872 bp, 15 predicted proteins | sample ThiBiot_500_plan_2_FD_183947 | JGI IMG/M metagenome (GOLD analysis project Ga0209960, IMG submission 183947) | Wastewater bioreactor microbial communities from Cape Town, South Africa - Thiocy_expt_500_plan (SPAdes) | ecosystem: Engineered > Bioreactor > Thiocyanate-remediating >... | reverse complement strand
GGTTGAAATAATTTATTTTCAAGTTTTAATTTTCTTGAGTATTTATATGTTTTATTTTGTTTTATTTTGATTTATTTGATTTATTTATTTCATTTGAATCAAAAGACCATGTGGCGTTGACCAAGAAAAGGGGAAGGGAGAAGAGGATGATTCAACACAAAACACTGACATAATGTAATAAAACTTGAGGATGATTGATTGATAAACTCAAAAGATAATGGATTGATTGGAGTTGTTCTAATTAATTGTTCATCAACGAAGTCTTTGAAAGTTAAATTAGGAATAAAATTTTAAAGGATTGGAAAAGAAAATGGTTTATTTATTTCTTTATTTCTTTTAAAGAGAAAAAAAAAAAAGGAAACCAGGTTTGCCAACCAAAAAAACTTAAAGGACCTCCAAGGAAGAAGAGATTGAGAGGGAGAAGTGCATCAAAAAAGTTGAAACTGGAAATTGTTCATGTTGTGAAAAAAAACTCGAACCAAATTTTCATGATCTTGAATTGATGAATTTTCGAATTCCTCAATTTTTTCATTAAGAATATTTATCAACTATTTAAATTTATTTGTTAATGGTATTTTTTTAATTTTTTTTAAAAAAAAGGAATAAATTAAATTAAATTAAAAAAAAATAGCTGCTACTGTTCATGGATTTTATAACTCCATCAAAGCTCATTATGTTGGAGATATATTTAGTCTGAGTTCTTTCAGAAGAGTTTGGACTATTTATATTAAAAACTATAATTATGATTGTGATGCTTTTGAATGTGGTATTTGTGGAACTAATTCACCCACAGTTGTTTGTGATGGAATTACTTTGGGGTGTAGAAAAGATTTTCTCCCCGAAGAAAAAGTTACCGATAATTCTGTTGCTAATAGTGGATCTTCTTTTGGAGAAGATGTTGCTGATATCTTCTTTTGAAGAAAGAACTCTCTTTTTTAATAAAGAAATGATTAATTTGTTTTTCTCATAGTTCTTGTAAATCTATTCTTGTTTTAATTGCTGATAAGGTCTTGAAAATGAGTGAAAAATCCTCAAAACGAACTAAATTTTCCAATTTTTTTAAGTCTAAAAGCCCAACAACAAGCTGATCTCGATTTAAAACGATATTTAATTCAGTAATAGATGAATGTATCCCCTTAGAAGAATTTGCTAAAGAGATTGATATCCTCAACAAAACAAAAAACAAAAAACAAAAAACAAAAAACAAAAAACAAAAAATAGATTTAGGAGCTCAACGAAGAAAACCGAAACCAAAGAGCTGAAGAAAAAAAAAAGAAGTCTTCAAGCTATCCTTGAAAAATATGTTGATCTAAAACGCCAGAAGTTGGGAGAAAGTAAAGTAAGACTATAGTCTATAAATAAGAGAAGAGATCCTTCATGAAAGAGAGATTTCTTTTAACTTCTTTCACTTTCACACTGGAAGCATTTTGACCAAGAAGAAGAAGGAGGCAATTAAGCCATGTGGAGCTTGAGAAATAAGAGTTTCTGAAAAAAAACTAAAGTAACATAAATCTTATATGTCTAAAAAGCTTATCCTTCACAGAATCCAACCTCTAAGTATCTTTAACCAACTACTTGAAAATATGATTTAGAAGTCAATTGTTATCATAGTGAAAGTTGGAAACAAAAAAGTTGGGATCTTTTGAAAAAAAAAAAATAAAAAACGCAGGTTGAGAAAAAAATTCGGATTTTTGTCTGGTGACTGAAGTTTTCTTGATAACAAACAAAACAAAGCCTCCAATCTTTCATTTTCTGGTTTTTCCTCCTCTTTTCTTTTCTTATTTCTCTTTATATAACTTTATAATTTCATTAATAATAACTTTATAACTTGATTCAATTCTATGATTCAACTCATTTTGATGTTCTTATATCATCTCATATATCACTTTTCATATGTTTAGTTTTTTGCAAAAAAATGAATGGGTTTTATGAAAACAATTTTGTGAAACATTTTACAAAAAAAAAAAACCCATGGATTGTGGCTGAAAAAAGTGCAATTGAAATTTGATGATGAGAATAAGACTTTTGAGTGATAATTAAAAAGAAATCAAAACAAATTAAACAAATTTAAAGAGTTAAAAGAAGTGATAGTTTAAAGATTTTGAACCAGTTTGATTAAAAATTCAATTGATGAGAGATAAGTTTTGAAAAAGTCATCCCAAGTTGTTGGAGATAAAGGAAAAAATTGATTTTATTGGATCTGATTTAACATTTTTTTTAAAAGATTTATATTCAGATCATCAATTCAATTCAATTTAATTCTCTTCAATTCTAATATCTTTTGTTATTTGTTTAGTTCAACTTTAATTTGTTTCAAAATATTTTAATTCTTGTTTTTGAACCAAAAAAAAAATATTTCCCATTGAATCTGTAACATGTCATAGTAAAATTTAAATACAAAATAATTGAAATAATTATTAATAATTGGAATAATAAATGATTGTTTCTATTCATTCAACTTTGTTTGGATCTTTAAAAAGATCTTTGAAGAACTTGAAATTTTCTTATTTAACAAGTTTTATATTATTTTCTCCTTAAACTAATTCAATTAAATAAAATAGAATAGATCCTCCCTTTTGTTTCTTGTTCCATAACTCAATAAACACAGCTTTACAAAAACCATGGTCTTTTTTTTCTTATTTCTATTCAATTCTTCAATATTTGAAAATAGTTGAAATTGTAATTGAAATTGTTTTTTTTCAAAAACAAAAATTAGTCTGGACTCTCTCTAGGATTATATGGATTCGGATTCTTTTGGATTTTTATAGCCACAATTTATGGACTCTATGTTTTACTTGCAGGACAAGGAGTTTACTTTAAAGTTGGTAAATTTCTTTTAGAGACATCTCCATACTCTTGGGGACTTATCGGAGTTTCATTGTGCATTGGTCTTTCTGTTGTTGGAGCAGCTTGGGGAATTTTCTTAATTGGAAGCTCAATTCTTGGAGGAGGTGTTAAAGCACCTAGAATTAGAACTAAAAATTTATTGAGTATTGTGTTTTGTGAAGCTGTTGCAATTTATGGAATTATTATCTCAATTGTTTTTTCACAAAAAATGTCTTTGGGAGCTTATGAATTCACTGCAAGTGATTACTTTACTGGTAAATTTGAATTTTTTTAAAAAAAAAAACAAAAAGAAAAAGAAAGAAAAAGAAGAAAAGAAAAGAAGAGAAAAAACTCTAAATAATTGATTCTTCATAGAATTTACAAAATAAATAAATCAATAAAAAAAAAAAATAGGATATGCTTTGTTCTGGGCTGGAATCACTGTCGGATTCAGTAACATGGTTTGTGGAATGTGTGTTGGTGTTTCAGGTCAATTTTTTTTTTTCTATTATTCTCATCAATTTGATGTTCAATATTTAAGATGAATTTTTTTTCCCTTTATTTTATTCTCTTCTATTTATATTAAATAGGAAGCAGCGCAGCTCTTGCAGATGCTCATGATGCATCCTTATTCGTGAAAATTCTTGTTGTTGAAATTTTTGCTTCAGCTATTGGTCTTTTTGGATTGATTGTTGGACTTTTAATGGTTCATTTCCATTCCTTTTTTTTTTTGAAAATTTTTTTTCTTTTTTTTAAAAAAACAAAAATAAAAATCAAATAAATAGGGAAGCAAAGCAAAGACTTTCGGAGAAGCTTAATGTTTTTTACTTTACATAATAATAAAATCAAAGAACTTTTTTTTTTTCAGATGGAATTACTTACATTTCAATTTTTATTTGAATCACAAAAGAATTGAATTGATTCAAAAAAAAATCACAAATAAAAACAACACAACAACAAAACAACAAAACAATCTTGAAGGGAATTGAAATGATTGAAGATCGATTTTTTTTGATTTTTTTTTTTTTTTTTTTTTTTTTTTTTTTTTTTTTTTTTTTTTCCCTCTTTTTTTTTTTTCTTTGTTTTTTTTTTTTTTTTTTTTTTTTTTTTTTTTCAGATTTCTTTTTGTTTCCAACTTTCACTTTGATTGACTTCTAAATCATATTTCAAGTAGTTGGTTAGGCACACTTAGAGGTTGATTCTGTGAAGGATAAGCTTTCTAGACATATAAGATTTATGGTACTTTGATTTTTTATTTCGTTTTTATTTCGTTTTTTTCGTTTTTGTTGTTTTACTAATAGATTTGAGAACTTTTAGAGTAAGTGTAGAATTCATTGATAGTTTTATATATTGAAGAGATATTATTATTATTCATCAAGAAGTGAGAGAAGAGAAAGAAGAGAAGAAGACATCTACACTAAAGTTCAATACAATCAAGAGATCAATTTTGACATTTTTTCTGTGTTTATTATTATTTTGTTTTTTTTTGTTTTTTTGTTTTGGGATTGAGGAGGAAAGGATTCTAAATGCAAGGAGATAAACAACAATTTGAAGAAACTGGAGATTTTCTTCAAGAGAAGAGAAAGAATGAGAATGATATAAGTCAAATACAACAACAACATCAACATCAACAACAACTGCAACAACAACAAATTCAACAACATCATATTCAACAACAACAACAACAACAAATTCAACATCATCATCACCAACAAAATGTACAACAGCAACAACTAAATGATCCAGAATTAGAAAAAAATAATTCATTAAATACATTTATTGATATTATTCAACAAGAAAATCTTCAAAGAGGTACAAATCCAAATTCAGGTTTTTTTTTCTTTTTTTTGAATTTTTTTTAAAAAATCTATTCTGGATCCAAATTCAAATGAAATTAATATTTAATTATTTAATATTTAAAAAGGATCAAATGAAACTACTTTAAAAAGTAATGGAAATATGAATCCAAATTCTAGTCCAAATTCTGTTTCTCAACAAATGTCAAATCAACCTTCAAGTCCACCTTCTTTCCATCCAAATTCTCAATTTCCTATTTTCCCTGGTTATCAATCAAATCTTCAAACTCCCTCATCTTTTATTCATGCAGAAGATTCAACATTGTCACCTCAAAATAATTATGTTGACTCAAATTCTGATCCAGAAACTCTTAGACAGTATTAATTTTTTTTTTATTATTAATTGATTAGTTATAATATCAAATAAAAAATAAAAAATAAAATAAAATAAAATAATAAAATAAAATAAAATAATAAAATAAATCAAAATAAAAATAGGAAATCAATTGAAGAAGAAAAAGAAAAAACAATTCAAAAAAGAAAAGAAAATCATAAAGAAGTTGAAAGAAGAAGAAGAGATGCAATTAATTCTGGAATTGCTGACCTTGCAAAAATAGTTCCAGATTGTGAAAAAAATAAAGGAAGTATTCTCCATAAATCAGTTGAGTATATCAAATATTTACAAAAAACAAATCTTGCTACAATCGAAAAATGGAGAGAAGAAAAGAGAGAAGCTGATGAAAAAATGAAATCAGCTTATGAAGAAATGCAAAAACTAAGGAATGAAAATGAAATGATAAAAATGGAACTTCATCAATCAAAAAGGAGAAGATATGATGAATCACAATAAATAATGAAAATTCAATTTTGAACTTTTAGGATTTTATTTTCTATTTAGAATTGTTCATCTATTTTTTATTATTATTATTGGTTCAAATTGGTTCAAGTCGATTTGCCTTTTTCATAAAAAGAAATGTTCCTCTACTTGTATTCATTGTTTCATCCAAAACAAGACCAGTTAAACTTTTTACTAATTCTGCACCTTGATCTGTAACTCTGAACTATTATTATTTTTTAAAAAAAAACAATTAGGAAAATTGATAGCTTATTGATCCACTAGAAAACAAAAAAAAAGAAAAAAAATTACTTTGTGTTCCATAAATTAAAAACTTTTAAATTTGATAGAACTCCAACATTTGCAAGAGCTGCATCAGTAATATACTTATGACCAACATCTAAATATTCTAATTGTTGAAATGATGGATCAAACAATAACTTTAATCCTATATTTATGAATTTTTTTTAAACATTTTGACTCGAATAAAAAATAATTCAAAAACTTTGAAAAAGAAAAAAAGAAAAAAGAAAAAGAAAAACCATCATCCAAGAAATTCCAACAACCTGTCATTTTAAGAGCAATAAGTTGTGGAAGTTCTTTAAAACTAAGAACAAGATCTGAGGTTATATTTGTATAATTCAAGTAAAGAGTTTCCAATTTTTGCCAATAAGGGAATCCTGAACGAACATAATCTGAAACACTTGTTGCACTTAAATTCAAAAAAATTAAATTGGAAAGCTTAAATAATGATGGAAGTCCTTCATCAGTAAGTTCAGTTTTTGAAACTAAAATAAAATAATATTGTTACAAAATAAGTAGAGTAAAAACTAAAGAGTGAGTAATAAATCTTACGATTAAGAGAAGTTAAGTTTATAAGGGTTTGAAGAGATCGAGCATGCTATATACATTTTTTTTTTTTGAATATTTTAATTTTAATAATTTGAAGGAATTTAATAAAATAAACTAACCTCATCCCCAAAATTTGGATTTAAAGAAAGATCTAACAAAGTTAAATTCTTTAAAGATGAGAGAAATTTCCAGTTAGTAATTCGTTGATTAAAAGATATATTCAATTCTGTTAAAGTTGTAAGTTTTTCTAAATATTTACATCCAATGGAATTAATTCTAGTTTCTCCACAATGAAATACAACTAAAGGAAGAGGTCCTTTTATTTCTGGATATTCCATCTTCATTTCATTTAAATTAAGAGTTTCAGAATCAACTTTTTCTGGAGGAGGTGGTGGTGGGGCAAGTGGAATATTTTTTGAGAAATTTTCAATCTCTTCTTCTTTTTCAATTTTTTCTTTTTTTGGAGGAGATTCAGATTGAAGGGTTGAATCTTCAACATTTTCAGAAATTTCTATTTCAAAATTTTCTTGATTTTTTGCATTTAATTCATCAGCAATTTGTTGCTTTTTGGCATCTTCTGGATCTACTCCTACAAGAAAATAGATTCCCTTTTTTTTTTCAAAAAAAAAAAAAAAAAAAAAAAATAAAAAAAAAAAAAAAAAAAAAAAAAAATTTCCTTTTTTTTTTTAAAAAAAAAAAAAAAAATTAAAATTAAGAGAAATATCAGAAAAAAAAAAAGACTTCATTTGAGAACAAAGTTCCTGAAATTGATAAATGTGTTAATAAAGGAAGTGATCTTAAAACTTGAATTGTTAAATTTGTGATTCTTGTTCCATTTAATCGAATATAACTCAGATGTCTACAGATTTTAAAAAATCCATCAAGCAATTTGAAAAAAAAAAATGAAAATTAAAATGAAAATTAAAATTAAAATTTTTTACCTACAATGTCTTAAATTGGCAACACCAACATCTCCAATTCTTTTACAACCATCTAATATTACAGTTCTTAATTGAGGCATATTTTTGAAACATTCAGAGAGATAAGGATCAGTTATTGTATAAGCAAAAGATAAATCGAGAAACACCAAAGATTTATAATCTTTGAATTGGAAATATTATTTGTTGGATTAGAAAAAAAAAATGACAAAGTAAAAAAGAAAACTACTTGAAAGGACTTGAATCCATTGGTCATTTAATTTTGGTAAAGATGACAAATTGAGAGTTTGAATTTTACATTGCTTTAATGATTCCAAAGTCTTTTTTTTATTTATTTATTATTATTTTTTTTAAAAAAATAAGCCAATTTTTAGAACTAAAAAAAGTTACCTGAAGATTCATTTTATCAATTTTTCTTAAATAGGCTACAATTTTATCAAGAAGTGATGGGGGTAAATAAGCCATTTGAGAAATCATAGGATCATTGAAATTATCACAAATTGATTCAATACATTGTTGAATAAGACTTTCTTGATCAACTAAATATTAGTTTTTTTTTTTTTATTTAAAGAAATGATGATTTAAAAAAAAAAAATACATGCTGAAGTTTCATCTCGATTGCTTGAAAGTGAAGCTATAATTTTTTTTTTTTTTTTTTTTTTTTTTTTTTTTGAAAAATTTAAATCAAAGAAAATTAAAAGAAAGAAATCAAAACGATTTGTGAAAAAGGAAGAGGCCAAAGAAAATCGAAGTCTTTGTAATGTTGATTGTGAACGAAGCCATGAAGCTTTGACTTTTTTATTAACAGAAGGAGGAAGGCAAGAAATAGCCCAGAATGAAAGAAGAACTGGATCATTCTCTGGAACTGGACCAGCAAGTTGGGTTATTACTTTCCACAATGAATTACTTTCATATCTATGATTAATTTTTTCTTTTTTCTTTTTGAATTAAGAATTATGATTATTATTATTATTATTACCTCTCATTTATTCTACGAATTAAACGAGTTAATTTTTGAGTGGCTCGTTGAAGTTCATCAATGTTTTCTGGAGGATGATCTTCAAAATATTCAACTTTTGCCATCTCATAGCCTCTCTCTTTATTTATTTATTTATTTCATTTTGTTTTTCAACTTGATAAATAAAGAAATTTTAGTCTCACTTGAATCAAATCGTTCTCTCACTCTAGCACGAGTTGCTCCTTTCACAAGAATCACTTTTTTTTGTTGAAGATTTTCAATAATTTTTTCAATAGTAACAACAGTTCCAATTAGAGGTAATTCATCCTTGAATAGAGAAATACATTGAAAAAAAAAAGGAATAAAGAAAAAAAAAACTTTTTCAAAGAAAGAGAAATCTAACCGAAGGTGGAACCATTAAAAATGATTGATTAGATCCTTCAATATCTCCATCAATCAAGTCATTAATTAAGGAAAGAAATTGAGGTTCAAATACATTTAAAGGTTGAAGAATGCCAGGAAAAACAAAAACTTTACTAATTATCATTCCAAGAGAATCCATTTTTTTAACTCTAACAACAATACTTGAATATCTAGAATATCAATTAAAAATCCTCCTATTAAATTTAAGGTCAATCTACAAGATCATTTGCTTTTTCTAAGGAGATATAAGAGTCAAACTTTAATCTATGATTTTATTTTTGAAGAAAATAAAAGTCCATTAGTCTCAAATTGTGAACTATATTGTAAATATTTAAATGGATTTCAATAAATAATTTTTCATTATAATTCAACAATTCATTTCATTCATAATGTTCAATGTTCCATTTATATCAATCAAATCATCCAAGATTATAATTTGAGTAAATCTTTGCTTGTGTATCTCTAAATTTTTTTTTTTAAAGGTAAGTAAAACTATAGAATAAAGAAAGGTGTTACACTTCGTTCACCTCACATTGAAGAAATGTTTGTTTATCAGTCAGTATCTTGTAAAGAGAATGTTTGAAATCCAGAGAATACAACATCTTCCTATCTACTTCATATCTTTGAAAGCTTCACTTATAAAATAAACAATTATGCTTGCATAAACAATTTTCTCTTCAAGCTAACAACTCTTTGAGAGGTCCTAAAGTAACTGTTGATAGAAATATTTACAGGTTATAACTAATTTTATCAGGTTAAAATATGAAAGTAAATATAAAATCTCGAACCTTTGAAGTTTTTGAAGTTAATACTATTCATTTAGTTTCCTTAATCCAAAAATATTATACTACGAGCAGAATCAACTATGAATTATGAAATATCTTCATTCCTTTGAACAAGAGTATTTAATTTGAATTAGATTCATTTCACTTTACTTTGAGACCTAAAGTTTGTAAATTTCAACTCATTGCAATCAGAATCAAGTTAGCCCACAGCTCTGTTTTCTCGTTTGAAGATGCTTGAAGAGAGAAGAGAATCTCACAGTTAGTTGTAAAAATTATGTTTTCTTTCAAAAGATGAATTGATACAAAATTTTATTATTATTATTGCATTTCAACTTGAGATTCATCTTCAAGTGTCTTTGGTTCATTCTTTTTTGATTTGTTCTTCATTACAATAAATACAATTAATCCAATAATTAAGAGAGCTCCGACAATAGATCCAATCACAATTCCAGCAATAGCTCCTCCACTAAGGTTTGATGGTTGTGATTCACATACTAATTGATTTGATTCACAACATGATTTTTGAGAGTTGATCAGCAATTCTCCAATTAAATCTTTCAATTCTTCAAAACATTCCATTTCTTGATACTTTTCAATTATTTCTTTACATTGTTCATTACATTCTGAAACACAATAAGATCTCAATTCTAAAATTGCTTCATTTTTTAATCCTTCAATTGATTCACATCTATTATTATTTATTTGATTTATTAAAGAAATTGAAAGAAAAGGAAAAGGAAAAAGAAAAAGAAAAGAAAAAGAAAAAAAACAAACCCAAAATGACCAAGAGTAAAAGAAATAAGAATTGAAGATGAAAAACCATTTGAATCAATTGCAATTAATTCTAAATCTGGAATTGAATTTGATAAATACATTTGTTCTGAAATACTAAAATCAAATGACATTATTGGTTGTTCTGAATTCAATGTTCCTAATAAACTTGTATTTGAATTAACAATAACATCATCTCCATCTTCATCAAATATTGAAAATTTAATACTAACTTCCTCTGATAATTTAACAATATAATTATCCAATAAATTCATAAATTGGGGTGGTGAATTCAAATCTAATTTCAATTCTTCATAGATATTTCCAATTTCTAAAGATAATTGAGATGCCAAAATATTTTGAGTTTGTGAAACATCAAATAAACATGCATCCAAATCAATATTTGATCCAATACATCCTGATCTTGCTTGATTCTCAAATTCAATACTTGAAAATTCAATTTCAAAATTTGGAATAAATGATTTATCATTAAATGAATTAAAATTGGTTCCATTTGAATAAATGAATAAGGATTCATTTTCATTAATCATATATTTCAATCCAAAATCTGAATGAAGTATTTCAAAATTAGATGTTATTGGAATAATATTTCCATTTCTTAATGTGAAATCATCATTTTTATTTCCATTCCAATTTCCTAATAATCCTCTTGTTTTGGATTTCAATGAATTTGGAAGTATCACAATTAAATTTAACATTGAAAATCTTGATATAATAATTAATGAAACTCCAGATGATGGTAAAAGAATTTGATATTTTGAATCTTCAATTCTTGATATTAATATTCCATCTTGTGAAATAAATGAACTTCCAATTGAAATAACTTGTGGTGTTTGTGAATCTTTTAAAAATATATTCATATTTCCAAATTGATTCAAATAAATTGAAATTCTTGAATTTCCATCTTTAATTGAAATTGCTGATAAGATTGTCACCAGTTTTGTTGGTATTTGTGAAAATCTTCCTTGAATTGTTAATCCATTTGGTTCAACAATATTTTGATCAAGATTATTAATTTGTTCCAAAAGAATGAATTCTCCTTTTCCATTGAATCTCCAAACTTGTTCATCAAATGTCATAAAATGTGGATCTCCATAACAAATTCCCACTTTTGATGTTAAAGTTGATGATGAAGGTAAAGTTGCTCTCTTTTTTTTCATTTCATTTTTTACTTTTCTTGTTTTTTGAAACAAATCACAAAATGATCTTGGATTACTTGATTTAACACAACAAATTATTCTTGGTAAAATATCTCCAATAAAATTCTTAATTGATGGAAAACTTCTATCATTTCTTAATCCTGAATTCTCAACATATTTGCTTATCAAGAAAGAATTATATCCAATATTCAAATAACAACATTTAACTTGAGTATTCAATTGAGCCACAGGAACGAAATATGCACATTCCTGGATTAATGGATATAAATAACAACTAAATGGAGTCTTTCTATTACAATTTGGATCTGTACTAAATTGTGGATTTACTGTTGGTGGTAAACTTGGACAACTTATTGCTGGTTGAACCAATATTTTATCTGTTGATACAAAATTTTGACAACTTGAATCATAATTAAATCCATCTTCAATTGGTAAAATAAATTTATTAATTGATTTATAAGGGGAATTAATCGATAAAATATGAAGTGATGAATTCCAAATAAAATTATCCACATTCAATGTAATATTCATATTTCCATTATTTGATCCAAAAGTAACATTTTCATTAACAATAATTAATTTTGGTTGAATTGTAAAATCATCAACATTCAAATAATTCCAATCCCATTTATATAATTTAATTGTAATTGTATCTTCAGATCCAAATTGAGTTGGATCCCATGAAATTGATTTTGATTGTCCAATTGTAAAAATATAATTATCTAATGTTTCAACACTCATTGGAATAAGTTGATTTGATTTTGAATAATAAAATGATCCAATTGTAAAGAAATCTCCATTTTGATAACCAACAATTGAAATTTTGAAATCCAAATAAATATCTGAAGTGTGATATGGTGATGATTTACAATAATATTTTCCATTATTTGAATTGAAAATTGATGAAGCTTCAATCTCTCCAAATGAACATTTTAAATTTTCTTGAGGAATTGAAAATGCAGAAGGAATGATAATTTCAATTGGTAATCCACCAAGAATTGAATCTGTTTTTGGTGAAAAATCAAAAATGGGTTCATCACAACTATCTCCATTCCAACCAGAATTACATTTACATTCAAGATTATTAAATGAATTAACAAAACAATATCCATTAACACATCCACAATTTGATAATTTTGAACAATCATTTCCTTCATATCCTTCCTCACAATTACAATAAGATGTTGGAAATGAATTTAAACTTAATTCTGTGAATAAACAAGTTCCATGACCTGAACAATCATTTAATGATGAACAATTTGGTGGTTCACAATCTCCATTTGAATTTCTTGCTTTTCCTTCACCACATTTATTTTTACATTCTCCTGTTTTTAGACTTCCTATTTTATTTATTTATTTTATTATTCATTGATCAATATTAATGAATGATAAAAGAAAAAAAGAAAAAAAGAAAAACCATCAGAATTGGATGAAATAATAAGATCAAAATCAGAAGTACAAGAAGTACATTGATTTTGATTTGGACCAAAACAATTCAAACAACTTGAATCACAAGCAAAACAGGTTGAACATTTTGGAAGTGGATTTTGACAAATTGATGAAGATGAAGACAAACTTAAAAATGAATTATCAAAAGGACAATAACATCCTCCTAAATTGGATCCAAGAACCATTCCACCCACTGAATAACACTGTTTACATTTATTTATACTCAAATTTCCACATTCTAAATCACATCTACATTCTGCTGTTCCAAGTTTTTCTTTTTATTTTCATTTGATTTGATTATCTTTTAGATTGAAAGAGCCAATAGAAAAAAGAAGAGGAAAGTGAGAAAAAGTAAATCAAGAAAAATTACTTGAGCAAGGATTTCCGGCGACAGTTTGATTCCAATGACCAGTTAAATTACAATAAAGTGTTGGACTTCCATAATATAAATCATCACATTTTCCTAATGCTGTATTTCCTGCCAAAGTGGTCGAATAATTTGCATTTCCAATTGATGTTGATGGACATTTAATTGCTAGAAATAGATGACCATTAACAAATTTCATAAAAGACCAAAAAAAAAAAAAGTCTTTACCATTACAATTTGTACCATTTCCATCATAACCAGAATTACAAGCACAACTAAAACTTCCAAGAGCATTTGTACAAAATGCATTTGGTGAACATCCTCCATTATTTGTTAAACATTCGTTTATATCTATTTATTTGTGTCATTGTTTGCTTGTTTTTTTATTTTTCATTATGAAAAAGTTTCGAACCAGCACAACTGAAACCATCTCCTGAATATCCAGTTGTACATTTACATGTGAAGCTACCAACTGTATTTGTACATGTTGCTTGAGTATCACATCCTCCATTGTTTGTTGAACATTCATTAACATCTATTTTTTTTTAAAAAAAATTTAAGTATCAAAAAAAAAAAAAAAAAGAAAGAAAGAAAGGAATCAGAAAAAAAAGTTGATTACCATTACAAGAAGTACCATTTCCTTCATACCCATCATTACATTTACAAGTAAAACTTCCTGGAATATTTGTAC
>Ga0209960_1003386_pt1 | contig 13902 bp, 13 predicted proteins | sample ThiBiot_500_plan_2_FD_183947 | JGI IMG/M metagenome (GOLD analysis project Ga0209960, IMG submission 183947) | Wastewater bioreactor microbial communities from Cape Town, South Africa - Thiocy_expt_500_plan (SPAdes) | ecosystem: Engineered > Bioreactor > Thiocyanate-remediating >... | reverse complement strand
TGGCGACCGACTGGTGACAACCGATCATTGGTGAGTACATTACGTGCATTCAACAGAAATGTATTCAAGATCTCGTTGTGAAAAGGAAATTGCACCTTGGCTTCTTCACTAAGATCATCTTCACACGAATAGATTTGTGTACCCTAGTCGAACTTTTTTCGTCAAGCGCTTGGCAAGACTTGAGATAACTCAAGAAATTCAAGACAAGAAAAAAGCGCATGATATCCTTGTCCATAATTAAGTTGAGCTGAAAATAATTCTCACTATTCATTTTTGAATTCAGGAGTAATATGAATTGTCTCTTTATGTTTTTGTAAAAGTATTTATTTTTCAAAATATGCAATTATATAATTAACGGTCCTTAGAAACTTCTAATTAATAATAAAAATAGATTAATGAAAGCTGTTATCAGTTGGATCATCTGCAGAATTTTTTGATGACGATGGATTTGTAACAGTGGCATTAACATTTGAATTTCTAATTACTCGTAAGACTTTATTTCGTTTGTCATCATGTTTGAGCTGACGAACTGACTCTTTAACAATTTGCCATGCTTCACTTAATGCTTCTGCATCCTGCAAACTTTTGTCCCGCTTTTGCATTGCATCTATAAGAAAAATATATATTCGTATCTTATTTTTAGGAAAATAAGTACTCACTTTTCAATTCTGTAACCTTCTGTTCATCAGCTAGCACAATATTTGGGTTGGAAGCATAGCCAGCGGCACGAACTATTTGTCTGACCAAGAAACATCAGCGCATAGGCAAGAAACACAAGCACTTGAACAAGATGTTCAATATATAACTTAGAGTTGCACAAAATATAGCAAGAAACTCAAGCACATCAGTTTTTACAGTACCCTCAAGCGCTTGCTTAAAAAAGTTCATCTAGGATACGAAGAATTAGTGAAGTTGTGATGTTGCCTTTATTGTAGTCTTCCATATTTTAACTTTTTTTTTCTTTCAATGAGAGAAGATGAAGAAACTCTACGCAGCAAAATATTTTCTATAGATAGTATCTGTCACATTTCATATAGATAACAATTTTTTTACTTCACAATACAAAAACGAACAACTACCTCAAACAAAGCACACGTTTTTGATAAGAACGTCAAAGAATATATGTAAATGACAAACATGTATATAAAAACAACATATAATCATGTCCAAATAATTATATGAAGCAAGTGCTATAATCAAGACAGACAAATAACATGCTAATAATTATAATTAGCTGATCTCTTACAAATGGCAATAAAGTCCATACTAACATCAGAAATTGAAGATAGTATCGATGTATAGAAGAATAATCATCGGTCACATTCACAGATGACATTCAGGTCCAACTTTTTTTACATTAAATCTTCCAATTCATTTTTTTTTATTTGATAAAAATGAAAGAAAAGTCATGAAAATGAACTTCTCCTCTAGCAAATTGAATAACCGCATCTTGATATAAATTATCAAGTATAACGTGTTGAATTTGGATTTCTTGAAGATAATATTTCTTCAATTGTTTGACCTTTAATCTCAAATTTTTGTCGTCGTACTTTTTCTCCTAAGCGAATAATTTCATTTCAAGTTATTCTTGATCCAATAATATCTGAATGATGTTCCTATTTGTCTAAATCAAGTGAAGCAGCAACAAATTTAGCTACATCTTCTAATAAAGTAACATTAACTGGTTCATCACCAATACCTGCAAACCAAACAGTACATTTATTAATATTGACACCAAAGACATACAGTTGTAAAATAAGGATTACTCTTTTGTGATATTGCAAAATAACCCATAAATAATCCATTTAAAAAAAAAGAGTATATTCCATATCTGAATTCTTAACAGCATCAACACCTGTTTTTTACGGTTCATTCGGTTTTTCACCTTCTGGATCATCCCTTTGGTTCTAATAATGCGTGAACGACCTGTTGAATACGACAAGTTGATAGAACCCGTCTCATTCACCATCTTGCACCACCGTCGAACTGTCCAAATACTCACAAAATCATTCAAATCTTCGAAAATTTTCGTTGGAGATTCACCTTTTTGGTACTTGGAAAGTACAAGCTTCTGGATGTCTTCACTTTTCATCTTGGAAAACTTTATTTTTAGATTTCATTCAACAAACTAAACCCACCGTTTTGTAGACAAACGAAAAACGAATAAAACAAGCAAAAAAAAGAGGTCACTAAAGATTAGTATAGGTCTGAAAATCGCTATACAAAAAAGGAGCATTCTTTATGGAACACCCGTTAGTTCTAGCGACTGAGCTAATGATGGAGGTTCTTCAAGTACTTCTCCATCGTCATTTGTCACGTTAATTGATGTTAGTTTATCAACAGGTTCGTCCCATTCATTAAATGATGGTGCTTTATCATCAATGAGCTGAAATAGAGACAAAAAATTAATTAACAGAAATAATAAAAACTGAGTTTTCCATCTTACCACATAATCATAAGCAGGCATTGATTTCTCACCAATTGTGAAATGCTTTAGTACTCGATCGAGTTCTTGAATAGCTGTATCATCAACTGGCGAAATTAAAGACGAATCCGAGTCATTAGTTAAAGAATTTTTCTCAAATCCAGCTGATCGAAACACATTCCGAATAGTTTCTTCAGTTACTGCGTTCCATGCACAGTCGACCCAATGTACGGATAATTCCTTGATCGAATGGCTGAATGATTGACGTGGTATTTGGTGGGAAAAATTTGAGCTTTATGTTTTCAAGTTCAATATCCGATCTGTGTACTGGAACATTGTCCAAAAACAAAAGAATGTGTCTTCTTTTTTTCCGCATCGACAAATCTAGCTCCTGTAACCAATCCGAGAAGATTCTGGAATTCATCCAGGACGTCCTGTTGCTTAACCATTGAACTGGCAGTGTTTTCATACCGACATGGCGGAAGCACCTAGGTTTGGCGTATTTACCTTCGATGTAAAAAGAAAATAAATAATGGAAAAAAGACTAATTAACATTAACGTACCTATTACCAGTGGTTTTAGTTTTTCTATTTCCGACATATTTGAACAGAGCAAGACTGTATATCGATCTTTCGATTTTTTACCTCCATAACAATCATCTCGATTGACTACCAACGATGTCTCGTCACAGTTGAAGATGTTGCAAGGATCATAATGTTCAATTATCGAGTCTAATCGTGACTTCCATTCATCAACCGTAGTAACATCCACTGATTGTGATTCTCCGCATATCCTTCGGAATTGAATATTATATCTGGTGCAAAAACGATCCAGCCATCCATTACTTGCACAAAAACTCGTACATGGATCTAATTGACAAGTTAAATCTCGTGCATATTGTTGAATAATCGGCCCCGATATAGGAATGTTTTTTGATCGTTGTAAACAAAACCATTCGCATACTTGTAAATTAACTTCTTCGAGTTTATTTCTCAGTTTTCTTTTCATCTTCTTATTTTGGTTTCCCTGATAATCATCCAAGTATTCAGATTTTCTCTTTAATATATTCGACACAGAACCAACCGAGGTGTTGAATTTATCACTGAAATGTCGATGAGACAAACCATTTTCTTTCTCCTTGATTAATTTAATTTTTTCTTCTAAACAAAATAGCAGTGATAATAATCTTCCATTAGTTGTGCGCACTACTATGTTTTGAAGAATTTCATGTTTCGTTTGTAAATCCATCTTTTGTAATCGTACATACACTTTGAATAGTGCAAAAACCGGTAATTTATTATGGGGCATCCGTTATTTTACAATTGTAAGACAGTTTAATTCAAATGATTATGATTTTGTTTCTAGACTGAAGAAGGAACATTCATCTCGGCCTAATTTCTTTTGTGATATTTTGGAAACGAAACATATTCGTAAATTCGATCGTCGACTATTAAAAAGAAAACTTAAGATCATTTATAGCATTATCGACAGTTAAAAGAACAAATATTACATATCATAAACACGATCTGTGCTCTATAACTGCGCTTCGTCACCCAAAAATCAATCAATTTTAGTAGTTTTTGTTGTAAATATGGTCATAATTGCTATGCTCAACATCCTCACCCTCAAGATATGAAAATTCTACGAGAAAGAACTGAGCGTTACCTGTAAATACTGTCATTGAAAAAGAAAACAATATTATTTCACAAACATACTGTGTTCCTTTGCCATTGACATAGTTAACGTTTCTATGGGGTATATTCAATTTTTTCTCTATTACGTGGTTTCTTTCTTATTAAAAAGCAATAAACCCAAATTTGACTTATTTTTTATATTTCTCACAAAAAATTGAATGGATGAAAAACTTCAATGTGCAAAAGTATCTTTTGTTCTAAAACGAAGTTTAGTTCAACGTTCAAATCAAGTAATCATATAAAGAAAAATATTTGAAATAGTTTCATATTTTCTCTCTTTTTCCGTTAGTTAACGGCAACACTTGGTGAAAGGATTACTCGAAATAATGGAAAAGAACGGACGTACAAGCCATCATTGATTCATTGTAGATATTCCAATGAAAAAGATCTACAATATAATGAGACAAAACAACAATTAAGATCTTCGTTAATTTTCATCGAAATCTGGCTTACTATCGTTAGTTTAACTGTTCTACTAATAGGTATATATTTACTTCTCAATATAAATCAGACATCGACAACGACCATAATGACGACGACAACAACAACTACAAGTTAGAATAATTTGATCTCACTAATTACTTAATCATTAACAGTTGCGTTTATGTTTCATAATTTCTTTAGGTCAAATTCAATTTAACCAAACAAATTCATCCGTCACAACTAAAGAAGCTTATTATTGTTCGGGCGTATCTCCATATACACTTTGGACAGCATATTCCAGCTATGCCATCACAATGTATATTAATACGAGTAATTGTAGTTTTAACTCAACTCCATTATATTATACTAGTGTGGATGGTATCAGTGACCATTATGACTTGATTGGTTATACTGCTATCTATGATGCAACAAAGAATTCATTTAAAATCTATTCTCGATCATTCATGACTTATAACAGTGATGCTGCAGCAATGCTTAGTGATTCGCAAACAAAACAATGGCGTATAAATTGGCTTGGTATATTAAACTAAAACTTTTGTTTGCCATACAGCATCCATGTTAACCGATGGAAAAGTGTTAGTTGTCGGTTACATTTTGACAACAAAGCCTTTTATTTTTTAATTTCTTACATATCTTCCTTTTCTATTTTCATTATCTTCCATTATTGTTTATTTGGAATACTTTTTACAATAGAGTAGCAAAAGAATCCTACAAAGTGAAATCCAGCTAGAATAATCAATGAAAACCTATAAGGTGTATTTGTATGTGGAATATAAAATCTATTTTAGCAGAATCTATTGTCCGAAAAAAATGCTGATTTACATTTTCACCTTCAAAGAAATCTTAAAAATATACACATCCAATGTTTATGTCGTTTTATTTTTGGAAAAGGTAAATGCAATCGTATCTTCGTTTGGTGAAACACCTATCCATATCATATGCATTATTTACAAGAAAACCACCTCAAGATCGTCTCAAATGCACGTGTGCACAAATCTGTTTCCTTACATGGTAGTTGACGCACTCAATAATGATTATCGAAAAATAAATTGTAGTCTTATAGAGTCTATATTTATATCCGCTCTTCTCATGACTATCTATATCATTTAAAAAAAAATCTGTTTGACCTAGTTTCTGTGAGAATAAAATATGAAACACGATAGAATCCCTATTTCAGCTCTCGGAGGACAATTTAATTGTGTCTATTTTGGAAAGAATATTGACTGCATGAATAAAAAATACAATTACGCTGTCTCTCTAAATGAAGCAATAACAACTTTAAGATCATATTTCACATTTTAATCCTACGAAAATTGCATTAACGTTTTTCTTTCAAATGATGCAGATAGTTATGAGAAAACAGATTCGAAGCGGACTTTAGACTAATAGAAGAAAGAGAAAATATGAGAGTATAAATATGAGGGAATAAGACCATCCAAATAAGCAAGTAAGTTATTAGTTTTCTCTTTCTGCTTTACTAGGTTAACGAGGAGAAAACTTAAATTCTTCATTCGACTTGAATTCGATCTTCAAACAATGGTCGCTGTGTCTAGGTAACCATATATCTTATTTCGTAGTTATATTTTCTTAAATTGATACCTTTTTTATTGAGTCAAGATTCGACAGAATCAGTTGTTTTAAGTTCTGAGTTCTGAGAAGTCTCAAAAATATAAATGATTCTTGATATATACTATAACATAAGCTAAAAATATAATAAAATACCTATAAATCTATTATCTATATATCCTCTCTTAACTTCTTCTACAGCTACGCATGGCTATTTTTGCTGACAATTTGTTGTTGGCATTGCTTGGCTTTGAAAGTAAACAACAAAAAGCCGGCTTCAGCCGAATCACATTCAAAAGAAGCATCATCGCATTCAGAGGAACATGCAGAGGAATATTCAAAAGAAGCTTCATCGCATTCAAAAGAAGCTTCATCACATTCAAAAGAAGCATCATCACATTCGAAAGAAGCTTCATCACATTCAAAAGAAGCATCGTCACATTCAAAAGAGGCATCATCGGAACAGAAAGGTATGTAGGACTTTTACGTTTATATATTTTCAGGTCCTTTTTTCACTAATTTGAATTAAAATTCTACTTGATCAGTATTTCCGACTGTTTCTGAAATCTTTTTTTGATTTCCAAAGATCGTCACTAATGAGCTCGTAGTGAGTATCATAAGGCTAGTAACGATGAGTACATATTTTCACAAGGGTTCATATTATTAAAGTTTAACACTTCAAAAATTCTAATAAAGAATGTATAATAATGTAACCTTTTGTTGCTTTTTAGGACATACTTGTAAGGATCTTAAAAAAAATCAAGATGAGACTGACACTGATTGTGGTGGCAAGAAATGTGGAAAATGTGCCGATGGAAAGAAATGCAAAGTTAATCCTGACTGCATCAGTAACTCTTGCAAAGATAAAAAATGTGCACGTAAGTATCGAATAATGTCCAGTTTTAAATTTGAATTCAACCACCTACTTTCATTTTCTAAAAAATAGAACAACCAACAACAACAACAACGATAACAACACCTGCACCAACAACAACGATAACAACACCTGCACCAACAACAACGACAACACCTGAACCAACAACGACAACACCTGAACCGACAACAACAACGACACCTGAACCAACAACAACGACACCTGAACCAACAACAACGACACCTGAACCAACAACAACGACACCTGAACCAACAACGACAACACCTGAACCGACAACAGCGACAACACCTGAACCGACAACAACAACGACACCTGAACCGACAACGACGACACCTGAACCGACAACAACAACGACACCTGAGCCAACAACGACAGGACGTAAGTTACCTATAAAAAGTTTTGATGGGTGCATATTTTCATTGTTCAATTAAAAATTTCCATTGAGTCAAAGTGGAATGCGTTTTTGAGAAATATGTCGGTGCTCTATTTATCAAAAAATGTTCTTAACCATCGATTCAGTAGCATAGACTAGTTAAACAAACGCCTAGGCCGCTATCTCAGATATCTGTGAGGGATGTTTGATCTATTTTAGATTTATCTTATCATTTTAGCTGTTTGTGAACCTGAATGTCAGAATGGTGGAATGTGTATCAGCGATAATGTTTGCACATGTACAGCTGACTTCAGTGGTCCAACTTGTGAAGTCCGTATGTATTGAATTTTCTAGAGTTTCGTTTTTATCTTCTTCTTCTTCTTCTCCAAGAATCGGCTGGATTATGTGTTAATAATGACACATTCGACTCGGAACCAATTTTATTGATCACATTCGGAAATGGTAAAGTCCAATATTCTACTTCCAGTCCCAATGACTTCGATTTTAATACAACATATAAACAACGATTTGCACCTACAACAAATGACGGCATGTTTAGTTTCGTCAATTTGGTTAATGAAAACAATGCATGGCACACAAATGCAAAAGATCATACAGGTGATGATGGCGGATATATGTATTTGGTCAATGCGGACTTCAAACCCGGTCAATTTTACAATGGTAGAGTTGATAATTTGTGTATTGGTCTTCGCTATGAATTCTCGGTTTACTTGGCTAATCTATGCAAACCAAGTGGTAGAATCAATCCAAATGTTCTCTTTGAAGTTCGTTCAACAGATGAAAATATTTTGCTTGCTCAACTGAATTCAGGCGACATAGTTGAACATGGAACTTTAAGCTGGGAAAAGTATGGACTTTCCTTCATAGCACCAAGCAGTTCAGTCAATTTATTAATGATTTCAAACGCTTTTGGTGGTAACGGAAATGATATCATCATTGATGATATTGCACTACGTGTTTGTGCACATAAAGGCAGCGGCTTCTGTCCTTCAAACTAGGTCACTCAATGGTTTGCTATTATCCTATTATTATTTTACTCTTTCTCTCTCTCTCTCTCAAAATCATTTTGGGGTCTTTTCTTCTTCTTCTTATTGGGTTCAACAACGTTTGCCATTTTTCATTGGAATTAAACTGTGCATGTAGACTTGTTTTGCGTCGATTTAAATATGTGCGAGTGACTGGATTTTGATTTGAAATAAACACTGTCTTGTTTGCACTTAACATGGGTCAATCTTTCGCATTGAATTGTTGTTCCAATATTGGAAAAGGATGTATAGTTGACGACATAGAATCGTCATAAGTAGATGTCGATCCTAACACCTTCCGTTTCTACTAGGAACAGGTGTATCTCAGAGACATGAAAAGAGAAAACGAACAACAAGAGAAAAAATACAAAAAAACTAGAAGAAAAGTTGTGGGCAAGTTGATTCGTAGCAGTGGTATCGATGCACCTCCTTCCCTGTATACCCGGAGGTCTATTTGCACAAAAAATTATTCGACTAAAACGAAAGACAACTGAGAACCATTTAGAGAGAAAAAAAATCTTTTGGCAACTGTTCATGAAATTGTTCATATACTTGTAGGTTGACTCCGATGTATAATTTATTACCGATTGGATTCACGTTTCGATAATTCAACGCTATCAAATCGAGTTTCTCCTTTGCTGCAGTCACCGTGTATAGTTTTTGTCAATCGAAATTCATCTTGATAAATTGGACTAGTTTCATATATGAATAACGTAACATCGGCTAATGATAAAACATCGTGAGTAACATAACGAATTAAATTCGAACGTTTCTCGTTTTGTTGAGTTTCACCAATTTGGACATCGTTCTTTTTTTGAAAGATATCTTTGTGAGATGTAAATAATTGCATCTTGCAGACTCCATTGTTCGTATTCGACCGATAATTCTCCCCATGCGTACATCATTGTACTTGTTTTTAGCATTTTTCGAAAGTATCCATTCCTACCTTATGCAATCATTACTCCAATTAATAGAATAATTTCATATAAGCGAATGAACACTGAAAGTCTTAAGAAAAAACGATTAAATATGTAGCCAAATCCATGATTCGATTGAATTATGTGTTTTGGATGATCCTCGAGGGGGACCTCAATATAGAAAATATTATAGCGGTCGTTCTAAACTTAATGCTTATAGAGACAAAGTGGAGTTTGCACTGGAACCAAAATCAGTATATTATAAATCGAATTAGGGAAGTCATGGAAAATTCTACATTGGTCGAAGAAACATCAAATTCAAGCTTAGATACACTAGAAAAAGAATTGTTTTCTACGATTGGTACAATCAGAATATAACTACCAATAATGTAAGACGATGAATTCGGATAAAACTTGTAAATTATTTTTATTTTGAAAGTATAATAGAAGAAACAATAAATATTAAATTTCGATCACAGAAAACCGGAAACTATACCTGCGACTGTCGTTGGAGCACCTAGTATACGTTTAGTCCAACATGTTTTAGTCGATGGTTGAAATCCAAATGCTACACAATTATTTGTTCGTCTGCATAATGTACAACATAATTCAAGATTGCTGGTTGGAACCGGTTCACCTTGCGCTCCAACAATATTAGTACCAGAATATTGTGTATTATTACGAATTGAAAAACCAAGACAAGAATCTATTATTATCAATTGAAACAATTTCAATTTTTAATTCGATGAAAAAGAAAAAAGAATCAATTAACCTTTGCATGCACCAGAGAAACACCAACCACTTTTACAATTTGCATCTTTTGTGCAATAACCAAGTTTATGACAAGTATATAATTCGCTACATGAACCACCACAATCGATATCTGTTTCGTCTTGATTTATTTTACCATCGTAACAAGTTGGTGCAATTGAACTTGTCGATGTACCTAAACCAATATCTACATAAATGATTCAATTTAAGAACGAGTTCCTTACTGATTGTTGTTGTTGTTGTTGTACTAATAGATGTTATATCTGCTCCAAAACAATATTCACCTAAGAATGGAAATGATGTCTGTTTTTCATATATCGTACCATCTTTTTCTAATTCTTTTATAGATGCAACTCCGATTTCTGCAAAAACATTAAGTTCGAATTTCAAATAAGGTGCAAGCGACAGTCCACCTGGACATTTTTCAGACTGTTTATCATAGCCGATTTCAGCTCCTGCAATAAATTTTGTTGCAAATCCTACAGCTGCTCTGAGCACACCATTAAATACAAGTAGAGCCAATTCGAATTTTGGTTGCAAATAAACACCAAGATCCATTTCAAGTTTAGTTTTAAACTCGAATTTCGGTTCTATTTTGTCCGGTAGGAGTCCACTAAATGTGGATTGAAGAGGATTTTTAACGTCTATTTTGATATAAACATTATCCCATGTGAAATACGCTCCAAAGGTTGCTCCTAATTCACCTTCAATGGTAACAAAAGCACCAACTTCTAATGTAATTGTTGGGCCAAGACTAACTACACCGGGAACAATGAGTGGAGTTATCGGAAATGACGCAATAACTCTTGATTTATCGATGTCAACAGTAACAAAAAGTCCAAGAATTGCTTTAGCCAATATTTGTCCATTGACTTCAATAAAGCCAGTTTCCATAACAGTTAAAATACCATTCTTTGTAAAATGAAATTTGGCATGAATATTAAGTGTTTCTCGTACTTGACATTCTTCACAAGTTAATTTAACGGTAATTCCAGTCTCAAACTCATGACTATAAATATCGAACGCTGAATTAGGACCGATTGTAAAGCTAACTGGTCCAGATTTCTCGTATGTTCCCCCTAAAACAGCAGTTTTAATCACCGTAGCAACTTCTTTAACAACTTTAGCTGCTGTTGTAACAACAGTCGCAACAGCTTTAAAAACCGATCCAACAGCTTTAACAGCTTTTTTTACCCAACTAAAAAGTCCACGTCTGCGCCTACTGAGAGCTCGTTTAGTAATCGTATTATCGGTTTCACCCTCAAGTGCAACAAAACTTTCGAATTCCTCATAAGCATCTATTTCATTGTAGTATCTTGCATCAAGTAAATCATAAAGTAATGCTTGAGAAAGAGAATTAAAATCACCACCTGATTCAACATCTAATAGTGCATCATCGCTTTCGTTTAAACTTAAATAAGAATTCTCATTTAAATTTCCATTTGCATCAGGAAAAAACGATTCATCAACATATTGAACATCGGATAAATAATTTGGCGCATAATCGATTTGATTCGTTCCAGTTAAAACGTCAAAAGAATCACTTGTTGTAGAAGTGCTCGGATCCTCTCCGGTTGTAAGGTTTATGAGATCACTTGCTGTAGAGGTGCTAGGATCTAATCCAGTGGTAATGTCAGAAGAATCGCTTATTGTAGAAGTGCTCGGATCCTCTCCGGTTGTAAGGTTTATGAGATCATTTGCTGTAGAAGTGCTCGGATCCTCTCCAATTGTAAGAGTTATGAGATCATTTGCTGTAGAGGTGCTAGGATCCAGTCCAGCGGTAAGATTCATGGGGCCACTTGCTGTAGAAGTGCTCGGATCTAATCCAGTGGTAATGTCAGAAGAATCGCTTATTGTAGAAGTAGTGGAATCCAGTCCAGCGGTAAGATTCATGGGGCCACTTGTTGTAGAAGTGATGGGATCTAATCCAGTTGTAAGATCGACAGGATCATTTGCTGTAGAAGTGACGGGATCCAGTCCGGTGGTAAGATTCATGGGGCCATTTGTTGTAGAAGTGGTGGAATCTAATCCAGTGGTAATATCAAAAGAATCATTCGTTGTCGAAGTGGTGGAATCCAGTTTGATAGTAAGACTGCTGGAATTATTTGTTGTAGAAGTGGTAGAATCTAATCCAGTTGTAACATCAATAGAATCATTTGTTGTAGAAGTGGTCGGATCTAATCCAGTGGTAAAACTGATGGGATCATTTGTTGTAGAAGTGGCGGAATCTAGTCCGGTGGTAAGATTTATGGGGCCATTTGTTGTAGAAGAAGTAGAATCTAATTCAGTGGTAACATCAAAAGAATCGTTTGTTGTAAAAGTGGTGGAATCCAGTTCGATTGTAAGACCGCTGGGATTATTTGTTGTAGAAGTGGTGGAATCCAGTCCAGTTGTAAGATTGACAGGACTATTTGCTGTAGAAGTGATCGGATCTAATCCAGTGGTAAGATTGACAGGATCATTTATTGTAGAAGTGGCGGAATCCAGTCCAGTGGTAAGACTGATGGGATCATTTGTTGCAGAGTCTGTTGTATATGCTCCAATTGTAGGATTAGAAGGATGATTTGTTGTAGAATCAGTTCGATCTGTTCCAGTTGTAGGGTTAGAAGGACGACTGGTTGTAGAACTGGATTCACTGGTTCCAGTTGTAGGATCAGAAGGACGGCTGGTTGTAGTACTAGATCCACCGGTTTCAGTTGTAGGAGTAGAGTCACGAGTGGTTATAGAACTGGGTCCACCTGTTCCAGTTGTAGGATCAGAAGAACGACTGGTGGTAGAACTAAACTCAGCTGTTTCAGTTGTAGGGTTAGAAGGAGGACTGGCTGTAATACTAGATCCACCTGCTCCAGTTGTAGGTGCAGAAGGACGACTGGTTGTAGTACTAGATCCACCGGTTCGAGTTGAAGGATTAGAAAGATGATTTGTTGTAGAATTAGTTCGATCTGTTCCAGTTGTAGGAGTAGAAGGACGACTGGTTGTAGAATCAGCTCGATCTATTCCAGTTGTAGGATTAGAAGGATGATTTGTTGTAGAACTGGATTCACTGGTTCCAGTTGTAGGAGTAGAATCACGAGTGGTTATAGAACTGGATCCACCTGTTCCAGTTGTAGGATCAGAAGAACGATTGGTGGTAGAACTAGATTCAGCTGTTCCAGTTGTAAGAGTAGAAGGACGACTGGTTGTAGGGTTAGAACCATGAATGGTTACAGAAGTAGAAGTGGTTGAATCTCGCGTAATTATGGTGTTCTTAGGATTTGTTGTAGAATCGGTTCGATCCATTTCAGTTGTAGCGTTGAACGAATAATTTGTTGTAGAAGTAGTTGGATTGGTTGTAGTTCTAACAGTGGAAGAAATATTTGTTGTAGAAGTAGTTTCATTTGATCCAATTGTAACATTAAAATCGTTTGAAATATCAGAGATATTTGTGTGACTGTAGTTTGCTGTAACGGTTAATGAATTGGTATCATAAATAAAACCATTTAAAAGAATAACATCATTTGCATTTGATGATAAACATTGACCTTTGATAATAAAAGCAGTTCCATTTTTCGGCCAATTTAATGATTGATTATATGATTGATGATTATCAAATCCAAAAACAACTGTTTCATTGGTCAAATTTAATACGAAGATATGAGATTGATCATCAAATACTATACTTGGTACTGCAAACTGATAATTAATTATTGCTGTCGATAATTTATCTGTCTTATATTGATTATAAACTTCGGTATAATAAATTGTTTGAAAGTTATTTGCACGAAGATTTTC
>Ga0209960_1003383_pt1 | contig 13915 bp, 5 predicted proteins | sample ThiBiot_500_plan_2_FD_183947 | JGI IMG/M metagenome (GOLD analysis project Ga0209960, IMG submission 183947) | Wastewater bioreactor microbial communities from Cape Town, South Africa - Thiocy_expt_500_plan (SPAdes) | ecosystem: Engineered > Bioreactor > Thiocyanate-remediating >... | reverse complement strand
TTACATATACACAAATTCATCTTCTTTTTTTGGGAGTGCTGTTGAGCTGGTATGATAGTGAATAATCATTTTCAGTGCTTCAAACTTCACACAGTGTGCCGTGTGACCAGTGGGATGAGAATGGGCTGAAAAAACTTAGTCGATGAACGTTAATTATGATGATGGTATACTCGATTCATGGAATGACATACATGTGCCTGCTGCTCTTCAACTCTCTGCAGAGCTCTGCAGAGCTGACAGCCTGCGGAGATAATTCGCGCCAAATTCAAAAGTGTCAAACATCGAAAAATCACTCAATTTTCAAACGCATGCAGCACACACAATACACACATGCAACACAATACACACATAACACAACCATCTACTATACACACGCTACACATTTAAGTACCATCATATCACTTTTTGTGAATTAAGTACCATCATATCGATATTGACAATTTTTAAGGAGGGGAGGATGTAACGATGTATTATTACATGCAACACATGCTGCATTTGATTGCTACATCTTTTTCTGATTGATACAACTATGATTCGATTGTTGCATTTGTTTGCCTTCGCTTGCGCCCTCGAGCCCCTCGTGGCGCACGACTTTGCTTGCTTGCTTTGTACTAGCGATTCGATGCTTCGCTTGACTCGCCTCTCGTTTGATCGCTCATTCGTTCATTCGACTCTCTCGAGTAAACATCGCAACGCCTCGTTTCCTCTCGTTCCGTCTCGCCTCGTTTCGTCGTCGACTCCTCTCGCCCCCCATCGCTATATTTGGTTTCATCAGGCTTTCGCCCTTGTATATTTCGCTTCTCGTTCGCTCTCGTGTCTTTCGTTCGCCATGTCGTCTTCGTCGCCCAACGATCAAATGCAAGCATACATACAACAACTGGTACAACAACAAATCCTGCAGATTCAACAATCTACTCAACAACAGATTCAACAATTGAAACAAGAATATGAAACAAAAGCCAATTCCAGTTCACCCTCTCATTTCAAACCCTCAAAACCACCTACCTTCAACGGTGATCGACGAGTTAATGCCGAGGTTTGGCTGTTGGAATTAGAAAGTTATTATACTGTAGTTGGAATAAATGATGATGTTCAAAGGGTACAATTTGCTATTAGTCAATTTCGTGACTCATCGGTCATCTGGTGGAAGAATGTGACAAAACAACACCCAAACATTAATCAGATATTAAAAAATTGGGATTCATTTAAACAAACCGTATTATCAAACTATAGACCAGTTGAAGCTGCTGAAACTGCACGTGCTTCGTTACATCGTCTAAAACAGAATGGAACTGTAGCTGCTTATTGTGATATGTTTCTTCGTTACCTGAACCATATAGATACTATGCATGTACAAGATCAATTATTCCTATTCAAAAATGGATTACAACATCATATTGCACGTGAAGTTAGCATTCAACACCCTCAAACATTAAGTGAAGCAATGTCGTTTGCTCAACGAGCTGAACTCGAATCAAGAAATTATCATCAAAATCGAAATAAACCTCCATTTCGTAGTATGAATTTGCATAATAGTGCATTTCGTAACAATGGGAATAATGCAGCTTCCGTACCAATGGAATTAGGGAACATTAATATTGAACATTACCCATCTGAAGATGCATTCTATGAATATAATCACGAAACAGATCAACAAGAAGAAGAGTATTATGAACAATCACAAATGGAACCAGACTTAGAACAGGAACAAGAACAATCATTGAATGCTATGAACAATTACGGTCGTTTTCAATCAAAAGGTATAGGTGTTCGACCTACTTTTTACAATAACAATCGTGTTCCTGGATTAACAAAAGAACAATATGAAAAATATCGCGCGTCTGGTGCGTGTTTCTCATGTGGAAGAACTGGACACATGAAAACACAATGTCAATCGAAGCAAAAAAACTAATTAGCCCAACAGTTGAATCAAGGGTACACACTGTTGGGCGCAACTTACCTGTAAATAGTATCCATTTATCAAATTCCGAAGCCGTAGCCAGTATTAATAGTGAAGAAACTACAGAATCGGATGCAAAATACAACGAATCAAACAATTATGTACATAATTTAGAATGTAATCATATCACAGAAACCAACCAACCGCTTATTATCTTACCTGGTCGCGTAAATAACCATGCTGTTCGAGTGCTAATCGATTCTGGATCAACCTCAAACTTTATTTCAACGTCGTTTACTAACAATCATCAGTTCCCTACTAAAGAAACATCAACGCAACAAAGAGTTGTATTAGCCGATGGTACTCGACAAGTAGTGAGCCGTGCTGCAACTGTATTACTCGAATTGAATGAAAGTAAATCCAATCGTATTCATCGTGAACAAATAACTCTATTAGTGTTACCATTGAAATCGTATGACATTATTTTGGGATTACCTTGGTTAAAATTACATAACCCTAATATAAGCTGGTCGAGTGGACAAGTGGTGTTGAAGGATAATACAAACAACATGTTGGTGTTGGAGCCAGAGCAGAAAACAACAACTTGTTTCTCTATTGGAATTGATAACAAAAATTTGTGCAATGCTGCTTGTCAACACGATGTAATGTATTTTGACAGTAAAACTAATAATGATTTATATTACTCCAAATTTGAATTAATATCTGCTAAACAGCTCCAGCGTGAACTAAAAAATAATGACAGCAAAGAAGTATTTGTAGGAATAATACGTGCAAATGATCAGTATATACATCTACATAACATTAACATCAACAATGATCATCGTTTAACAACATCAGAAAGTGAAAATACAAAGTTACAACAAGCACAACAACACGTGTTGTCAGAATATGCTGATGTGTTTCCTTCTAATTTACCTTCTGGTCTTCCTCCTCCACGTGCAATCGATCATGCGATTGATGTTGTACCTGGTAGTGCACCTCCGTACAAAGCTTCATATCGAATGTCACCACTGGAGCTACAAGAATTGAAAAAACAAGTCGAAGAATTGTTAGCACAAGGACACATCAGACCCAGTACGTCTCCGTATGGTAGTCCCGTTCTGTTTGTAAAGAAAAAGGAAGGAACCCTCAGAATGTGTGTCGACTATCGTGCATTGAATAAAATTACAATCAAAAACAAATATCCTCTCCCACGTATCGACGAATTACTCGATCGGTTAGTGAATGCTAAGTATTTTTCGAAAATCGACTTGAGGTCTGGATATCATCAAGTTCGAGTGAAACCATCTGACGTCGAGAAGACAGCATTTAATTGTAGATATGGTGCTTTTGAATTTCTGGTATTACCGTTTGGGCTCTGTAATGCTCCATCCACCTTTATGACATTAATGAATAACATATTCCAACCCTATTTAGATGAGTTTGTTATTGTTTATTTAGACGATATTATGATCTTCTCGAAAACATTACATGAACATAAACAACATGTTCAAAAGGTACTGCAATTGTTACGTCAACATAAGTTGTATGCGAAGAAAGAAAAGTGCGAATTGTTTGTTACCAGTGTATCATTCCTCGGGCACCGAATATCAAGTGATGGGATTAGTATGGAACAACAGAAGGTTCAAGCAATAATGGAGTGGCCAATACCAAGGAACATTAATGAAATTCAGCAGTTCCTGGGTTTAGCTGGTTATTATAGGAAGTTTGTTAAGAATTTCAGCGGGATATGTGCACCAATCAGCGAACTACTTTCTAATAAGATTCTTTTCAATTGGACCGAACGCCAACAGGCAGCATTTGACCAACTGAAACGAGCCATCACTAATGCACCAGTCCTCAAGTTACCAGATTCTACATTAACATACACAGTAAAAACAGATGCTTCAGGTTTTGCAATAGGTGCTGAATTATCCCAAGATGGTCATCCTGTATGTTACCTCTCTCATAAATTGTCACCAGCAGAAAGAAACTACTCTACACATGAAAAAGAACAATTAGCAATCATATATGCATTACGTGAATGGAGACATCATTTATTGGGATCACACATTATAATTGAAACGGACCATTGTTCATTAAAGTATTTCCAAACACAACCAAATTTATCCCAAAGACAAGCTAGATGGAGTGAGTTTATGAGCCAGTTTGATTTTGAAATCATATATAAACCAGGGAAACAAAATACAGTAGCTGATGCATTATCCAGAAGAAGTGATTGGAAAGAACACAGTGAAGATGATGAGTATGAAAAACATTTAGCATCAATCAGTAGTAGTGTGAGCAATGATATATTACAACGTATTCGTGCTGCTTATAATAATGATGAGACGTGTAGAAATATACTGAACGAAATTAATAACACTACAGCCAGTAATTCGACAACATCAAATACATTTACAGTGCATAATGGCATCATCTACAACAAACATCAACTAATATATGTACCAAACAATGAACAAGTGAAGCAATTAGTACTACATGAACATCACGATTCGAAATTAGCATGTCATCCTGGAGTTGCAAAAACATTTGAATTTATCAGTCGATCATTTTGGTGGCCAAACATATATGAAGATGTTTATACGTATGTGAAAAGTTGTTTACCATGTCAACAAAACAAAGCTACAAACACTAAGAAGAATGGTCTTTTGTCTCCGCTACCTATACCCCAACATAAATGGCAAGTAATTAGTGTTGACTTTATATCTCCATTACCTAAGACCAACAATCAACGTGATGCTATTATGGTCGTGGTCGATAAACTTACTAAGTATGCTCATTTCATTCCTACAGTATCCACACTAACAGCAACACAAACAGCGACATTGTTCTTTCGTGAGATTGTACGTCATCATGGATTACCAACAACAATCATATCAGATCGAGATACTAGATTCACATCCATGTTCTGGCGAGCATTGTGGAACTTACTTGGGACCTCATTTAATATGTCCACCAGTGCACATCCAGAAACAGATGGACAAACTGAGCGAATGAATAGGACATTAGAACAAATGCTAAGGTCCTACGTGAATTATAAAACAAATGATTGGGACGAACATTTAGTATATTGTGAGATCGCATACAATAACTCTGTTCAATCATCAACTGGATACTCACCTTATTATATGAACTATGGAGTCCATATGAGGTTACCGGTCCACATGACTAATGCACAAGTGAACCAAATGTCTACCAATGAAACAGCAAATCAAATGTTTACACATATGAATGATATATTAGCAACAGCCAAGAACAACTTACAACATGCACAAGAAAGACAAACAAGAAATGCTAATAAACATCGACAACAGGTGAACTTTCAAGTGGGAGATCAAGTTTTGTTATCTACTGCCAACTTGAAGATAGATGATCGTGCTAGAAAGCTGACCTCAAAGTACATTGGACCGTTTACAATCAAGAATAAAATATCAGATGTGGTTTATGAATTAGAATTACCAAGTTCACTAGGTCGAATTCACCCAGTGTTTCATGTATCTCGTTTACGTACTTATCATAATGCAGATACTCAGTTCCCTATTCGAAGTCAAACTTCAACTAGGCCATTACCAGAACTGTTGGATGGTGAAGAAGTTTGGGAAGTTGAAGAAATATTGAATGAAAGAGTGAGAAGAAGAGGAAGAAGTAGTACGATTGAATATTTAGTGAAATGGAAAGATTATCCATTACATGAAGCAACCTGGGAGCCCAGCAGAAACTTGAGATATGCAAAAGATGTACTTGAACGTTGGTCCAAGAAAGAAAGTAGAAGCAGACAATAACCAAAGATATATGAAAGAGAAATTGGAATTAGATTGAACAAAATGAGTTGAAGTTCATTTGATTCCAGCTATCAATCATATAAATACCAGTTATCAGTACTGTTCCTTGAAACGTATCTACAATCTATCATTCAACAACAGTCACATTCACATACACATAGTATTACACATTTACTAACATATAGTTTATATTTATATTATTATTCAACAATTACTACAATGTCTATCAATAATATGTTCATATTCAATGCTTATTTATATTTACATTTACATTTATTAATATCTGATTTCATTCTTCTACTATTTTTAACTTAAACAACAATTACAAAGTACTAAGCAACAATCATTACACGCTGTATCAATTATATTACAACTTTAACAAGGTGGGAAACAATCAAAATCAACAGGGAAAACAAAACAACAAAACAAATAGAATGATCTAATGGTGTTTAAATGGTCGTATCTATTCAAAGAACACAAGTTCGGCGCGGCCCCACCCAAAATATTAGTAACAAGTAGCCGGTGCAGCCCTGCGTCTCTGCAAGAGACGCTCAGAAGCCAGCGAGGTATGGTGATGAAAAATTGTGTTTCCTTTGTGAAAATTATATGAATTTACCTTTTAATTTGTATTTCTGGTCTCGATTCTGGTGTTTTTGTCGGTGGGTATTACTATTTGTCTGGTACTGTAGTTGAAGGTTGGATAGCCCGCCGCAGGCGAAGAAAAAATTTAATGCAGAAACGTGTATATGATTTTTTGATGTATTCATTTTGGATCGAAATGGAATGTACAGTCCCGGGCTACTGTCGACGCTGATGATGAATATGAAATAATTATTATGATATTCGAGCGACTGATAAGGAGCGAGATGGTAGAGACTATCAACAAAAACAAATTAAATTTCATATAAAAAAATTGATTACAGATTAATGAAATTACAACAATTTGGTCTTCTCAACATATGTTTTCTAATCAAGTAAACTACGCTGAGCGGGCTGGTATCATCTGTCTCACATGAATCTCAATATTGGTGTACTTACCTACACGGTTACATATACACAAATTCATCTTCTTTTTTTGGGAGTGCTGTTGAGCTGGTATGATAGTGAATAATCATTTTCAGTGCTTCAAACTTCACACAGTGTGCCGTGTGACCAGTGGGATGAGAATGGGCTGAAAAAACTTAGTCGATGAACGTTAATTATGATGATGGTATACTCGATTCATGGAATGACATACATGTGCCTGCTGCTCTTCAACTCTCTGCAGAGCTCTGCAGAGCTGACAGCCTGCGGAGATAATTCGCGCCAAATTCAAAAGTGTCAAACATCGAAAAATCACTCAATTTTCAAACGCATGCAGCACACACAATACACACATGCAACACAATACACACATAACACAACCATCTACTATACACACGCTACACATTTAAGTACCATCATATCACTTTTTGTGAATTAAGTACCATCATATCGACATTGACAATTTTTAAGGAGGGGAGGATGTAACGATGTACTATTACATGCGACACATGCTGCATTTGATTGCTACATCTTTTTCCGATTGATACAACTATGATTCGATTGTTGCATTTGTTTGCTTTCGCTTGCGCCCTCGAGCCCCTCGTGGCGCACGACTTTGCTTGCTTGCTTGTGCTAGCGATTCGACGCTTCGCTTGACTCGCCTCTCGTTTGATCGTTCATTCGTTCATTCGACTCTCTCGAAGTAAACCTCGCAACGCCTCGTTTCGTATCGTATTGCTTCGTCTCGTTTCGTCATCGTCTCCTCTCGTCTAGTAACGCTACATTTGGTTTCATCAGCAAATCCTCGCCTTTAGTCTCGTTCGCTTTCGCATCGTCCGTTCGTCATGTCGTCCCCATCGCCCAATGATCAAATGCAAGCATACATACAACAGCTTGTGCAACAACAAATTCTTCAAATTCAACAGTCTACCCAACAACAAATTCAACAATTGAAACTAGAATATGAATCGAAAGCCAACTCTAATTCACCTAATTCATCCTCTCATTTGAAACCATCCAAACCACCTACTTTCAATGGTGATCGACGAGTAAACGCCGAAATTTGGCTACTTGAGCTAGAAAGCTACTTCAATGTAGTTGGAATTAATGATGCTGGTCAACGTGTTCAATTCGCCATTAGTCAGTTCCGTGACAGTTCAGTTATTTGGTGGAAACATATGACTATACAACATCCAAATATACAGGAAATAGTCACAAATTGGGAATCATTCAAAAAAGTGGTATTAGCAAATTATCGACCTGTCGAAGCTGCTGAAACTGCCCGTGCATCACTTCATCGTTTGAAGCAAAGTGGAACTGTAGCTGCTTATTGCGATCAGTTCTTGCGCCTGATCAATCACATAGATACTATGCATGTTCAAGATCAATTATTTCTATTCAAAAATGGGCTACAGTCCCAAATCTCTCGTGAGGTCTCAATTCAACACCCCCAAACATTAAATGAAGCCATGAGTTTTGCTCAAAGAGCGGAGTTAGAATTGCGAAGCTCAAGTTACCATCAAAACCGTAATAGATTTCCATTTCGTAGTATGAATTCACATAATAATACATACCGAAGTAGTGGGAATAATGCACCTTCTGTACCAATGGAATTAGGGAACATTGAACATTATCCTTCTGAAGATACATTCTATGAATACAATCAAGAAACAGATCAACAAGAAGAAGAATATTATGAACAGTCAGAAATCGAACCAGAGTTGGAACAGGAACAAGAACAATCATTGAATGCTATGAACAATTATGGTCGTTTTCAACCAAAAGGTCCTGGTGTTCGTCCTACCTTTTACAACAACAATCGTGTACCGGGATTAACAAAAGAACAATATGAAAAATATCGTGCGTCTGGTGCGTGCTTTTCATGTGGAAGAACAGGGCATCTGAAAACACAATGTCAATCAAAGCCAAAAAACTAATTAGCCCAACAGTTGAATCAAGGTTACGCACTGTTGGGCATGACTTACCATTAAATAGTATCAATCCATCGAATTTGGGAGTCGTAGCCAGTATTAGTAGCGAAGAAACTACAGAAACAGATGTAAAATATAATCAATCGAACAAATATGTAAATAGCTTAGAATGTAATCATATCACAGAACCCAATCAACCGCTTATTATATTACATGGTCGTGTAAACAATCATGCTGTTCGAGTACTGATTGATTCCGGATCAACTTCAAACTTCATTTCGACATCGTTCATTAATAGTCATCACATTCCTACCAAAGTAACATCAAACCAACAAGGAGTCGTGTTAGCAGATGGTACTCGACAAGTAGTGAATCGCACTGCAACGGTATTACTCGAATTGAATGAAACTAAATCGAATCGTGTTCATCGCGAACAACTAAATCTATTAGTACTACCATTGAAATCGTATGACATTATTTTAGGATTACCTTGGCTCAAATCGAATAATCCTAATGTAATTTGGTCTAGTGGTCAAGTGGTACTGATGGATGATAAGAATAATATGCTAGTGCTGGAACCAGAGCAGAAGTCGACAACTTGTTTAAATATTGATAACGATAATTTGTGCAACGCTGCTTGTCAACACGATGTAATGTATATCAACAGTAAAACTAAAGATCATTCGTATTACCCCATGATTGAGTTAATATCGGCTAAGCAATTAGATCGTGAGCTTAAAAATAATAACAACGAACAAGTGTTTCTAGGAATAATACGTGCGAATGATCCGAATCTACATCTACACAACATCAACATTGATATCAACAACCAACATCATTTCGCAGCATCAGAATCTGAGAATACAAAGCTACAACAAACGCGTCAATACGTGTTGTCAGAATATGCTGATGTATTCCCATCTGGATTACCTCCTGGTCTTCCTCCTCAACGTGCAATCGATCATGCAATCGATGTCGTACCTGGTAGTGCGCCTCCATATAAGGCTTCATATCGAATGTCACCACTAGAGCTACAAGAATTGAAAAAACAGATCGAAGAATTGTTAGCACAAGGGCACATCAGACCAAGTACATCTCCGTATGGAAGTCCAGTATTGTTCGTGAAGAAAAAGGAAGGAACACTGAGAATGTGTGTGGATTATCGTGCGTTGAATAAAATTACCATTAAAAATAAATATCCTCTTCCTCGTATTGATGAACTGCTAGATCGTTTAGTTGGATCGAAATATTTCTCGAAAATTGATTTAAGATCAGGATATCACCAAGTTCGAGTTAATCCCATCGACATTCCCAAGACAGCTTTTAATTGTAGATATGGTTCTTTTGAATTCCTGGTGTTACCATTTGGGTTGTGTAATGCCCCATCAACATTTATGACATTAATGAATAACATATTCCAACCATATCTAGATGAGTTTGTTATTGTTTATTTAGACGATATTATGATCTTCTCGAAAACATTACATGAACACAAACAACATGTTCGAAAGGTGCTGCAACTATTACGTGAACATAAACTCTATGCGAAAAAAGAAAAGTGCGAATTGTTTGTTACCAGTGTGTCATTTCTTGGACACCGAATATCAAGTGAGGGAATAAGTATGGAATCAAGTAAAGTTCAAGCGATAATGGAATGGCCGGTACCAAGAAATGTTAATGAAATTCAACAGTTTCTTGGTCTGTCCGGTTACTACCGAAAGTTCATTGCCAACTTTAGTGGAATATGTGCACCGATTAGTGAATTACTTTCTAATAAAGTCCCCTTCAATTGGAATCAACGACAACAGGAAGCATTTGAACAACTCAAACGAGCCATTACTAATGCACCCGTTCTTAAACTACCAGATCCTACATTAACATATACAGTAAAAACAGATGCTTCAGGTTTTGCAATCGGTGCCGAGTTATCACAAGATGGTCATCCTGTTTGTTATCTCTCTCATAAGCTGTCACCAGCTGAACGAAATTATTCTACTCATGAAAAAGAACAATTAGCAATCATATATGCATTACGTGAATGGAGACATCATTTGTTAGGATCACCTATTAAAATTGAGACTGATCATTGTTCGCTAAAATACTTTCAAACTCAACCAAACTTGTCTCAGCGGCAGGCTAGATGGAGTGAGTTTATGTCTCAATTCGATTACCAGATCATTTACCTACCAGGAAAACAAAATATTGTAGCTGATGCATTGTCTAGAAGACGTGATTGGAATGAACAGGGTGAAGATAATGAGCATCAAAAACATTTAGCATCAATTAATAGTAGTGTGAATAATGATATATTGCAACGAATTCGAGATGCTTATAGTAGTGATGAAGTGTGTATACATTTACTGAACGATGTTAATAACACCACAACTAGTGGTTCAACAGCATCAAATACATTCACAGTGCAAAATGGCGTCATCTACAACAAACATCAACAGGTATATGTACCAAACAATGAGAGACTGAAACAATTAATACTACATGAACATCATGATTCGAAATTAGCATGTCACATTGGAGTTGCAAAGACATTTGAACTCATTAGTCGATCATTTTGGTGGCCAAATATATATGAAGATGTTCATTCCTATGTCAAATCGTGTTTACCATGTCAGCAGAACAAAGCTACAAATACAAAGAAGAATGGTCTTTTATCTCCCCTACCAATACCACAACACAAATGGCAAGTAGTTAGCATTGATTTCATATCCCCATTACCGAAAACAAATAGCCAACATGATGCTATTATGGTCGTGGTGGATAAACTTACCAAGTATGCTCATTTCATTCCTACTGTATCTACGTTGACTGCAACACAAACAGCAACACTATTCTTTCGTGAGATTGTACGTCATCATGGGTTACCAGCAACAATTATATCGGACAGGGATACCAGATTTACCTCGTTTTTCTGGCGTGCATTGTGGAACTTACTTGGAACGTCGTTCAATATGTCCACCAGTGCACATCCCGAGACTGACGGGCAAACTGAACGGATGAACAGAACATTAGAACAAATGTTGAGATCCTATGTAAATTACAAAACAAATGATTGGGATGAACATTTAGTATACTGTGAAATGGCATACAATAACTCTGTTCAATCATCAACTGGATACTCACCTTATTATATGAACTATGGAGTCCATATGAGATTACCAGTCCATATGACTAATGCACAAGTGAACCGAATGTCTACCAATGAAACAGCAAATCAAATGTTCATACACATGAACGATATATTAGCAACAGCCAAGAACAACTTACAACATGCACAAGAGAGACAAACAAGAAATGCTAATAAACATCGACAGCAAGTGAATTTTCAAGTAGGAGATCAAGTTTTGTTATCCACTACAAACTTGAAAGTAGATGATCGTGCTAGAAAGCTAACCTCAAAGTACATTGGTCCATTTACAATCAAGAATAAAATATCAGATGTGGTTTACGAGTTGGAATTACCTACATTATTAAATAGAATACATCCAGTGTTTCATGTATCTCGTTTACGAACTTACCATAATGCTGATACTCAATTTCCTAGTCGTACTCAAACTTCAACTAGACCATTACCAGAGCTGTTGGATGGTGAAGAAGCTTGGGAAGTGGAAAAAATATTGGATGAAAGAGTGAGAAGAAGAGGAAGAAATAGTACAATTGAATACTTAGTGAAATGGAAGAATTATCCATTACATGAATCGACTTGGGAGCCCAGCAGAAACTTAAGATATGCAACTGAAGTGATGAGAAGTTGGGAGCAAAGTAGAAACAGACAGTAATCAAAGATATACGGGATAGAAACTGGAAATGAATTCGACGTAATGATTGAAAATTGCGTTAGATCAAGTTAAGTAATCGTACGAACAACTGCTCCAAAATACTTATCTACAATCTAACATTCAACAACATTCATATTCACATAAACATTTATCAATATATGATACATAACTATAGTATTATTCAACAACTATCGTAATACATACAAATGATATGTTCATATTCGATGTTTATTTCTATTTACATTCACATTTATTTATGTTTCATTCCATTTCTATATTGATTTTAATTCAAACAACAATTACAAAGTACTGTGCAACAATCATTATACGCTGTGTCATTTGTATTACAAGTTTAACAAAGTGGGAAAATCAAAAAACAAAAAGGGAAAACAAACAATCAAAACAAACAGAATGGTCTACATGTGCTTCATTGGTCGTATCTATTCACAAAACACAAGTTCGGCGCGGCCCCATTCAAATCATTAGTAACAGCGGGTGCAGCGAAGGGCTGCCTGCGTCTCTGTAAGAGACGCTTAGAAGCCAGCGAGGTATGGTAATGAAGAATTTGGTTTCCATTGTTAAAATTGCATGAAATTACCTGTGTATAATTGTATTTGTGGTGTTAATTCTTGTGTTTTGATTGGTGGTTCCCAGTATTGGTGTGTTGGTGTATTTGATTTGATTGGCGCCCGCCGCAGGCGAAGAAAATTTTGATGCAATAAAGCTGGTAGTGATTTTTTGATGCATTCAATATCGATGGAAACTGATTAGATGGTGATTTAGCATTTCGATCGCTGATGCTAATGATATAGAATTGAAGCATGTTGCTCGAGCGAGTGTAACGAGCGAGACGGTAGAGACTATCAACAAAAATACATTAAATTTCATATTAAAAAATTGAATAGAGATTAATGAAATTACAATAAATTGCTCTTCTCAACATACATTTTCTAATCAAGTAAAATACGCTGAGTGGCCTGGTGTTATCTGTTTCACATGAATGTCATTATTTACAATTGACTTACCTGGATTACATATACACAAATTCATCTTCTTTTTTTGGGAGTGCTGTTGAGCTGGTATGATAGTGAATAATCATTTTCAGTGCTTCAAACTTCACACAGTGTGCCGTGTGACCAGTGGGATGAGAATGGGCTGAAAAAACTTAGTCGATGAACGTTAATTATGATGATGGTATACTCGATTCATGGAATGACATACATGTGCCTGCTGCTCTTCAACTCTCTGCAGAGCTCTGCAGAGCTGACAGCCTGCGGAGATAATTCGCGCCAAATTCAAAAGTGTCAAACATCGAAAAATCACTCAATTTTCAAACGCATGCAGCACACACAATACACACATGCAACACAATACACACATAACACAACCATCTACTATACACACGCTACACATTTAAGTACCATCATATCACTTTTTGTGAATTAAGTACCATCATATCGA
>Ga0209960_1003382_pt1 | contig 13922 bp, 18 predicted proteins | sample ThiBiot_500_plan_2_FD_183947 | JGI IMG/M metagenome (GOLD analysis project Ga0209960, IMG submission 183947) | Wastewater bioreactor microbial communities from Cape Town, South Africa - Thiocy_expt_500_plan (SPAdes) | ecosystem: Engineered > Bioreactor > Thiocyanate-remediating >... | reverse complement strand
TTTTTTTTAAAAAAAAAAAAAAAAATATTTTTTAGAAACAATAAATAAATAAATAAATAAAGTTCGAAGAAATGCATCAGCATTAATGGTTGGAGCTTTCCCATTACAAGATCCTGATGTTGCAAATGAAGAAATTGATCAATTACTCCAAAAACAATTCGATCACTTAGAAGTAATTTTTTGATTCTAAAATAAGAATTGATATATATATATATTAATGAAGGAATTAATAAATAAAAATCAATAGTCCATGGTAGGAGATCCATGTTCAGCAGTTAGACAAGTTGGAATTGAAGGAATTTTTCAAATTTTTGCTAAATTTTGGGAATTAATTCCTCCACAAGTCATTAATGATTTTTTAAAATTATTATTCACTGAACTTGCATTTGATGCTAGGTATGATTTTTGTTTTGTTTTGTTTTTTTGTTTTTGTTTTTTTTTATTTCTGAATTATAAAAGGTGATTAATATCATTTTCTCTGAAATTAATAAAAATAAATAAAGTGATGTTTCATGTCGTGCTGCAGTTATCGAAGGAACAAAATTTTTGATCGAAAACAATCCACTTTGTCACAAATATTTAAAAGGTTTTTTTTTTTTCTGATTTCTTCATGATTCTAATAAAAAAATTTTTTAAAAAAAGGAAAGCTTGCTGTCTTATCTCCATTATTACATGATATTTCAGAAAGAGTTCGTGGATGTTTTGTTGATTTCTTGATTTGTATAAAGTCTCTTCCCGAAATTAAGTATTTTTTAATCAACCTTTCTTTCTTTCTTTCTTTCTTTCTTCTTTCTTTCTTTTCAAATAATCAATAATTAATAGGTTTTGGGAAATATCTGAAATCTCAGAATTATTAACCCGTTTGAAAATAGAAAATCCAAAAGTTTCCAAAAAAATCACCCATCTACTCTCAAACTCATTCTTTCCTCAATCTAAATCTTTTCAAATTCAAGTTGAAAGATGTTTTGTTTTAATTGAAGATCAACCTGATGCTGCAAGAAAATTTTATTATTATCTTCATAATTTCCTTACAACTCAAGATTGTAATTTTTTTTTTACAAAAAAAAGACCATATCATTAATCATTAAAAAAAAAAAAAAAAAAAAAAAAAAAAAAAAAAAAAAAAAAAAAAAAAATCATATCATTAATTATTTTTTTTCAAAAAAAAAAAAAAAGTGATAGAATTTGTGATGGCCCTTTACGAAAAAGTTTATAATAGTTTGTTGCAATTGGAAGAAGAAGAGAAAGAAAAAGAAAACAATCAAGATTCCTCAAAAGCATCAACTAAAAAGAAAGGCAAGAAAAAAGCCAAGAAGAATGCAAACACAGAAGAATCCAATGATGATGCAAAATATTCTCAAGATGTTCTCGAAATTGCCTTGGAAATTGTAGCTATATTACTTGATACCCAATCAACTAAACCAAAAAATTCAACCAAAAATTTATTTAAAGTATTTTCTTTTCTTTTTTTTCTTTTTTTTTATTTTCTTCCTGTGAGACTAAAAAATAAATAAATAAATTAGCAATTTAACCAAAAATTGAAAGATTATCCATTAACTTCCCTTCCAAATACTCCATCTGTGGAAACAATTGTAAATATATTGGCAAGATATTTGAGTTCATCAAATAATCAAAAACTTTGTGAACAAACAATTCAATTAATCAACTCTGTAAGTTCACTTTGTTGTTGTTATCATTTTTTCTTTTTTTTTTCCTTCTTTCGTATTAAATTTAAATAAAATGAAGATGAATTTGGAAAATTTTGATGATATTGATCTTTTATCAACTCTTAAAAACATATATCGTTGGGGTAAAATAGATGAGGTTTTTCTTTCTTCTTTCTTCTTTTCTTTTTCTATTATTGGCTATTTCATAAAAAAAATCGAAACAAAACTAGGTGATGAAAGCAATTGAAAAAGTCCTTGAGAATTCAATTTTAGGGATGTTTTCAACCAAAAAAAACTCAAAATCAAAGAGCAAAAAATCAAGAACCTCTCAATTTGGTTTAATTCAAGATAAACCAAATGAAGCAAAGAAAACTCTTGTTGCTTTAAAATATTTAGAAATTTTATTGGTTTTTTTTTTTTTTTTTTGTTTGTTTGTTTGTTTGTTTTGACAAACTAATTTTATTGTTTTGAACAAATAGTTAGATGATGAAACAAGAGAGTATTTACTTCAAAGAACTACAATCACTGATTATCTATCTCAAAGTATTGATATATTAGATGCTCTATCAAATCAAACAATAGTTGAAGGTATAATTTATCTTTCATGAAATAGGATTTCTTTTTTTTTTTTTTCGTGAAAATTCTCAACCCAAAATTCAAATTTAAGGTGACATTGATCCAGCATTATTCCAAATTATTAGCACTAGCCTTGAAATTCTTGCAAAGTTTGAAATTCATAAACTTGGATCAGAACAACAAACTGTAAATTTTTTTTAAAAAGTAACACAAATGAATTGAACTTCAATTAATTTCCAAAATAAAAAGGAATCAAAAATTTTGAATGGATTATATGATCAATTAAATTCTGAAACTCTTTTCCAATTAATTGAAAAAAAGTATGTTTTATTCTTTCTGAAAAACGAAGTTTTGATAGTTCAAAAAAAAATGAATGAATAAATAAATATTAGACTTCCTAACAGCAAACAATCATCAAGAAAACGAAAATCACATCCAGTTGGTGAATCTGCTGGAATTTTGAAAATATTTGAATCTTTAATAAAAGGTATTTGAATGAAAAATATTCAAACCCAACTAATAATCATAAATAATCGATAAATAATAATAAATAGTTGCAGTTGAATTTGTATCATTAGGATTAGGAAATAATGAATTTCATTCATCTTTAATTCATTTTGTTACTGATATTCTTTCTCATGGTTCCTTTTTTTTTAAAAAAAAAAAGCAAAAACCCTTAACCTTTGATTTAATCTTTTTTTTTTTTTTTTTCCTTGAATCAAACTAGATTGTTTAGGTGAAGAGAGCCAATGGATAACATTAATTCCTTATTTTTCTAAATTAATTTATCAATTAAATGTACTTTCACATCTTGAATTGGCGACAGTAACAGATGGTGAAATTATAGCTGAGCTTAAGACGATTCAACAAAAAACAATTGATCTTGTTCCGTTTACTCTTGTTTTTATCTCACATCTATCATCTGCCTCTGATGTTAAAAAGGTATTCTTCATTTCACTCTCTTTTATTCATCATAAAAACAAAAATAATAATTAATTAAATTGAAATTTAGAATCTAAGAGGGATGAAACCAATGATAAATGAATTGATTGAATTGTATTCAGATAGAATGAAATTAGCTGAAATTGCTGAACCATTGATTAACTTTGCTTATGGAATTAAAGAAGGAGGAGTTGATGATGTTTTTTTTTTTTTATTTTTTTCCTTTTTTTTTCATCCTTCGAATAATCCTAATTGTTGAATCAAAAATAGAAATTATCTGAAATCGTTGGACTTATTTATGAAGTTTTTAGTTCAAGGACTGAAGGAGTTCTTGAAGAGAGTCTCAAACTAATCAAAACTAATGTATAAAAATATTAAAGATTTTTTTTTTTTTTTTCATACTTTCTTTTTCAAAAAATTATCTCTTTTCGTTTGGGTTTGGTTCTGGTTTTTTTTATGACATCAAAATAAAGTAGTTTTTTGTTGACTTTAAATTTTTTTTATAACAATTCATTAATTACAAACAAAAACATCCAATTTGGAGTATCTAATCAAAGTTCCAAGCCTTTGCTAAATCATTTTCAAAATCAGTAATAGCTGTTAATTTGAAGTTATAATACCAATCTATGAGTTCCATTTGTTTTTTTTCTAGCGCTTTCCTATCAGATAATAACGACCTCAATAAGTTAGGGAGTTTTGCCCAATCTGAAATATAAATAAATGGTGCATTTGATCTTTTGAATGGTTCTAATGATCCTTTACAAACTCGACTTTTTTGAGATCCTCCAAGTAAGTCCTCTTCATCTGCATCTTCTATAATTGGGATTGATCCTGTTTCACAAGCTTCATAAATTCGATAACACTCAATATTATGTCCTCTATTTCAATTAAAAAGAAGAATAAAAAAGTTATTGAAATGGTTGGAGTAAAAGTTTTTTTTAAAAAAAAAAAAAAATTACCTTGGAGATAGAGTAAAAATACTCTGAAGTAATTTTTCTTTATATTCTTCTGGACCTATATAACCTTGGAATGAACCACTCCATGCATCAATTGTATGAACAAAACAATTAAATTCTGTTGAGCTTCTGACAATATTTGCCAATATCCTTCTAGAAGGGCTGGTGCTCAGTGATACAATTAAATTACAATCATATTGTCTATTTTTTGGTGAATGTAAATTTTTTTTTTTTTTTTCGAAAAACAAGTAAATATGTACCTTTGTAAAGCAGGAACGATTTCATCTGAAAAAGTTTTTGGAAAAACTTTCCTTACACCTAGGGGAAAAAACTTGACGTCTCCTTGATTTAGTTGTTCATCATAATATCCTCGATATGTCAAAGCAGTGGTAGGTATTGTTCTGACATCAAATTCACAATATTCATCCTTATGTGCAATCATTACGAGATCATTTGAAGGAGCTCTCATCTTTTGCATCGTTCTACTATCAGTAATCGTTGCAGCCAAAAAACTAATAGAGTGAGGAGGAAGTCCATTATCCTATGTTGAGTTGAGTTATTTTTTTAAAAAATGAGGTTTTTTGTTAAAACAAAAAGAAGGGAAAAAAAAAAAAAAAAAAAAAAAAAAAAAAAGAAAAAAAAAAAAAAAAAAAAAAAAAAAAAAAAGTTTACTGGAATTTTTTGATGAACTTTATAATAAAAACGTAATGGTCTTTCTTCAGAATAAGGCATAGTACTCAAGAAATCCATTAAATAATAAACTTGATCTTCACAATGCATTTGAAATATATTTACAGTGATGGGCTCTGATTTCGTATAAAAAAATGACTTTGACATTTTTTGTGCTTCTTGAACGATTTCTCTTCCACCTAATTCTTCAAGTTCGGTCCATGTTCTTGATGGAATCTCAAGCTTTAATTTTTTTTTAAAAAAAAAGAAAAGAAAATTTCATTATTGCTGGAGAAATAAAAAAAAATAAAATAGTGTTCGAATTGAAAATGAACCTGATAAGAGGGAAAGTAAGAACGATGATAAGTTAATGGAGGGAAATCTTTGGCTTTTGGTATATCTAATTGTTTTATTAGTATTGACCATTGAACATCTTCGATATGTTGGATGATTGAGTCTGGGTAATTTTTTTTGATTAATCTATTCCATTCAGTCCAATAATATAACGCTCTGATTGGAATAGGTTTATCCATGGGTACGTCAATAAAATTTGAAATATAAATCCATGTCTTTTTTTCTTGTTCTTCAAGAGCGGGTGAGTCTTTTCTTAATATATTCTCAGCTTCAGTTAACATCTCTGTTTCAATCAATTTTACAACGGCTAACGGATGTCTAACCAAGTGAAACACTGGCCAAGGGGTAATCCTCCTGCCTTCAAAGTGAAGATCTTTCTCCTCCCTTGTCGCTAATGTCCATGAAACCGCTCCATTACTTTTGAAAACATTCATCCCGAACTCATACTCCTTCAAGTTTTGGTGAAGAACTGAAAGACCGCTCTTGAACGTCCCAACAATCAAGTTTTTTGGTGGGCAAGCAAAATAATAAGGAAGTAAAAATCTCCAGAACGAAGTAAAATACATAAAACAGAGTCCAACTTGTAACACAAGAAATACACCGAGTACTTTCTGTATACTGAGTTTGGGGCTCTTCATTGAAGTATTCTTCATTGCTACTTTTTTGAGAAAAAAAAATAAAAAATAAAAAATAAAAAATAGAGAAATAGAGAAATAAAAAAAGAATTAAAGAAGGGAAGGAGAGAAAAAAGGAAGGAAGGAAGAAAAAGAAGTTAAAATGTTAAAATGTTAAGTAATTGAAGAAAAATAAGAATAGAAAGAAAGTGAAATCATGAAAGAAAAGGAAAAGAAGGTCGTTACTTGTCTTTTTCTCTTCTTTTTGAAAATCAAAAATATCGTTGCATTTTGACGTTGACATTTTGACATTTTTTTCTTTTTTCTGCAAACTTCCACGCAAAAAGTCAAGAAGGGAAAAATGGCTTCATGTTTCTTCGTTTTTTTTTACTTAGTTTAGAGATTTAAATAAATAAAAAAGAAAGAAAATATTCAGAATTAAATAATAAAAAAAAGAAACTCAATGATCTGTTCTTTTTTTTTTTTTCCTTCATTCTTTTTTCATGAATTATAACATATTTTTTTGCAAAAGTTATGAAACTATCTATCTAATTCTTTTTTTTAAAAAAAAAAAAAATCTCTCATTACATTTTTCTGTTCCATTTTCTGTTCATTTCAGATTTGAATTCTAAGATAGACATTTGTTTCGATTAAAAAGTTATTTTGCCGAGATCCAAATAAATAAGTAAGTAAATAAAAAACTTACTGATCTTTCCTGATCCCTTTTTGCCTTTTTGTTCTTTGGGGCCTTTGAGCTTCTCATAGATGCGCAACAACAAAGTAAGACTATTCACTTGGATTGCAATTTTTGAAATCGTTCCTGAATTCTAATCAATGAATGAATGTGTTTCATTTTGTTCTTTTGAACCTAAATTATGAACATTTGTGAATATTTTTTTTTAAAAAAAAAAGGAGAAGGGTCAAATAAATAGTATTTTTTTCCAATTCTTTCTTACTTTGGAACTCAAAAAATTATTGCAATTTCAAAATCCATTCTTTGACTTTAACATTTATATTCCATTTCCAATTTCAATTGTTTCAAATTGAGGTATATTAAAATTTCTTTTTTTAAAAAAAAATTCAACAATTCAACAATTCTTTTCGATTGCAATTTTCTTTTTGATCTTTTTGAAGAAATAAATTGCAGTAAATAAGTGTTTCAAAGGAGAAAATGGTTCCTTATCTTCAACTAAATAAATTGAAGCTGTTGAAACAATTCCTTTAATTCTAAATTCTAATGAATGTTTGGTAATTTGCTCCTTTTAGACCTGGGTTATGATATTTTATTTCAATTTCAATAAGGGTTAATAGCAATTATTTAAAATCTAAACTACTTTTTAAAAAATAATAATAAACCTTGTAAAAATAACACATTGAAGGTCCTTCAATCCATTCTTTTTTCTTCAATTTCAAGAAAATAATATTAAAAAGGTAATTTTGTTCATATTGAGAGATTTTGAAGAGAGCATTCTTTTCTGCTTCTAATTCCCCCTTTACTTCCATTTTTATTGTTGCTTTCAATTTTTGAACACCTTTTTCAACTTGTGATTCAATTTTTTTTTCTATCTCTTTCATAATTTTCTTTCCAATCTTCTGAAGGTTCAAAATTTATCGCTTTTTTTCCATCTAATTCATGCTCTTGATAATAATTAAAGTTAAAATTTCTTTTTGATCCCTTGTTTTCATCATCAGGTTCATCTTTCATAACCTGGATTTTCCTTTCACTTTTGTCCACATATCCAATATTTTCTTGAATTTTTGGTTTTTTTTTCTGTTATCTCTTGTTTTATCGCCATTCCATTTTTCAATTTTTCTTTTCTTTTTTCTTTTTTTTTTCCAATTAAAATAATCAGAAAAAAAAAGTAGAAAGAAAAGTTACCAAAAAGTTCTTCCCATTCATCCATTTTAAATTTTAGGTTCCCATCTGAGAGCAATTTTTTGAGGAATTGTCTTGCCTTCCAAGTTCCAATCTGATCCTGGCATATCTAAATCTGCGACAATATTCAAAGCATAAATACAAACAAACACTCCACAGTCTGTGGTATTATTTTGGTGTGGATATGTTCTTACTACCTTTAACTATTTTAATTTATTTATTTATTTATTTATTTAAAAAAAAGAAACTTCTATTCCAGAGTCAGGTTCAAGGTATGTCGAGGGCAAGTCTTCTGTCAATCCAGCTAAAGGATCAATTGTAAAGGCTTCCTTTTCCCCAAAATTAATGATTCCTATTGTCCAATGCCCGTCCCACTCCATAAGAAAATATCTCAACAATTTTCTTATTCCACAACCAGAACCACAACATTTACACCAAACACTTAAAGACCTCCGAAAATTTAACTGTTAAAATAAGATCATCATACTAGAAATCTATTGTGAAAAAAAAGAGGTGAAATGGATGAGTAGAATGGGGAATGATCATTACCAGTTGAGATGCAAACTGAATAAAGCGATTTTGAATCGGAAAGTAACAGAAAATGAAAGATTTCTACCTTTTCAACATGTAATCGGAAGAGTGTAATCTTGAATGTCCTTGGTAAGTTGCAATATTGAAAGGTGTTGAATCTTTTAATGGAAGTGTTACACCACCCCATCCCTTCAAAAGACTTTTGTGGGTTGAGTTGCCACTGTTTTTTTTTTTTTTTTTTCTGTTCTTTTTCTTTGATTCAAAACAGCACAACAAAAGAATCTAAAAAAATTTTATTAAAAGTTACAAACATTAACATCAACATTAATCTTATTCAAGATTCCAAGCTTTTGCCAAATCATTTTCAAAATTAGTAATGGCTGTTAATTTGAAGTTGTGATACCAATTTAAGAGTTCCTTTTGTTTCCTATCTAATTCTTCTTTATCAGCTAATAATGACCTCAATACTTCAGGAAGTGTTGCCCAATCTGAAACGTAAATAAATGGTGCATTTGATTGCTTGAATGGTTCAAGAGGTCCTTTACAAACTGTATTTGGTTGAGGATCAGCATCGGTATCAGTATTGTTTTTGTTCATTCCCTCAATCAAAGCTTGTTCTAGCTCTTTTTCAATAACATCTTCTTCTACATCCTCGATAATAGGGATTGATCCTGCTTCACATGCTTCATAGATACGATAGCATTCAATATTATGTCCTCTATTTTTTTAAAAAAAAAAAAATGAAAGAAAATTTAATGAAAAAATAGGGGAAAAAATGAAATGAAAAGATGAAAATAAGTCAGCAAATAAGAACCTTGGAGAAAGAGTAAAAGCACTCTGAAGTAATTTTGCTTTATACTCTTGAGGGGGAATGTACCCTTGGAATGAACCACTCCATGCATCAATTGTATGAACAAAACAATTAAATTCTGTTGAATTTCTGATAAGATCTGCTAACATTCTTCTAGAAGGACTGGTATCAAGGGAAACAATTAAATTGCAATCATGCTCTCTAATGGAATTTTAGTTTCGTTATTGATTATTATGCCCTTTTGTTTGTTTTTTAAAAAAAAGAGAAAAAAGAAAAAAAAGAAAAAAAAAAAAGAAAAGAAAAGAAAAAAGAAAAAAGAAAAAAGAAAAGAAACCTTTCTGAAGCAGGGACAATTTCTCTTGGATAGATAACTGGAAATACTTTTCTAACTCCAAGAGGGAAAAATTTGACAGAATCAGAAAGTAAATTTTCATCATAATAACCTCTATATTTAACTGCTGCACTTGAGAAATCACTCACATCAAATTCACAATATTCATCTTTATGAAGAACAACAGCATAGTTACTTGATCTCTTTCCAATATCTAACATAATTGGCCATCTTTCATGAGTAGTACGAGCAAAAAATATTGAAAACTCTGGAATTGATTCAACAGTTTCAATCTTGATTAAAATATATTGATTGAATTTAATCAAATTATAAATATTTTTTTCAAAAAAGATATCATTAAATTAGTAATTACCTCTGAAATGCTTGGTCTAACATCATATAAAAATCGTAAAGGTCGTTCTCGTGAGTAAGGTAATGTTGATAAAAAGTTCACCAAATAATGGGCTTGATCTTCGCATTGAAATTCATATACCTTGATGGGAACTGGTTCGTTATTACTATACCCAAAATAACTAAGAAATATTTTAGCTTCTTCAACAATTTCGGTTCCTCCTAAATCTTCAAGCTCCTCCCATGACCTTCCTTTAATACCGAGCTTTAATGATTTTTTTTTTTTTTTTTTCAAAAGAAATGGAATCAAGAGATTAAAAGGAAAGAAAAGAAAGAAAGAAAGGTGAAAGAAGAAGAAGAAAAGAAAAGAAGAAAAGAAAAAAAAAGAAAAGAAAAAAAAGAAAAAGAAAAAGAAAAAGAAAAGAAAAGAAAGAAGAGAAAAACTTGATAAGATGGGAAATAAGCTCTTGGTGGAGTTGGGGGAGGGAAAAATTTTTTTCCAGCTAACATCAAAACATTATAAAGGGAATATAATTGAATATCCTCAATTTGAAAGGTAACAGCACTTGGAAAGTTTTTATTGATTAATCTGGCCCATTCAACCCAGTAGTGTAAAGCTTTAACGGCAATGTCTTGAGTTTCGGTGATTGGAACCAAATTACAAATAAACCGCCATTTTTCTTGCTCGTCCTCTTCAAGTTCGTTCCTTTCTTCCTCTGTGTAATTTAGATATCTAAAGGCTTGGTCCCTCTTCAAATACTCACTTTCAAAAAGCTTAACTACTGAGAGAGGATGACGAACAACGTGAACTACTGGCCAAGGATTAACTTTATTTTCTTCAAAGAGAAAAGGAAGATCTTTAGAGACATGCTGCCAAGAGACTGCACCTGAAGTTCGGAATGCATTGTATCCTACATCAGTTGAAGTGCTTCTGAATAGATTATAAATGTTTAAAAGTCCGCCTTTGACTGTTCCCATGACCAATCTTTTATTTGGAAGGCTTCGATTAGGGACATTTGAGCTGGTTGTAGTTGTGGTTGTATCTGAGGATGAGGTTGTATCTGGAGTAGAGGCTTTATGACAAGGATCTACTTTTTTAAAATTCTTGATTGTTAACATTTCTATGTCTTCATAATCAATATCTTCTGGCTCATCTTCACCTTCTTCACCTTCTTCATAATCTCCACCTTCATTTTCGCCCTCGATGTCATCATTTGAAACTACTTCTCCATCAAATTCGTCTCCAACTATCTCTTCACCGACTGCTTCTTCCTCTTCTTCCTCTTCTTCCTCTTCTCCCTCCTTTCTGATCTCTTCTAATCCAACTCTAATCTCTTCAGTTTTTTCGGCAACTTTCCCCTTCTTAAAAGAGGGTCTATGAATCACATCTTCTTTCCTTTGAGGAGCCCATAAAGTAGCATCTTCTTCAGAAACAATCAAAACTTCTTTACTTGTCACCTTGTCCTTATTTTCCCTACTCCAAGAGTCGTTACTCCAAAACGAAGGGAGAAATGCTATCAACACAAAGGTTTGAAAAAAGGCTAAAAACACTAACAGAACATAAATTTTCTTCATTTTCTTGAAAGGTCTTTCTTTTTTAATACTTTGACTTCAAGAAAATTTTATATTTTATTTTATTTTATATTTCCTCAACAAAATATATCTCCTCGAATTTTTTTCAAAATGGATAAATAAGAGAAGGATGTTTGATGGTTAATTGTGATGACAAAGTGAAATAGAGAGTGAAAAAGAGAGAAAAATTATAATAAATGAAGAAGTGAAATAAGTGAAATAGGTGAAGGAAGGTTAGGAAAGAAAGACAAAGTGACTTAGAAAGAAAAGAAAAAAGGAAAAAGGGAAAAAGGTCAATTCAAATGATAGAAACTCCTAAATATGGCGAAAAAGTATGTCGTTGACAGCTGGCATCCCTTTTGTTTCAACATCTTTTCTCTTTTCTTTTTGCCACACTTTTTTGATTTGATTTTGTGCATCTTTTTTTTTTGATTTTTTTTGCACTTTTTTTAAAAAATTACAAGAAATTATTATTATTTGAATATCAAGATTGATTGACTTTTTTTTTTTTTTTTTTCCAAACTCAATGAGAAAATAAATCAACTCAAAATCAGAAAAATCAGAAAAATCAGAAATCAAAAGTTGAAAAGGTGAGCAACAAAAAAAAGGAAAAAAATTTTTTGACGGAAGCTTTCAAATTTGTCTCTTTTGATATGTTCAACAATGCCATGCTTTATTTTATTTTATTTTTTTTGATTTATTTCTTTTTTGATGCACTCCTTTGTTTGTTTTTCTTAGAATTGTGATTGAGTTACAAAAAGAAAAAGAAACAGTTCAATGAGTGATAACTATTTATCTTTCTTTCTATTTTGACAGTAAATCATAGTAATCTAAATGGTCACCAGAATTGAATGAATCATTAAGTAATAAATTAACAAGGATCTTAGCTGAATCATCTGGCTCGACAAGAGTTTTCTTGGGGAAAGAAAATGAAGTTAGCGAAAATAAGAAAGTGTCATTTTTTAAAAAAGTGATAAATCTACCTGATCATGCATTCCTTGAAATGCTGCTCTTCCATTGGAATCACCTAAAGTTGTTCTAACAACATGTTGCATTTCAGTATTTAATGGTCCAGGTGCATAGTTTAATGTTTTTAAACCTTCTTTTTCCTAAATGAATTTTTTTATTTTTTGTTGATTAATTGAATTGATAAATTAAATTTTTTAAAAAAAATGAAAAATAAAAGCAAAGTACATATTCAAGAGCAACAACTTTGAGAAAATGATCCCTTCCAGCTTTTGCACAACAATAAAGACCTTTAAGAATAAAAATTTGTCAATAAAGAAAGGAAAAGAAAGAAAGAAATATGAATTAATAAAATAAATATAAACCCCAATAGGAAAAAGGTTGAACAGCCATTAGAGAAGTGATATTTACAATCTGGTATTTGGATTTTGTTTTTTCGATTCCTTCAGTCATAAAATGTTTGACAAATGAGGAGCTATGATAAAATATGAATGATTATTCTTTAAAAAATGATTATTCTTTTTTTAAAAAAACTTTGAAATAAAGACATTAATAAAGAAAGAGAGAAAAGAAAGAAAACCTTAAAGCAATAAAAGAATTTACATTCAATTCCATAAAATTTTGAATTTCTGAAACTTGATAATTTTCGATTTTGGTTGATATATCTCCAACAGTTCCAGCATTATGAATTAAAACACCTTTTGAAACAACTTTGGGGATCTATTTTTTTAAAAAAGTCATTAGAATTTTTTTTTTTTTGAATTCCTCTTTTTCAATCAAAATTTCAGGGAAAAAATAATATAATATAATATAATATAATAACTCATACCTTTGAGAATAAATTAACTAAAGATGTTTGGGTTAAAGAACTGAGATCAAGAGGAAAGAGATGAACTTCTCCACCTAATAATTAAAGAAATTAGAAATCAGGGCAATTTGAGATTGAAAAAGAAAAAAAATCATTGTTTTCTTTCTTTCTTTCTTTTTTAATGATAAATTATTACATCCAAGATCTATGAGCATTTGTTTTGTATCTTTCAAATTTTCTTCATTCCTTGCAATCAGAAAAAAACAAAGATTCTTTCTATCTGCTTGAGGTGTAATTGAAGCATATTGCCGACAAATTGCTTTTCCCAAACCGACACTTGCACCCGTAACAATCACAACCTCCATGTTTTTTTTTTATGTTTTTGTTATTTTCAATCATTTTGAGAATCAAGAACCAAAATCAAAAATCGAAAGTTAACATTTTTTTTTGGATCCAAAAATCATTGATTCTTTTTCACAAGATAGATTCTTTTTGATATCTTGTGATTCTTCTTTTTGATCCTTTTTTTGAAAAATAACACTTTAATTGTTCGTCTTTGGCCGCTTGGGTTCCTTCTTCTTATATTTTTTATACAAGGGCTTGTGAGTCAAAACTTTTTGCTTCCTTGATTTTTTGGGCACTTAGAACATCAAAATCATTGGTCGACTTGTCTATCTTCTTCAAATCCACTGGTTGAAACTCCTTCAAGAATTCCTAAAAAGGAGACTCATCATCACGGCGCTTCAGTTGTCATCAGACCCAAAGATGGCAGAATTTGATGCCGATCAATCACATGGGTCATATAGGAAGAAAGGAACTTTATTCTGACTCTCAATTGATTGACTAGAATATACAGGGATTTTGTCACTTAAATTGCTTTTTTTTTTTTTTTTTTTTT
>Ga0209960_1003380_pt1 | contig 13935 bp, 18 predicted proteins | sample ThiBiot_500_plan_2_FD_183947 | JGI IMG/M metagenome (GOLD analysis project Ga0209960, IMG submission 183947) | Wastewater bioreactor microbial communities from Cape Town, South Africa - Thiocy_expt_500_plan (SPAdes) | ecosystem: Engineered > Bioreactor > Thiocyanate-remediating >... | reverse complement strand
TGGAACTGATTATTCTCAATTTTTCAAGTACAGTTCCTTCAATGATTTAAACTTTGCTGGGGCATGGAGATTTGTGCATATCCTTTCTGATCCAATATCTTTGATGGTTTTTTTTTTTTTTTTTTTCTTTTAATTACATGTTAAAATGGTTTACAGAAAATAGGAATGAAGTTTTTCTTGAGACATCAGTTTCTTCAGCCTAGGTAAATTATTTTTTGATTTCACTTTTCCTTTCTCTTTCTAAATAACTTTTTTTTAAAAGAAATTTGGAGTTTCTAGATACTCTCACTTGCTGAACAATCGCATGCAGTAAGGTCCAAATTTTGATTTTGGTTTTTGTAGTTGGAATTTTTTAATGTCCTTTCTCGATTTTCTGCTTTTTTTATGCAATGAGCATTCACATCAAACTCAAGTCCGTTATTTTTTGCGTATGTGGACATTTCAGTTTTCGTTGTTTGAAAGGAGGCGATTTTTTTATTCCTTGCATGTTTGAAATTTCTCAAATTGGTTTAACCTCTTTCATGGTGAGGTTCTTTATTATTTTTTTCTGGCAAATTTTTAAGAAAAAAAAAAATAAATAAAAAAATAGAATTCTTGAATTCTTCTGTTGAGTTAATTCACAAGTTTCTATAATTTTTAAAAGTTTTAGTGCATCTAGATTTTTTACGTTTATTGTAGACAAAATGTTGTATGATACTTTTAATAAGTCCATTGTTCTGGAAGAAGTGATGAGACAAGATCATGATCAATTGATGTTTAAGCAAATGTTATCAAGAATTCGTGATGGAGAAGTTGGGATAGAAGATTGGAGATTATTGAATTTTCGCATGTCTTGAGGAAATAAATTGAATATATTATTGAATTGAAATGTCGAACTTCAAAAATAAATAAATAAATAAAATCAAAAAAAAGAAACTTTCGAATCCAAAAACAACCACAATCTTTTATAAATTGATTGTCGATCCTTTGTTTATAGACGGTGATTCATCTTCTCAATATCAATGACTCATTATTGACCTTCTTTCTTCATTTCCATTGGTTTATTTCAAACTTTCTCTTTTTCTATTGGTCAGTCTAATAGTTAATTAGAAGTTTTTACTTTGACCGACTTATAACTCCAACATCAACTCCAATTAATGATATTTTATCCCTTGATTGTATCGTATACTCTCAGAATAACAATAGAAATAATAATCTTATAGTTATTTTTTATAGTAGATTTTGAGTTGGTTAATTCAAAGGGTTTTTTCTTAATAATTTCTTTTGAACTTTTGAATCAATTCCTTCCAATGTCCTTTGTGATTGTTGTTTAATTTAATAACTTTGTATCAATAATTTCTCAATTTCTAATCAATAACTTCTTCATAATTTCTTAATTTTAAATCAATTTAATCAATTTTTATTTCGAATTGATGAAAAGTTTATCATATTTTATTAATTTGTTGATCAATTTTTATTAATCATTTGGTCAATTTTTTTGTTCGAAATTTTCCTTTATTTTCTATTTTATTTTGTAATTATTGGATACACCTGCCTTCTTGTTCCTATTCTCCTATTCTCCCTGCATTTACTTCCCTTTGTTTGATTCCCTTTCAATAGAGATTTGAAAAGAAATCAATCAATCAATCTCACTCTCTTATTCCCACAATGTCACTTCGAAAATTGGCTTCATTTTGGAGGGTAAGGAACATTATTTTTCATTTAATTCAACTTGTTTTCAATTTGATTCCCAATTCAATTCAATTCAATTGTAGGACCATCGAGAGACAGCAAATGAAAGTATTCTTGAAGCTGCAGAAAGAGGAGATGTTGCAGCAATTGAAAGAGGATTGAGTCGTGGAGCAAATATAAATGCTTGTGATAGATATGGTGAGACACCATTGATGTGGGCGGCATTTAATGGAAGGACTGAATCTGTATCTTTTTTGTTAAAGAATAATGCTGATGTAGGAGTTCGTGCTTGGCTTGATTCAACAGCAATTCATCTAGCAGCTGATAACGGATCTGTAGAAATTGTAAAATTATTAGCTCAATATGGAGCAGATATTCATCAAAAAGATCTTCAAGGAAGAACATCACTTCATCGAGCTTGTATAAAAGGACATTTTCGAGTTGTTGAGGTGAGAAAGAAAAACTAAACTAAGAAAAGAAAAAAGAATAAGCAAAAGCAAAAGAAAAGAAAAGAAACTAATTTTTTATTTTAATAAATCTTTTAATAAATAGGCTTTATTAGATCTTGGTGTTCAAGTTGATGTTCAAACAAATAGAGGGAATACAGGAATTGGACTTGCTGCTCAATATGGACATTATGAAACTGTAGCTCTTCTAATAAAAAAATCTGCTGACCTTCTTAAAACTCCTGATTTTGGAGGCTGGTAATTTTCTTTATTATTTCTTTTCTTTATTTCTTTGTTTCTTTTTTTTTTCTCTTTTTATAATTATTAGAATTTCAATTATTTTTTTTTTTAGGACTCCACTTCATCGAGCTGCAGCAAGTAGTAATGCAAAACTTGTTCAATTATTAATAGATGCAGGAGCAGATGTTAATGTTCAAAATACTGTTGGAGCTACACCTTTACATGTTGCTGTAACTGAGGCAGATGAAACATGTTTGGAAATTGTAGAACTTCTCTTATATAATGGTGCAAGTTTATCAAGAAGAACAATTGATCATAAAAAACCTATTGATTTCACTGATAATCCTAAAGTTAAAGAATTTTTAAAGAAACCTCATCCATATCAAGTTCCTTCCCTAAAAAAGTTAGCAACTACCGCTATTTGGAGATATCATCTACACACAGACATCAAAGGATTACCTCAAGAACTTCAAAAATATGTAAGAAATACATTGTAACAAAAAAAAAAAAAAATAAAAAAAAAAAAATTTAAAAAAAAAAAAAAAAAAGAATTTGTTTTTTTGTTTTTTTTTTTAGCAAGATTCAAAATTATTCAGTTTTATATCTTCCATGAACTGGAACATTCAGAAGGCGACTCAATCCTCCTAAATAATCAGCAACTGCATTCCATCCAGCGGAATTAGTTTCTTCATAATGCTCTCCATCTTCATAACTCATTGGACCAAGTTTGCATGTTTGAATTACAAGTTCTGCAATCTATTTAATAGGATACATAAAAAAAATTATATTTTATTTTATATTTTTTTGAATAAAAAAAAGACCTCTTCGCTGAACTTTTCTGAATAATATTCTCTTGCGGCATCAAAGTCATTGAATATCAAATCGCAACTCTCACCAGACATTGAATCTTTGTAATCCAAAGCACCTTTTTCATAAGCATCTAAACATGACTCAGGTGTATTAACATCAACACAATTTATTCTCCAATCACAAATTGGGAACATATAACCCAATTGATCACCTATTGTTTTTTTTTAAAAAAAAAGCTTAAATTGGAAAGAAAATTGAAAGAAGAAGGAAAAAAACCTGTTAATCCACAGACAAAGCATGGAGATTCTTCTGTACAATTTAACATAGAATGAATTGTTCCAGGAAAAGTATAATCTTTGCCTAAATTTTAAAATTTTGGACTTCTTGTAAAATAAAATTAAATAAAATTAAATAAAATTAAACCTGTTGGATGAAGTTCTGGATGTCTAAAATAATCTTCAATGTTTCCATTATCAAAATCTTGAGGAACTCCGACTAATAAAATAACATTTAAATGAATTGATTTTTGGAAAAAAAAAATTGATTAGAGAAACCTGAGATTTCTGGTGCTAATTCTCCAGGAATACTAATAAGTTTTAAAGGTCCAATTCTGATATATCTAATTTCAATCCTTCCATAATTTCCTTTTCTCACAGGGATAGGAGTATAAGTGTACTCATAGTTATCTAATTATTCATGATTTAAGAAAATGAAATGAAATGAAATAGAATATGAAAATAGAAAATAGAAAACCTGAAACACATTCTTCTTCAGATGGATTTCCTTCAGGACAAATATATAAAGGTCTGAGATTATATCCAATTTTTAATGGAATTTCATCATTTCCAAAAAATGCGCTTCTGGGAACGAGACCTGAAAAAAAAAGAAAAGAAAAATTAAAAGATGAAAAAAATGAAAAAAAGAAAAAAAAACGAACCAACTCTAAAGAAAGGATTTGAAATTCTTGAAAATATTCTGGTTGAACGAAATTCAATTGGTTCATTTTTAGGAATTGAAAACCTTGTTTCCAAATTTGCAATCTATTATTTAATTTGAGATGATTAATTCAAGTCTAGGAAAAAAAAATGATTTAAAAAAAAAGAAAATTACTTGAACAGCTAATTGTTCACCAATTAGATATGCTTTTCTGAAACTATATGGTAAAGGTTCAGCACCTGGAGGAGGATTTATTCCATCTCCGAGTGGATGTTCTGGAGTAATTTCCCAAACATGTCCTCCAGGCTAAAAAATTCAATAATTTATAATTAATTTTCTGATTCAATTTTAAAATAAAATAATTAAAATTTTACTCCAACTTGAGTTCCAATAGCACCATTAAAATAAATAACTTCTTCACTTCCATCAAGTTCTTTCAAATTATTGTTTATTTTCAATTAAAAATTTTTCAAATAAAAAAAAGAGCTGAAAGGAATAAATAATACTTTGTAAAACTTTATATAAAACTCCTGGAAAATCTGAACTCAAAAATTGTCCTCTAGCTGTGCAATCTGGTGCATTTCCTAATCTCTCACAATCTCCAGGATTGGGAGTAGCACTTTAATTTATTTTTATTTATGAGATTATAATGAATTCAATGAATCAGAAAAAAAAAAAAAAAAAAGATAAATGAAATAAATAAGTAATACCGATAACCAAGTGTAACTTCAGGATGCATTGCCCATTGAACTATAGTGAATATTCTTTTTCCAGTCGAAGTATCAACTGCTCTTAATACATGAACGTTTTCATCAATAATAATTGGATCTCTTGTATCTTCTAAACCAAAATAATGTTTAAATTGTCCAAAAGATAATTCAGCAGGACGAAGGTTTCTAATTGCATCAATAGTTGCTTCTTTCATTTCATTGTACATGTATTCTTGATACTTTCTATTGAGAGATCCAGTTAAACCAGATGTATCAGGTCCTAATAATTTTTTTTAATTTAAATTCCATCTTTTTTCAAATCAAATAGAAAAGAGAGAGAGAAAAACCTTCATGATTATGTTGACCATGACAAAAGAATCTCAATCTTGAAAATGTTTCTGGTCCAACTTCTTGTTCAACTAAATCATAATATTCTTGAAAATCAGGTTCAAAGATCATATAAACTTCAACAGAAACAAAAACTGCAATTGTTTTTGGTTCATCCTCTAATTTTAATTTTAATTTTTTGGTTTAGTTTTGTTTTGTTTTTGTTTTTTTTTTGAAAAAAAATTATTTGAAATCAAACCTTGTTCAATTGCTGCAACATGAACTCGAATATCATGACGAACCCAATGAGCACTTGCATCACCATTTCCTACAGGAATAACTCCATCATCAAATTCAAGAACAAAAGTTCCAGCAGATGTCGCATCTTCATCTGATAATTCAACAAAGTATGATGTTGATCCATTCACTAAAGGAAGAATACTTCGTCCTCCAACTCCAACATTGAATCCAAATATCGGTTGATAAAATACAAATAAAATGCAAATCAATGAAAGAAACATTTTTGATTTCCTAATATTATTTATTGTTGTTAATTAATTAATTGAAAGGTTATTTTGGAAAAGATATCAGGACACCTGCATTTTGATTGTTTTTTCTTTCAAATTGAGGCAATCAATTCAAATAAACTTACTTCAAATAATAATAATAATTTAAATTTGATTTGATTCAAATTTAAAATCTCACTTTTAAATCACAATTAACTATGAATCAATGAATCGTTTCAATATCTTCTCCTATTATTTTTAATAGTTTTTTTTTTTGGTTTCAATTAATTTTTTTTTTTTTTGAGATTTTTGCAATTATATTAACAATTATTTCATTGAAAGAATGATATTGATGATTTTTGAACATTTTTTACTCATTGAATTGAATCAAACTGTTGTTGAAGCTTATAATCAAAGCGATTCATTCATTGTAAGAGGTTGATAAGTTCAAGAAAAGATTTATGCAAGGGGTTTTGTTGATTTTGATTTTTTTGTTTTTTGTTCGCCAAAAAAAAAAATGGCGAAAGAAACAACAACAAAAACGAAATTCTGGTTCCTATTCTCTTCTGATCTCTTTCTATTCTTATTCCTTTCTCTTTTTAATCTTTTCAAGATTAAAGCAAATAATTATAAAGCGACCCCTTTTGGATTGCTTGCAGATATTATTAAATTACTAGGAAATGATAAAAGAGTTGATACTAATCAGGCAAACTGTGATGATATGACACCATTTTATATTTCTTGTCAAGGTGGACAAATTGAAACTGTGAAATTATTATTAAATGATAAAAGAATTGATGTTAAAGCAAATATTAATGGAGTAACACCTTTTTGGATTGCTTGTCAAAAGAACATTTTGAAATAGTGAAACTATTATTAGATCATGAGAGAGTTGATGTCAATCAAGTAAATAATGATGGTTGGACACCTCTTTATCACGCTTGTTCAAAAGGACATATTGAAATTGTGAACTTATTAATAAGAAGTTGGAGAGTCAATATTCACTTAAAAACAACACGTGAAGGAAAAACGGTGATTGATATTGCAAATGAGAGAAAAAGAAAGAGAGAAATAGAAAAATATTGGAAAGAGATTGCTGAGCTATTGAAATCAAGAGTTGGTAAATCATTTTTCATTTTCACTTTTCAATTACTTTCTTCAAAATGATAATTCAAAAAAAAAAAAAAAAAGATTATGAAGCTACTTCTCTATTTGCAACTGTTGTTTTACTTTCTGATGGTTATTTAAACTATAAACACAATTAATCTAAATGATTTTCTGAAAGCCTGAATAATGACAACTTCTTCTCTTTGAAAACGGATTCTAATTGTCAGGGAAAAAACAAAAACAAAAAAAAGAAATACTTGCTGCGCAATTAAATTACTTCTATCTCCCAATCTCCTTTTCATTCTTTGATCACAATCTCACCAAAATTCTTTATAAAGTTCAAATTGAGAACGAACAAAAGGAGGAAATCCCAAGATCTCTTTTCATCCACAATTTTAATCCTTAAAGCTTGAATTTCAAACATAGCTAGCTTATATAATATAATCTCACTTCTTCATCATTTTTCAAGTAATAAGAAAAACTGGATTCCAACGATTTATAATGAGAATAATGATGTTTTGTAAGCAAAGAAAGAAAGAAAAGTTTCGAAGAAGAAAAGAAAAGAAAAGAAAAGCGGAAAAAAGGAAAACAAAAAGGAAAATTTTGGTCAAAAGCAAGATTTGATTCGAAAAAAAAAAGTATAAAAGGGAGAGAAAAAAATTCAAAAAAAAAAAAAAAATTCCAACAAAACAAAAAGTTTTTTTATTATAAACTTAATATTATAAGCTTATAATAACTTTAGAATAATATCGAAAGCTTGGATTGAGAAATGTCTGAGGTAAAGAAATTTAAATAAAATTCTTGTTGAATTTTGAAAATTTTGAAAGTTGTTGAATTTTTTGTTATTTGTTATTTTGAATTGAAATATTTTGAATTCTTTTTCGTTAAAGTTTAAAGGTATATTTTTCAAAATGTTAAATGTTAAATGTTAAATGTTAAATATTAGAATTGTTTTTATTGTTGTGAAATTGAAGTTTGTAAATGGTATTTGTTTGAATTTCTGTTTTTTTTTTTTTTTTGTGATCTCAGTTATAAAACTTACTTTTAATACTTTAATTATTTCTTTTTTATTTTCAATAATTATTTCTTATTTTATTCTTTTAAATTGTTTGTTTTTCAAAAAAAAATGAAAAGATCTTTCATATTTATTGATATTTATTTTCCTTCTTATTTTCCTGCTTATTTTCCTTCAAATTTTCCCCTTGTAACCAAAAAACAAATTCAATTAGAAAAAACCTTTTGTTGAGTTATACTCCATTGTAATCTGCCCATATGTTCAAAGAGTGAGAATCGCTTTGTTAGACAAAAAGATCTCTCATAAAGTTCATATCATTGACATCACAAAGCCAAGACCTGACTGGTTTTTGAAATTGAATCCCCTTGGAAAATGTCCTGTTCTTGTTCATGATGGAAATGTTATTGTTGATTCTGGTCTCATTCTCAAATACATTGAAGATAGTACAATTTTTTTATATTTATCTTTTCTTTTTATTCTTTAATACAATTATTAATTTTTTTTTTCCCCTTTTCAACAAGTCACTGGAAAGAGCACACTCCCAGTTGATCCATACCAAAGATACCTCTCAAGAGCATTAAGTGCATATGCTGATTCAGATTTCTTCCCAAGTTTCTTTAGCCTCTTGACAAATCAAGATCGTTCAAAAGATCAAGAATTGATTGACAAAAGACTCAAGGTTTATCGCGAATTGAATTCAAAACTTTTACAAACAAATCCTGAAGGAACATATGCATTCGGAGATTCTTTATCACTCCCAGATTATACTTATGCTTCTATTCTTCTTCGTGAAGTTGCTAATAAACATTATCGTAACTTCGAAATTCCTGATACTGAAGAATATAAAAGAGTTCTCAAATGGAAAAATGGAATAACATCTTTAGATATTGTTAGAAATACTTGCTTTGATGATGAAACCATCATTAAAATGTTACTTGATTATTCAAATGGATACACTGGTGGAAAAGCTCCTCCAGGAAAAGAAAGTGTTTTTACAATGTTTTCAGATTCAAAAGATTATGAAATTATCTTTTAAGTGTGAACAATCTTAGTTTTTACAATAAAGATCTTACTTATTTTTGATTTTATTTTTATTTTTTTTATTTTTTTTATTTTTTTTATTATTTTTATTATTTTCAGTAATTGGTCCTTTTTATTCAAAATTTTGATAATACAGCAAAGAAAAAGAAAAAAGTAAAAAATTAATAAACGGTTTCATTTGACAAGAAAGGGGCCAATTTCTTTGTGATCTCATTAAAATAAGGTCTTTGATCTGGGTTTTGAAGCCAACAAGCTTGCATTAAATCAATTAACATGGCAGCTGCTGGATTCTCTTTTTCAGTATGAGGAAGTAAAGGCTTGAAAGAAAAAAAAAAAAAATCAGAATTTGGTGTTTAGAAAATAAAAGAATATAAGGAAATAAACCCTATTTCCTTTCAAAATTTCTGATTCAATTTTAGCATCAGAAAAACCAGGCCAAACTTTGCTTCTAGTTAACATTTCCCAAATAATTATTGCAAGTGAATATACATCACATTTGTTGATATTCTATTAAAAAAAAAAAAAGGATGAAAAAGTGGAATTAAAAAAAAAAAAAAATTAACAAAATGAAAAGAACCCTAATTGCCCCTGCATTACCTCTTAGATCTAAAAATATTTCAGGGGCTGCATATCTAGGTGAAAGACCTCTTCGATCATGAACTTTATAAGTTTTTACTGCAAGTGAAGAATCTGAAGCTCTTGCCAATCCAAAATCACAAATAAGTCCTAATTGAATGATTAATTGATTTTTTCAACAAAAAAAAAAGAAAGCAAACCTCTGAGAACATATTTACCAGGAGATAATTGCGTTTGATCTAATAATACATTTTGACTCTTCAAATCATTGTGAGTAATTCCAAGTTCTTGAATTGATGCCATTCCTGATGCAATATCACTTTTGATTTTTTTTGTTTCGTTAATTTTTATGTTTTATTTTCCTGAAAAAAAAGAAAAGAAAAGTGAAAAATTACTTTGTAAGTTTGAGAGCAAGTAAAGGTGGTAAATCTTCACTTGGATGGTGAATAAAATGAAATAAATCAAGTTCATAACGTTTTGTAATAATATAATATTCAGGTTCAAGAACATATCCAATCAATTTTATTACATTTGGATGAAATGAACAAGCCCTTTAAAAAAAATTAAAAATTAAAAATTAAAATTTTGACATTAGTTTTGGTCAATAAAAAAGCTCCAAAAAAATAAAACTAAAATAAAAAAACAAACCACATCAAAGAAACTTCTTGTAAAAAGAATTCTCTGTTTTCTTCTTCTGTAAAAACATTTTGTTGTGAAACTTCTTTCATTACAATTTTATCAGTTCCATGTTGTGATACTAATTCTCGATCAAGTAATAAACCAGTATAAATACATCCTCCACCTCCTTTTGCAAGAGATTCTTCTTTTCGAACTTGATTTGGATATTGAAGTAACAAAAATCCTGGAACCGAAACTTTTCCTTTTTTTTTTTTATTTTTTTTTTTTATTAATAAAAAATTTTTTTTTTTTTTTTTTTTTCCTTTTGATACAAAATTTCAAAAGAGAGAGGAGGGTTTATCTATTTTTTTTTTTCTTTCAATGATCAAGTCTTTTCTTCTTTTTTGTGCGATTTACAACCACTCCAATGTCTCGACTCTTCAAGGAATGTATAAAAGCACAAAAAAAGAAAAAATTGTTGCAGTTCCTTCCAAATGGTTATCTCCTTCACTGAATCAAAAATTTTTTTTCATCAAAAGAGGGATTTCATTTATTACTTTTTTATTGAAAATGAATCGATCACTGAAGAATCGATCCGAAGGAGAATACAGGACGAAAAGAGAAAAAAAAGCTCCTTTTTTTTGCTTATAAATACGCTCCTCCTTTTTATTTTTTTATTATTGCTTTTTCACTTTTTCTCCACTTATTAAATCTCTCTAATCCCTCTTTTCCCAAAACCCCTTCATTCATTCATTGATTCATTCACAATGGTTGTTGTTGACCCTCCACTCGGCTGGGACATTGTTTTATTAATCATTTGTTCAACTCATGCATTACTGTACATTTTATGTGCAATAAATAATTCAGATTGCTTACTCAGTCAAATAACTTTTATCTTAAACCAAGGTCTCCGAGTTTAATACTTTTAGCTCAAGTAAAATTTAATACATTCATTGTTTTTTTTTTTTTTTTCTGAAAGTCAAAAAAATAAAGAATTGAATTAAAATATTCTTTTTTTAATAGGCATTCGGAGTTTTCTTAAGTATGGAATCATGCATATCAATTGTTATGAAAGGTAAATTTTTGATATCCATTTTTTTCATTTTCATTTTTTTCATTTTTTTCATTTTTTTTTCCCTTTTCTTTCAAAGATTTTTCAAAAATAACAAATATAATAAATAAATTTAGAACCAAGAGAAATCTTTTGTAGAATTGAAGGATTTACTTACGTGCTTCTTCCAACTCTTTGGTCTTTCCCTCATCTCTTACTCTTCCCATCAGTTGTGTTCTCTTATGAATTCAATCAATTAAAAATTTCAAGAGGATTTAGAGTTCATAAATGGATTTGGTTCTGGAAAAAAAACTTTTCAGTTCGAACAAAATTTATCATTGTTATTCTTTCCTCCATCAATGCTATGGTAATCTATACTCCAATAGATATCACTCAAAAGGCATATTTGAATGAAGATATGTTATGTGTTCATCCTTCAATTTACTTTTTAGCTTTTGGAAGTTTTTTAATTGTCCTCACTCTATGTTATTTTTCTTATCGAATTTACTATGTGGATGAGCCCTTTTTTTTGAAGTATGAAGTCCTTCTAAACTTCTTTGCCTTTATGCCTTTGATCATTTGGTTTATGGTTTATCTCTTCTATCCTGCCCCATTTCTCCCCTTTTTTGACCTTCGAATTTCATCTCTTGTTGCAGCAATTGGAGGATTTACAATCAATATGTTATTTCCAACCTTATTAACTTTTGATTCATTTGAAAGAAAAATGAATCGAAAGAAGATATCTAAAGATGAATCACAAGAATTATTAGCGATCAAATTAAGAAGAACAAGTTCTGATCAATTCAAGGATGAATTTTATTTTGTACTTCAAAGTCCAATCTTATTTGATAGTTTTGTTGAATATACAGTCAAAAATTGGTCAGTTGAGAACGTTTTATTCTATCAAGCTGTTGAGAAATTTGAAGAGGAATTCAATAATCCTGGATTTAATTCAAAAGAAGAAGTTCAAAAAATTGTAGAAGAGTTCATTACACAAGGATCACCTTTAGAAGTTAACATTGAAAGTCGTCGAAGGCAAGAGATTTTCAATGCTCTAAAATCAGGAAATATTGTAATTGATATCTTCTCAGGAGCTAAATATGAGATCTATTGTTTAATGAAAGGAGATAGTTTTGAAAAGTGGAGATCAACCCCAGCTTACATTGCAGCTCTAAAGGAAGAAGTAGAAAGAAGTCAATCATTCGACTCATCCTCAAAGCGAAACTCATTGCATCAAAATGGAGTTGGTATAATGGATGATTTCCTTACTGGAAGTGGGAGACAAAAACTCCCAAAAACTGCTCGTCCTATTACAGTTTCTCCAAATTCAAGTTCAGATCAAAATGTATAATAGAATATAAGTTTTGTTTGTAATATTAAATTTATATTAATATCTCAATCTGTTGATTGTTTTGTTATTGTTTTTTTGTAAAAAGAATCACTAAAAATCATTGAGAATCGATTAAAAAAACAATTAAAAAACAACCTGAAACATGAGATTGCTGGCCCTTGTCTCTTGTTTGTTGATTTTCAACCTCTTTTTGACTCAAGTTTCTGGTTTAAACACAACAAGAGTAAGTACTTTCAATGTTTTATGTCAAGCTTGTAGTTTACTTGAATATGATCGTTGGGAAACAAGGTTGGGATATATGAAGGATCTAATGGATCGTTATTCTCCTGATATTATTGGGGTTCAAGAATTGATTGATGAAAGAAATGTTAGGGATTTTAATGAGTTGTTGCCAAATCATCAAGCATTGTTCTTTAATCATTCAAGACTTCCTTCTTATCCTGATGCTACTATTTATTACAGAAAGGATGTATGTTTTATTTATTATTTATTATTTATTATTTAGAATTTTATTTTATTTATTATGCGTGGCATAAGTAAATTTACTTATAAAACTTTTAAAAAATAGAGATACTTAGTCCTTGAACATGGAAGCTATTGGTTAAGTAGACATCCTGATAGACCTTTCTCAATGGGTTGGACATTTTCTCTCTTCAGAATTGTTACATGGGCAGTTTTTCATGATAGTTTCTCTAATCAAGAGTTTCTCTTTATTTCTACTCATTTTGATAATAATGGAGCAAATAAAGAACCAAGCGCAAATTTGTTTTTGGATCGTATTCGCCCTTTCACTGAAAGAGGAATTCCTGTTATTGCTGTTGGTGATTTTAACTCTAACTTGGAAAGTTCTTCATACCAAATTTTAACATCTGATCCTCAAGTTATTTTGAAAAATACTTTGGATTTAGCAGAAAAATCGACTTTGAACAAAAATACGTATTTTTTATTTTTATTTTTATTTTTATTTATTTATTTACCTTTTCTCTTTATTTTTTTCTCTATTCTCTCTTTTCTTTACCTTTCAATAATTGAAAGTACTTTTTTTTTTTTTCCAAAAATGATTTCAAAATAAATAAATAATAGTGATTTGAGTGATGGCTTTGCTTGTCCTGGCTCAACAGCTGGTAATTTCCCTACATGTGTGATTGACCATATCTTTGTCTCTGGAGACGTTGATTGGAAAGTTCATTCATGGGTTGTGGATATGTGGCAATATGGAGATGAACCATTCTTTCCTTCAGATCATAGATCTCATTTTGTTGAAGTTTCATATTGAAATTAAGAACTTTTGAGTTTTATTTTTATATTTTCTTTTTTTCTTTCTTTTGGAGGAATTTATTTGGTTTCCTGAACGAAAAAACGCTTGTAAATTTTCTTCGTTTTTTTCAAAGACATTGCTGGAACTGATTATTCTCAATTTTTCAAGTACAGTTCCTTCAATGATTTAAACTTTGCTGGGGCATGGAGATTTGTGCATATCCTTTCTGATCCAATATCTTTGATGGTTTTTTTTTTTTTTTTTTTTTTTTA
>Ga0209960_1003378_pt1 | contig 13940 bp, 17 predicted proteins | sample ThiBiot_500_plan_2_FD_183947 | JGI IMG/M metagenome (GOLD analysis project Ga0209960, IMG submission 183947) | Wastewater bioreactor microbial communities from Cape Town, South Africa - Thiocy_expt_500_plan (SPAdes) | ecosystem: Engineered > Bioreactor > Thiocyanate-remediating >... | reverse complement strand
AAAAAAAAAAAAAAAAAAAGGAAAAGGAAAAGGAAAAGGAACCTGATACACTACTATAACATGAAGTACAAAAAGAAATATCACTTTCATTACATGTTTTACACAATGGATTGCAATCTTTAAAGAGAAAATTAAATAAATAAATAAAAAACCAAGTAGAGGAATTGAAATGATAATTTTATAATTACCAATACAAATGTTTGAAGAATTAAATGAACCAATTGGACAATTATCCAAACATGATCCATGTGAAAAAACCTGATTTATAAATAAGATTGGTTGGATTAAATGAATAAAGAATAAAAAGAAATTTAAAATAAAAATACAGCTGAATTATTAGCACAAGTTAAACATTGATTATTTCCATATCCATTACATGTTCCACATTCTGAATCACATTCTACAGAAAGAATAAAAAGAAAAAGAAAAGAAAATTAAAATGGGAAGAAAAGAAAATGAAAAAGAAAAAAGAAGAAAAGAAAGAATACTTTGACAAGATTTAATTGAATTGGTAATATTGGAATAAAATCCTTGAGGACAAGAATCCAAACATTCATTTGTTAATGAAAAGAAATTTAAATATGCATGACAACTTAAACAACTTGTTGAATCTGGTCCATCACATGTTTTACAACTGAAATGACAATCTTTTTGTTTGTTTTTTAATGAAGAAGAAAAGAAAAAAAGAAATTACTTTGACAAACTCTTGATGGATCAGAATAGCCTGCGGGACATTCATCAAAACAATTTTTATTATAAAGTACCTATTATATTATTAATAATATTATTATTGAAGGAACAATCAAAAAAAAAGTTGAAAAGAAATAAATTAACATTTGGAGAAAGACAAGATAAACAAGTTGAATTTGATGGACCATCACATGTATCACATCCTGTATCACATGCTATCACAAATTTTGAAAGAAAAAAAGAAAAGAAAAAAAAAAGGTCATTAAAATTGGGATCAAGATGGAATAAAGTTTAAAAATAAAGAAATAAAGAACAAAGGGAAAAGGAAAATAAAGAGATCAAAAAAAAAAAATTCTGAAATAAAGAAAGAAAAAGACAAGAACTTACCTTGACAAAAATAAGATGAATTGATCTTAATTGAAAAAGATTTTGGAGGACATGAGGTGACACATTCTTTTGTTTGAGAAATATAATTTTGATTTCCTTTACATGTTAAACAATTTTTTGATGTTCCTCCATCGCATGTCTCACATGATACATCACATCCTTCATTTTTTATTTTATTTATTATTATTTTATTTATTTTGTAATTATAATTAAGAACAAAGATGATGAAGATAAGGAAAAGAAAGGAAACCTTGACAAGATCCTGAAGCATTAAAAGATCCATTTGGACAACCATCATTACATGTTCCTTGAAAAAGAACCTATTTATCAAAAGATAAATTGAAATGGTTGTTTCAAAAAAAATCGATTGTTAAACCTTTCCATTTGGACAACTTGAACAATCTGTACCACTTGGTCCTCTACATTGATAACACGTTGTATTGCAACCTTGTTTGTTATTAATTTGAATCACATTCATTCATAAATTGTTGATTTTTTTTCAAACAAAAAGAAAAAAAGAAGGAAATATTACTTTGACAAATTTTAGTTTGATCAGAATAAAATGAAACAGGACAATTTGAAAGACATGAATGACTTGGTTCAAAATAATTTAAATTATCTGGACATGTTAAACATTCTGAATTACTTGGTCCACTACATGTTCGACATGATGATTGACAGGCTTTTTTTTTTTTTTTTTTTTTTTTTTTTTTTTTTTTTTTTTTTTTTGATAATTAAATTAAAATAAAATTAAAATATAAAAAAATAAAATAAAATAAAGAACCTTGACAAATTCCAGAGTTATTAAAATAATTTGAAGGACAATTAATACTACAAGTTGTACCATTTAAAACAAGAGGTGAATCACAAGAAGTACATGATGATGATGTACCTCCATAACATGATTTACAACTTGGATCACAATCTATAACCGAATGTTATTTACTTATTTATCAAAAAAAAAAAAAAAAAAAAAAAAAGAAAAGAAAGGACCTTGACAACCAGATTCATCAGGATATTGATGTGGATCACAAGTACTTCCACAAGATGATCCTTGAAGTAAAAATGATCCATGACAACTTAAACAATGATTCGCATTTTCTGAACATGTTTTACATGATGTACTACAAGCTATTTTTTAATAAAAAAAAGAAAAGAAAAGAAAAAGTAAATATGAAACGAATTCAACAAAGATAAAGAGAAATCTTACGAGAACAGCCACCAGAACCATTATCATAAAACCCATCATCACAAGATGAACATATTGTTGTTCCGTTTGTAATCCAACCAATATCACATGAACAATCTCCATTTGAAAATAATCCATCTTGACAATTTCCATGTCCACAATCTTGACAAATTCCTTTTTATTTTAATATTTTCTTCAATAAAAAAAGAAAAAGGAAAAGAAAAAAAGGAATCAAAAGAAATAAAATACCAGAACAATCAGGACCATATCTCAAAGATGAACATTTATCACATTTTTTACCAGTAAGTGTTGAATCCCAACCATTATTACAATTACAATCTCCTGATCCAGAAATTCCATCATTACAAGTCCCATGTTCACAATTTTGGCATTCTTTTGGTAGTTTTTTAATTCATTTTATTGAAATAAAACCAAAATTGGAGGATATGAAGAAAGAAATAAAAGAAAAAAAAGATACGAAGACAATTAGGACCATATCTTCCAGGAAGACATTGTGAACAATCTCGACCTGAAAATCCAGGTTTACAAATACAATCTCCAGTTGTTTGTTCACAAATTGTTGACGAACTTCCAGGGGCATAACAATTACATGCTTTATTATTTGTTTGTATGTTTGATTTTTTGTGAAAGAGAAAGAAAGAAAAGAAAAGAAAAGAAACATAAGCAATTGGTATGATTTCCATAATAATTTGGAGCACATTTATCACATGAATCTCCAATTGTATTCCCTGAGCAACTATTACAAATGGTTCTTTCTAAATTATCTCCAATATCAAAACAATAATTTGAATGTCCATTACAATAAACATCACAAGCTATTAGTTTATACATTTATACATTGAGATGTTAATTTTAAACATTGATTAAAAAATGGTTATTAATGAGGCCAATCAAAAACAAACTGATTGATCTATAAATTGAAAGTCTCCAATCACCTCCACCATATTCATTAGAATCTCTTGTTCGATGATCACACTCTTTATCTGGTACTTTTCCTAAACTATGAGGAGCATTGTTTTGATTTTTCAAGGAAAAAAAAAGAAAAGATTTTCAAGAACTTACAATTGGTAGTTATTATTTCCACACCAGCATTCATGAGCAACCTCTATCCCAAAAAATTTATACCCTGCACATACAGTTCGACACAAAGAGCTTGTTAAGGAGTCACCATTATATTTTCTATCAGGAAGTACCCTTGTGGCTGAGTCAACAAAGCAACCAACATATCCTGGCCCATTCACTATTGTTCAAATAAGCTTTTTTTTTTTTTCCAAAATAAATTTTGCTATTCTTTTATCAAAAAAAAAGAACCTGAAACATGATAAACTGAACTTCGATTTACTGCACCAGCCCATTCGCCAACACCTGAGACATAACTTTGACATTCTGAATCATTGGCAGCAAGTCCACCATATTTTTGTAATTCCTGATTTGTATTTCCACAATAGCAATCAGTACCTTGTAATGCATAATAAAGATATCCTGTACAATTTCTTGAACATGTATTCGTAGTTTGGCTTGGATCTGAACCTTTATAAACTAAAAATGCATGAGGTGTTGAATCTATATAACATCCCATATATCCAACTGCATTTTCTATTTGAAAAAATTCAATTGCAGTTTTTCAAATAAAGAAGATCAAAGACTAAATATTTACGAGGGACATAATAAACAGAATTTCTCCATTGACCACCACAAGCATCACCACCACAAGTTTGTGGACATTCAGAGTCAACAACCTTTCCATACCTTTGCAAAATTATTTTTGATGTTTCAACATTTAATGAAAATAACGAAAAGAACTTGATTCAAGAAATGAAAATTTACTTTGCAAAGTCGATGTTATTCCCACAACGACATTCTTCACCACTTTGAAGGCCATAATATCTGTACCCATAGCCTTTACAAATGTTATAACAATCTGTTCTTGAACCTACACTAGTTGAGAAAGGGTCTCCCATCGAACGCGTCGAGGTATCGACATAACAGCCTATATATCCAGGGCCGATAGCTTATTTCATTGCATTTTACAATTAAAACATAAATAAAAAGAAAAAGAGGAAAGAAAATTAAAATTCAAACTTCCAAGTGAATTTACTAAAGCCAAGAATACTAAAAGGAAACACAAGGAAAGGTTCAACATCTTGTTTTAATGTTGAATAAAAGCACAAACGTTCATTCTGAATAATTCTCATCATTTCCAGCTAACTCTTACATCCAAAGTTCTTGAGCTTGTTTTGAAATATGAAATGAAATGAAGAAAATCTATGAACAATGTTCTTCATTTCATAAGCCACTTTGTCAATCCAATATCATATCATACATGATTCCTTCAACGTTGAATTTGAAGCTTTCCTTCACAAAAACAAAATTGATTCCTTCTTTCTTTCATAATTCAGATCTTCAAGGTTAGGGTTACAATTTGAAAAATGACAAAGTGAATCAAGAAGAAGAAAACTCTAATGAATGAATAGTTCAGCAACAAGCTGTGATAAATAACAAAACTTGTTAGAAGAAACTCATTTGCAAAATCCAGAATTCTCATTTTTTTTTTTTTGGTCAAATTTCTTGTAATTGAAACAAAACTCTTTCATCTTTGCAAACTTTAAGTGTTATAACAAGCAGACTTTTCTTGCATCTTCCAACTCAAATTTGTATTTTAATATTGTCTTCATTATGAAATGGGTTGAATGAGAAGTTCTGATGTTCAAGTTCAATCAGAGGAGGAAGAAAAGTGTTGATCGAAAAGCGAACAAAAAGGAAATTCAAAACAAAAAGAGAAAAACCAAAAAAACCTATTAAAAACTGAACCTCTTATGATACTTTTCAACCAAAACTTATTAGAAAATGGATCATAAATTTCATAATAGACTCATTGAATTTCAATTCATTTTTAATTCTTCATAATTGATTTTATGCTTATAATAATCATTTTATTATCATTTTAAAAGAAAATTTCAAGAAAAATTGAATTAAAAATTGAACCAGGAACAACAAAACTTGATTTTATCATTAATTATTCCAAACTTGATGTTTGAACAATTTATAATAAAACAATAAAAAAGAAAAGAAGATGAAGACCTTGACTTTCATTTTGGTGCTACTTTCGGTTCTTACTCAGTTATCACTTGCATTCAAAACTGACCTTCATGTCAGAAAGTGGTTAGAAAATGACGATGACATAAAGGAAAACATCTTCATTTTCCCAAAGAAAGTTGATTTACCACAAAATAAACAAGTTAAAATTGAGAAACTTCAGCAATCATTACTCAATGGTGCATCAATGACAAGATCTCTTAAAAGAACTACAGTTTATGAGGTTTCTTTTCTATTTAACAAATCAAACAAAATCAAACAACCCTTTACAAAAATCAATCAAATCAATCAAATAATAGATTCGAAATACTATTGCCACTTATTCTCAAAAAGAATTACTTCAATTCCTTCAAGCTAAAGGATATAAAACCCGTTCTTTATGGATTAATAATAGTATCTATGTTTATAAAGCCACTCAAGGATTGATTCAGGAGCTTAGAAGTCGATCTGATATTTTTGAAATTAGAGGAACTTATGAAATTGCTCGTATTACTCCTGTAGAAACTTTGGAATCAAACTTCCAAGTAAGAGATACAAAGTCAACAAGAGTTATTGAATGGAATATTGAACATATTAATGCACCACTCGCTTGGAATATCACAAAAGGTGAAGGAGTTGTCGTTGCTAATATTGATACTGGTGTTAGGTATTTTCAATTTTCTTTCTTTAATTTTTTTTTTTTTTTTTGTATCAGAATATTTCAATTTTTTTTTTTAACAATAGAGAAACTCATGTAACTTTACTTGATAACTATCGTGGATATCTTGGAAATAATCAATTTTCTCATGATTATAACTGGTATGATCCAAAAGAATTCCAAAATGATGAATGGTGGTGTGGTGGTTGGGAATGTAGCCCAGCTGATTGTTGTCTTGATACTCCATTTGACCCTATTGGACATGGTACTCATACAATGGGAACTATAGCTGGATCTGAAGGAAGTGGAATTGGAGTTGCTCCAGGTGTAAAATGGATTGCTGCTAAAGGATGTAGAGATGGAAGTTGTTTGAATTTTGGATTACTCACAAGTGCTGAATGGGTTATTTGTCCAACTAAACTTGATGGAACTGCCCCTGATTGTACTCAAGGAGCTGATATTGTTAGGTACATATTTGAAAATTGAATTATTATTGAATTTTTTTATTATTTTAATTTCATTTTAATTATTTTTTTTTTTTGAAAAAAAAAAATACAGTAACTCATGGGGTGGAGGAGGAGGTGATGATTGGTATATGGAAGTCACAGATGCTTGGAAAGAAGCAGGAATCATTGGAACTTTCTCTCAAGGAAATTCAGGACCAAAATGTGAAACTGCAGGAAGTCCTGGTGACTATGCTGGTGTTATTGGTGTTGGAGCAACAGATGATCAAGATTCTTTAGCTGATTTCTCTAGTAGAGGTCCTGGTGATAACTCAACAGGTTTTTTTTTTTTCTCCTTTCTTTTCTTTTTTTCAAAAAAAAAAACTCAACAAAAACATATTAACCTATAGCTGGAATTGCTTTCTTAAAACCTGAAATATCTGCACCAGGAGTTAGCATTCGATCTGCATCAAGTACTGTAGGAAGTTCTGATAATGAAAAGTGAAATTTTATTTTATTTGTTCTTTATTTTATTTAAATTTTATTTTTATTTTATTTTTATTTAAATTTTAATCATATTGTTTCTTTCAAAAAAAAAAAGATATTCAGTTTCTTCAGGAACATCAATGGCTTGCCCTCATGTTACTGGAGTTATTGCATTAATGCTCTCAGTGAACCCAAGTCTTGATTATGATGCCATTGTTAATATTTTGGCTCAAACTGCAAATAAAGCTGTTGCTGGTATGAATCCATTCTTCTCTTTTCTTTTTTTTTTTTCCATCAATTATTGATTTTTAATTTCAAATTTCAATTTTTAGAACCAGATAATGGAAGACAAGGTTCTAATGAATGTAATGGAAAAAATTATGATGATCTTCCATCATTCCATTATGGGTATGGAATTGTTGATGCTCAAAAGGCTGTTCAAGAAGCTCTTAGAAGAAGAGTTTAATAAAAATAACATAGCAATTTGAAATCAATTTGATATTCTTTTATTATTTTTTTTTGGAAATTTTTTTTTTTTTGGATTGATTGATCAGTTCTTACACTTATATATATGTTGATGTCTCTCTGAATTTCCAACGGAAAGACACTCTGTATTAATTGATTTCTTCTCAAAGAATTTACTTGACAAATGAATCTCAGAAGAGATCTTCTTCTGATTCTTCTTATTCTCTTTGTTAGTTTCTTCCAAACCTCAACATCATTCCCTGGTTCTTATATTCACTTAATAGGAGATGGGAAATCGATTCATTTCATAGGAGATGTTCATGTAAGCCAACAAGAAGGACTCTCATCTTCTGAGAATGAATTGTATTTAATGTTCAAGAAATTAAACCAAGAAGTGGAAGAGAATGAAAATAAGGAACAAGAAGAGAATGAACAGAGTCATAGTAATAGTAGTGAGAATGAAGAACATGAGTCGTATGAAAGAAGAGAATTAGAAGTGAGTGTTCAGAGCGAACCTTGTGAAGGATTAACTCAAAAGAAGAGGAAGAATAAGAAGAAGGATAATAATAATAAAATGAAGAGACATAGAGTAGATGTTGATGAACAACAAGTTGATAAGATGAAGACAAATTCATCAATTCAAAAGAGTTTGAAAGTACAATTACTTGTTGAATCTTATGAAGCAAGAGCAAAAACAAAAGAAGAGATGGAGTTTTATGAACGAGAGATAATGAAAGGAGGAGCACTATGGAAGTTACCTTATTTACTTAAACAATCAAAGCTCAATAATCTTCAAATTATAAATATCGATAATTATAGACCAGAATCATTTTTCTATTTGAGAGAACTTTCCAATTTCATTGAACAAAATCAAGAAGAGCAGGAAGCCCTTAATTGTCATCAACTGATTGAAAAGTTTGTTTCCCAATCTGCAACAAAGATAGATTCTAAAGAAGAGAAAATGGAAGAATCTTCCTCAGCTTCAAGTTTATTACATTTTCTTTCACGCCCTGTTTCTGATTTAGTTCAACCAATTCTAACTTTACTTCAAATTGGAGAAGAGGAATCAAATTTAAATCAAAAGATAACTTCTCTTCGGACAAGCTCAAACTCAACCGATTTTGTAAATTTATTAGAAGATTTAAAAGATAGAAATATTAATTTGTATGAAAAGTTGATGGAATATTTCCAAAACCTTTCAGTTCAATGGAAAATTTTGGTTCAAGAGTATTTTATTGGACACGAAAGTGAACAAATTGTTGATTTTTTAAGGAATATGGAAAAAAGTGTGAGAGGAAAGTTTTTAGATGAAATTAATTCAATTTATCTTCAAAGAGTTGTAGATTTTGAAATTATTTTTCAGATACTGACAACATCAAGTGAATTTCTGATTATTTATGCAGGTTGAATCATTTTTCTTTCTGCTTCTTCTTCTTTTCTTGTTTGTTTTTTCTTTTTTTTTTCAACGACAAATTAAATTATAGGAGCTGAACATGTGAAAAGATCTTCAGAAATGTTACTTTCACAATGTAGATTTGAAGAAAAACAAAAAATTGATCAAAGTCTTTTAGGTAGTATATTTAGTATGATTGCTGAGAGTGGAATTGAATATGAAGATGAAACTGATGAAACTGAAGAAACTGAAGAAACCAAAGTAACTGAAATGAAGGAAGAGAAAAATGAAGAAATGGACGATAAAAATCCCATTCAAAATGAATCAGAAACTAAAGAAAATCATAATGACATGATTGATGATGATGAAGAAAAAACCTCAAGTTTGAGATTTGGAGAAGTTCAAAAGAACCATTGGAATTATATTTTGAAGGATTATGAAAACATGAAATCCATTGTCATTTTCTAAAAAAAAATCCTTAGATCGCTTTCAATTCGTAGCTCATTTTGGTCGCCTATTATTGTCCTAGTCCTACTTTTCTTGATAGTTCCCTGGTCTCCACATTTGAGCGCTTTGATCATCCCATTGAATGATTGATGTTGAGGACAAAATTGACCTAATATTGTGAAATAAAAAATAAAGAAATGAAGAAATGAAGAAGGAATCTATTTCTAATCCAACTTTCAAAATCAATTTAAAATCAACAAAACTTTTAGATGCGTGATTATTTATTGTTGATGTTGATTTTACTTCAACTTTAAATATGATTCAAAGAAAGAACAAAAATTCAACCTTAATGTAACTTTCTAATGATAAAAAGGTTCAAAATGAAGTTCAAGTAAGATATTCAGAATTGATGTCTAGTTTGAGTTCTTATGTTGATGTATGCGTTGAACACATCTCGATGCATCGATAACAAGATCGACTTTTGATTTATTTATATTTTCAGTCAAAAGAGGGAGAGATAGAATCTCCCAAAGACTTTTTTCTAAATTAAAAATTAAAAAACATCAACTTTCGTCCTTCAATTGATATAAACTTTAAAACAACTCAACTCTTATCACAATACCAATATGAAACTCTAATTCTTATTAAACATTTTTCAAATCTTCTATATTGTTTCTAATTTTATATCTTTCTTGATGTATTGGATTTATAATTGGGAAATAGTTTGAATTAATCGAAAGGATAATTAAAATTATTAATTTTTCCTCTTTGCCGCAATGATAACTCCTCAAATAATAACAGAGTTGTTATAACTCTAATAACTTTAATAATAACATTCATTCTAACTTATGATAGTTCAATACTTATTTATACTTTATCCAAAGTTTAGGTTCTAAATAGTTGTATAGTTTTTAATTGTTTCTTTATTGTTATTTAATTATTGAAACAATAACATTCATTGCCAAGAGTTTTATTGTTATATTGTGTTTTTTGTTTGAATTATAACAGTTATTATACTTCTAACTAACTTATGAGATATCTTCTAAATTCATTATATTTTGACTCTGAAGTGTTGTATTTCAAGAATATATATTGCTGTTATTATTCAATTATTGGAAATATGACTTGGTAAAATTGTAATAATTCAAATAATTAGTAACAAGTCCATTATAATTGAAACTTATAATGAATGAACTTATCAACTTATAAACTATCTTATTAACTTATTGACTAATTGTTCCTTTTCAAAATTAATAGTTTCCTTATGCCTCTTCTCTTGTGAATGGGAACATCATTACCATTATCAATGTTAGATTCACTTGAGAATGACAACAACGACAACATCAACACCAACATCAATAATACAACTAGTTCTAATTCAAATTCAACAACTGATGATACTCAAAGTGAGAATCTAATACAATCGCAATCACAACAACAACATCGTCATGAAGAGGAAGAATATAAACCTTCAGGAAATGTATGTTCTAATTGTCAAACATCAATTACTCCAATTTGGAGAAGAAATCCTCAAGGTGATATTCTATGTAATGCATGTGGGTTATATTATAAAGTAAAGAAACTTCCAAGACCATTAGCATTAGAGAGAATTGCAATTAAAAAGATTCCCGAAGTTAAAGTAAGATGTACAAATTGTGAGACGGAAGAAACTTCAATTTGGAGAAAGGATGAAAAGGGAGATCCTCTTTGTAATGCTTGTGGATTGTATTTTAAACTTCATAATCAAAATCGTCCTATTTCATTGAAAGGAAAGGCAATTAGAAAAAGAAAAAGAAATCCTGCTCCACAGGCTTTGGAGCAAGATCAAGTTCAAAAAGAAAATAAAGAAAGAGAAAAAGAAGAAGAAGAAGAAAAGAAAAAGGATGTAAAAAGTAAATCTAAGAAAGTTAAAGAAGGAAAGAAAGATCAAACTCAAGGAAAAAAGAAAAAACAATCTAATATAATTAATGATGAAAAAGTTCAAGATGAAGTTCAAGTAAATTCTCAAGAAAATCAATTTCAACAACTTCACCATCACCACCATAATCAACAACAACAACAGCAAGAACATCAACATCAGCAGCAACATCATCAACAACAACAATCAAATCATAAAATAGAAAGTTTAACAAATCAAGAACCACCAATTTTTAATGAAATTCAAAAACAAAATCAAAACCAAAATCAAAATCATAAAATTACAAAAGAAAGACAAAATTCTCAAGATCAAACATTACCCTCTTCATCTATATTATTTGATCATCATCCACAAATTATCCCATTTCATTCACCTTACTCCTCTTCAACTTATTCTCCTTCAATGAATAGTAACCCTTTCAATCCTTCTAATCATTCTTCTTATAATTTTCACTCGGAGAAGCAGGACTTCAATCGAACACCAAATTTTTTCCCTTCATTTTCTCCACTTTTTGCTCCAAGTGGATTCAATGACTTGGATTCATTTAAGTTAACCTCACCAAATTTCAAACCTGAAAAAGATTTAAACTCAAATTTTGATAATTTAAATGGAAATGAAACTGTAAAAAACTTGTATTTTAGTTCTGATTCAAAGATCAAACCTTCTTCAACTTCTTCACCTTCTCTAAAACAAAGTTCATTTATTCTCCCTCTTCCCTTTGAAAACACTCATCATGATGTCGATGCTGCAAATACAATGGTTCATCTCGTCTCAATGTCACCAAAACAAGAACTTCCCTCATTCAATAAACCTTCATTTAACTCCCCCTTCAATACACCTTGGGATTCTTCATTCCATTCTCCTACATTTCAATTAATCTCATCTCCTATGTTAAACTCAACAAATTTCAACTCTCACTTTTCTACTCCCTTATCCCATTCCTCTTTAAACTCAATGACTTCTTCCTCCTCATTATCATCCCTTTCAATCCCACCACCAATGTTTCCTCCTACTTTAGATCGATTTCCACCTCCTAGACTTCTTCAAGGGAATGAACCAGTAAAAGAAAATGGAATCGAAAAAGAAAGAGAGAGAGAGAAAGAAAGAGAGAAAGAGAAAGAAAAAGAAAGAGAGAAGGAAAGAGAGAAAGAAAGATTCCAATTCTTACAACAACAACAGCAACAACAACAACAACTTCAACAAAAATCATTCTTTCAACCAATGACATTAAGCTATTTAATGAGAAATAGCCAATAAATCCTTTAACATTTTTGACACAATTGATTTTTTTTTTAAATATTTATTTTACTCATAAATTTGGAGAAGAATTCGAACTTTGATATACAATATTACTACTTGATTTTCCATGTCCAGATTGAAGTCTTGCATGAATTCCTTTAGGTGAGTTCTTTGATGGTGGTATATCTTCTTGAAAGTTGATATCAAGAGAAGGTCTTTGAGGTTCTGATTCATCTGAAACTTTTCGAATATAAGTTGCAAGAAATTTAACAGTTTGAGAAACTTCTTCTAATAACTCTACAACATCATTGCTATAACTATTTTTGGGTTTTTGTTTTATTAATAAAATCAAAAATAAAATAAAATAAAATCATAATAAAAAAAATTAAATGAAAAAGTTAAATACTTAAATTCCATGTGAATAATTTTTGCAACAACTGTCATTCTTGAAACTCCATGCACAAATTCTTCAGCAACTCGATAAACTTGTTCTAAGTCAGTTGTTCCTTCATCCCAACTTTCAATTACAAAAGCAAGGTCATTCATCACCTTCAATTTTTTTTTTGTTTTTTTTTTAAAAAAAATTCATATTGAAGAATTGAAAAGAAAAGAAAAGAAAAGAAAAAACTTCTTCTGCTCTTTCTATTAATTTTTCTAATCCTGAAAGTATATTTAAAAATCGAGTATCATTTTTTTCTTCCCCAAGATTTCTTGCTTCAATATTACTTTCCGCTAATAAACTTTTGTTTTTTTTTTGTTTTTTTTTTTTGTTATTGAATAAGGTGTCATCAAATTAAAAATTAAAGGGATTTAATTTCCTCCAAAACTAAATACCTAATTAAATCAAAAACTGCATCATGTGCATTAATTGCTCCTCTGAAAAAGAACTCATTAGAACCAGCTCTTGGTCTCATTCCACTTGATTCATCTAATTTTATTGATTTTAACATTATTATTTTAGAAACAAAAAAATTCAAAATCAAAAAAAAACCTTGAAGATCAGGGAATCGATTTGTAAGTAACTCAATGGCTTCATAAATGTCACCAATTGAGTTTGACCAAGTAAGAAGCATATTTTTAATTATTCGAACATCTGTCGTTTTAGTTACAACACCCAGTAATGGGATAAATGATTTAATCAATCTATTAAAAATCAAGAATAAATGTTTTGTTTTCATTGATAAAAAAAAAAAAAAAAGAAAGAAAAGAAAACCTTCTGAGAGATTGGGTCATAGAAAGACCAGAACTTTCAAGTTCTTTTAATGTTAAAGCATTATTTTTAGACTAATTATATTTAATTAAGATTAATATTTTTTGATTTTTTTAAAAAAAGAAGAAATAATCAATTAATAAACCTTTTTCGGTTGACACTCCTCAAGTTTAAATATAAAAGCTGTAATTCTATCGGCATTTTCATTTTGTACACGCCAAAGTATTTTTGATAGATTTCGATTTGAAGATGAATGAAGTCCTTGTTTAATTGTTTTCCAGATCTTTTTTTTTTTTTTTTTTTTTTTTTTTTTTTTTTT
>Ga0209960_1003377_pt1 | contig 13940 bp, 8 predicted proteins | sample ThiBiot_500_plan_2_FD_183947 | JGI IMG/M metagenome (GOLD analysis project Ga0209960, IMG submission 183947) | Wastewater bioreactor microbial communities from Cape Town, South Africa - Thiocy_expt_500_plan (SPAdes) | ecosystem: Engineered > Bioreactor > Thiocyanate-remediating >... | reverse complement strand
GCAAGTCATCTGGATGTAGTTGGAAATAATATCGCCAATTCCTCCACGGTTGGTTTTAAAGGGTCTCGTGCTAATTTTGGCGATATCTATTCTTTCGGCGGTTATAGCTCCGGAAGCACCTCAACGGGTAATGGGGTCATGCTCACCAATGTGCAGCAATCTTTTGCGGCCGGTACCTTGACCAATACGAACAATACTCTGGATCTCGCGATTAGCGGTAGTGGCTTTTTTATATTAAGCAATAATGGTGCAACGTGTTACTCTCGTGCGGGACAGTTTATTTTGGATAACCAAAATTTTATCACGACAACGGATGGTAAAAATCTAAGAGGCTATCAGGCTGATAACGCGGGAAATATCACCGGTGCGATTGGTAATCTCCAAGTGAATATGTCTAATTTAAAACCGCAGGCAACATCAGTTGCTAAAGTCGGCGCTAATTTAAATTCCCAAAGTACACCACCCGCTGCCGATTGGGCAGGTGGCGCAAGTCCTGCGACCGATACGTATAATAATACGACCTCAATGACTATCTACGATAGTTTAGGTAATTCGCATGTATTAAGTATTTATTTTATCTACGCAAACGCAGCAGCGGCTGCAGGCGATCCAGATGCTGCATCCCCTGCCGGAACCACAAACCAATGGTACGCCGCGTTTCAAATCGATAATCAAGATGTGCCACCCATCACTACTCCGGGTAATTCCAGTAATCTCTATGCAGTCAATTTTAATTCCGATGGTTCGTTTAAATCCGTACAAGATACGAGCGGGAGTGCTATTGCCAACAACCTTATTCCCATGAGTATGACCTTGACGAATGGCGCTAATCCATTGAATTTCAACGTTGATTTGACCAACTGCACCCAATTTGGTAGTCCATTTGCAGTGCAATCGGCGAGCTCTAATGGTTATACCACCGGAAATCTTGCTGGTTTGGAAATTAGTACAGACGGGATAGTATTGGGAAGTTACTCAAATGGGCAAAAACTGGCGATGGGACAGATTATTCTGGCTAATTTTGCCAACCTTAATGGTTTACAAAATATTGGGGATGTGTGCTGGAGCGAGTCGGCGGCATCTGGACAAGCTTTGATTGGCACACCTGCTACCGGTAGCTTGGGCGCAATTTTCTCTGGAAGATTGGAGGAGTCAAATGTGGATATTACCAGTGAATTGGTAGACCTCATCGGCGCGCAACGCGATTACCAGGCGAATGCACAAACGATTCGTGCAGGCGACACGATAACCCAGACCATCATTAATTTGCGCTAGGAGATAGGTGATGGATCCAATTTTGTATAATGCGGCGCAGGGTGGGCTTGCGAATTTTAGACGTCAGGAAATCATGGCCAACAATCTCTCTAATGCCGCAACCCCTGGATTTAGAGCGGATCTATATCAGGCTCAGTCTTTATATGTACAGGGAGCTGCAGGAGCCAATAACTTTGGACAATCTTTTACTGTGCAAAATGCCAATGGGATCGATTTTACTCAAGGCAGTGTGATTCCCACGGGCAGAAGTATGGACATCTATGGCAATGAGAACTCCTGGATTGCGGTGAAGGGAAGTAATGGTCAGGAAGCCTATACTAAAACCGCGAGTATGCGCGTTGATGCAAATGGATTATTAGTCACCTCCTCTGGAAAACAGGTGCTTGGGGCAGGCGGTACCCCCATTGCCATTCCGCCTGCTCGTTCTGTTGATATTGCGCCCGATGGTACCATCACCGTCATTCCTCAGGGAGGCGATGCACGCAGCCCCACGTTCATTGATCGCATCAAAATGGTAAAACTTGATAAAACCGCGGTGTTGAAAAATTCCGATGGTTTATTTCAATTAAAAACAGGAGGGAAAGCTCCTGTTGATGGTAACGCGCGTTTAAGTAGTGGTGCTTTGGAAGGTTCCAACGTCCAAGCAGTGGATCAGATGGTTACTATGATTCATGCGGGACGGGATTTTGAGTCGCACATGAATTTACTTAGTACCATGGGTGACAATTTACAAAAGTTAACAGAACTTTTAGGTGATTGATACAGAATAGTACATAGCTAAAGACTAAGGGAGAGATACATGCAACCAGCATTATGGGTCAGCAAATCAGGCCTAGAAGCCCAGGAAAAAACGATTGCGACCATTGCCAATAACCTGGCAAACGTCAACACCACCGGCTTTAAAAAAGATCGGGCACAATTTGAAGATTTACTGTATCAAAACAGCAGCCAGGCAGGTGCTCAATCTTCTGAAAATACTATTATCCCTACCGGGATTAACGCGGGAACTGGAGTACATCTGGTTGCGACCCAAAAACTTTTCGAACAAGGCAGCATTCATCAAACCAATAATCCCTATGATATTGCCATTCAAGGACAGGGTTTTTTTACAATTTTAATGCCTGATGGTACCCAAGCATATACGCGTAATGGTGCTTTTACCATTGATAGCACTGGACAACTTGTCGACAGTCATGGTTATTTGCTGCAGCCTTCCATAACAATCCCCAATCAGACTTTAGGCGTTACTATAAGCCAGGATGGTGTGGTGAGTGCCACTGTTTCTGGCTCAACAACACCTACAAATTTGGGTACGATTCAGCTGACTAATTTTATGAATCCAGCCGGTTTGCAGCCCATGGGGCAAAACTTGTTTATGGAGACTCAATCCAGCGGAAATCCTATTTTGGATAATCCAGGAAATAATGGTTTGGGAACGTTACTGCAAAATAATCTGGAGGCATCTAATGTGAATGTCGTCGAAGAGTTGGTGAATATGATTCAGGCTCAACGAAGCTACGAGATTACCGCCAAAGGCATGCAAACAGTGGATAATATGTTGCAGTATTTAAATCAAACGGTTTAAAAGAATAATTAAATGAATTTATCAAATATTATCTCTCTAGGAATGGTGGCCTTGCTTCTGGCTGGGTGTGATGCGTTAAACCCACCAGTGGCTGGGAAAAATCCCGATTTTGCGCCAACATATCCTGCGACACCCGATCCAAAGCAACTGCGCCGCGAATCAGGGGCCATATACGATCCTGAGACGGCTTTGCCTCTATTTGAAACTGCACGGGCACGACATGAGGGAGATATCATCACCATTTATTTGCTGGAAAAAACCAATGCTTCAAAAAATGCAACCTTACAGCAAATGAAAAATGATACGAATGTGGTACAAAATAAAGTATTCCTAGGTCGGCCTATTGAACTAGGAGGTGGCTACAGTATGGATTTTAACTTGAGCAACCAAAGGCAGTTTAATGGCCAAGCCCAAGCAGTACAAAATAACCAATTAGCCGGAAGTATTTCAGTTACGGTAAATCGTGTGCTTGCCAATGGTAATTTGGTAATTCAAGGTGAAAAATGGGTAAAAATAAACCAGGGAGAGGAATACATCCGTTTATCGGGTATTGTAAGACCCCAGGATATTAGAGCGGATAACTCCACCACCTCCGATCGCATAGCCAATGCACGAATTTCATATGGCGGTACGGGGCAGGTGAATAATACGAATGCCCAGGGCTGGCTATCTCGAATTATGTGGGGTCCTTTATTCCCGACTTGATGTACACACTGTTTCCCATGATTGGGGTGCGTTAAAATAACGGCTCATTATTCTTTAACGCGCCTCTTTTCAGGGAATTGCTGCAAATCCCGACGGGGATGAGCTACTCAATATTATGATAGGAAATTTCCATGCGGCGTATGCATATTTGGTCTTGGTTTTTTTTAACTTTGCTTGGCGCAGGTCTTGTCCATGCTGAGCGTATTAAAGATGTGGCAACGTTAGCTGGAGTACGAACCAACCAATTGGTAGGTTATGGGCTTGTGGTAGGTTTAAATGGAACGGGTGATAAAAATGGTACCCGTTATACCGAGGACAGCTTTGCGAACATGTTAACACAATTGGGTGTTAATATTCGCGCAGGGACGAAACTGAATTCGAAAAATATGGCCGCGGTTATGGTGACCGCCAGTTTGTCTTCTTTTATGAAAAAGGGGCAGACGCTTGATGTAAATATTTCTTCAATTGGTGATTCAAAAAGCTTATTGGGGGGCACCTTGGTTATGACCCCCCTTAAAGGTACTGATGGACGTGTTTATGCCATAGCTCAAGGAAATATTATTGTTTCAGGGATCAGCGCCTCTGGAAATGATGGGTCGAGTGTGACGATTAACGTTCCAAGTGGTGGTCGTATCCCCAATGGTGCAACCATTGAGGCCGATATTCCAAATCCATTTTATTATTTAAAAAATCTTACTTATAACTTACACACTCCGGATTTTACAACGAGTAAGCTGATGGCAGATACCATCAATCAACAGATGGGACCAGGAACAGCCAAAGCCCTCGATGCGACATCGGTTATGATTACTGCACCAATTAAGATGGGAAACCGGGTCGATTTTGTCTCCGTACTGGAGAATTTGGAATTTAAACCCGCACAAGCAATGGCTAAAATCATCATTAATGCCCGCACCGGTACTGTGGTTATTTCTTCAAATGTGGTCGTAAAACCTGCGGCAGTCTCGCATGGCAACTTGGTGGTGAGTGTTACTGAGACTCCAGTTATTAGCCAGCCTAATGCTTTTGCACGCGGAAGAACGGTACAGACCCAGCAATCCCAGGTAAATGTGGCGCAGAAAAATAATCACGCGTTCGTCTTGCCCAAAGGCACAACCTTAAAAGATATCGTCCGCGGTATTAACGCAGTTGGCGCAACACCTGCGGATGTCATCTCTATTTTGGAGGCCTTGCAGCAAGCAGGGGCGTTAAATGCAACCTTAATTGTGATTTAAAAGTAGAAAGGAGCCTGTAAATAATCTCGGTTGGTTGTTTTATATTAAACTAAAATTAAACAATAGATAAAAAGTGGTAAAGAGGTTTACCCGCGACGTTCCGCGACCTGTTCGCGGAATCCAGGCACTGTGCAGTTCTTTGGATCCCGCGAACGCGTCGCGGGATGTAGGCGATGAGGATCTGGAAATAAACAAGGTCATAAAAGTAAGAAGGTTTTCAGAGATGCAAAAAAGTATCGAATAGGGAAAAAAGTAGTTTGAATTTATTAAACCGGACTATCATGTCCAGGTCTAAATAATAATATGGCAATTAATGAAATAAAGGAAGTTAGTCCATGATTACAGGAATCGCCGCAAGTGATTTTAATGCACTGTCTGAATTGAAAGCACAGGCTGCGCAGGATGCTAAAGGCACGGCACTTGAAGTCGCCCGGCAATTTGAGGGAATTTTTTTACAATCAATGCTCAAAAGTATGCGCCTTGGCGTTCATTTTCTTGATGAATCCAGTCCTTTTCGTGGCAAAGATCGGGAAACCTTTGAAGATATGCTGGACGCACAATATGCCAGTGAAATTGCTGGAAATAAAGGAGTCGGATTGGCCGACATGTTACAGCGGCACTTAGAGTCTGTGTCCGCTAATGCACGCCAGACATCGGGACCGTCAGTAATACCCGTGGACATTTCCCCAATTAAGTCATCCACGGATCCCAGTGAGCCTCGTCAAGCGTCAAATGTTCTTGAAGAATTTATTAAATCAATATGGCCACAGGCTAAAGCTGCCGCAGCTAACTTGGGTCTTGATCCTAAGCTCCTGGTTGCACAGGCTGCACTTGAGACGGGATGGGGCAAATTCATCAATAAAGATAGTGCGGGTGAAAGTACGAATAACTTATTTAACATCAAGTTGGGTAATAATAAAACATTTGCATCGGTGACTGTACCGACAACAGAATATACGGACAATCAGGCATTCAAAACCACCGCTGAATTTAGAAAGTATGCATCCGTTAATGAGAGCTTACAAGATTACGTCCATCTCATTCGTGATGATGCGCGTTACAATCTGGCGCGAGCCAATGCTCAAAATCCAGCACGTTACGTTGAGGAGTTAAGCCGTGCAGGTTATGCAACCGATCCCCACTATGGTGAAAAAATACTTGCCATCTTTCATGGTACTGAATTAAATCAAGCAGTATCTCGATTAGAAGATGAAGTGGCGGTTTGATAATTCGCAGATAATGGTATAAGTTGTATTGAGGTAACTTAATGATTTAAAGAGGTATTTACACACTATATGTGACTATTTGCATCAGGGAGCGAATAATTATGTCATTACTGGGTATTGCTTATTCTGCATTAAACGCTTTTCAGTACGCTTTAGATGTATCCGGAAACAATATTGCTAACCTGACCACCAAAGGATATTCACGTCAGAATATTTTATTATCTCCTGCGGCCAGTGAGCGTTATGGAGCGGCGTATGTGGGTACGGGAGTACTCGTAAACAACATATATCGTAACTCGGATCAATTCGCAAATGCACAGGTGCGTAGTACTTTAAGCACAAAAACGCAATTTGAAACCTTTCTTCAGCAAGCGGGTCAGATTGACAAACTCATTTCGCAAGGCGGAAGCAGTATCTCCAGCGCTTTGGAGTCTTTTTTTAATGCATTTAATCAGTTGAACAATGCCCCCGATAGCTCATCATCCCGCGGGGTTGCCTTAAGTCAAAGCCAAATGCTGGTGCAACAATTTAATTTCCTGCAAGCAAACTTAGATGCAGTGCAAGAAAATAATACGGCCCAAATTAATGCTATGGCGAGCCGAATGAATCAAATTGGCACTGATTTAGTGAATCTGAACGCAGAGATTATGGGGAATCAAACATCACCAGAATTACTCGATCAGCGCGACCAACTCCTAAAAGAACTATCCGAATACACTGAACTGACCGTAGTCTTTATGGATAATGGCACGGTGAATGTGGGCATTGCTACGGGTGAGATGATGGTTATTGGATCAGATCAACGTTTTCTAAGTGTTAAATATGACCCTTTAACAACTTTAGGGACCCGGATTTTATTAGGAAGTGAAACCTCAAATCTTGATATATCGGCGGAAATGACCACCGGTAAAGTGGGTGGGTTAATGAATTTTGAACGCACCGTTATTGCTCCGGCAAGCCAAACTATTGGCTTAATGTCTATCGGTTTAGCGCAAACATTTAATGCACAGAATCGCTTGGGTATGGATTTGAATAATCAACTGGGGCAAGATTTCTTTACAGATTATAATACCCCAGTAAAGCAGCTCCAACGCACGATTGCGGCAGCCAGTAATACAGGCACTGCGGCACTATCTGTCGCAATCACTGATTTATCGAAGGTACAGTTAAGTGATTATCAGCTCGTTGTGAATGACACGGCAACCAATGAGATTCGTTTAATTCGCACCGCCGATGGTACCTCGCGTACGTTTACCTTAACCAGTAATCCGCCCGCGCCTCCGGCAGGACAAGTCGAAGTAGATGGTATGACCATTACCGTCGATAACCTGGCCAATTTAGCCAACAACGACAGTTATACTTTGTCGCCAACTCGAGGAGCTGCACGCGATTTTTCGTTGCTGATCACGGATCCAAATTTGATGGCTCTTGCCGCAGCGGTTCGTACCAGTGCTGCGGTTAACAATACCGGTAATGGTGCGATAAAACTCGATACGGTGCTTAATACAACCTCGGTTCACGATCAATATCGAATTGATTTCATATCGCCAACTCAATTTAATGTAATTGATGTGACTACGGCCACAACCGTAGCTGGTCCCTTACCGTTCACGCCCAATACCGATAATATTGTTCCGATACCCGATAGTACCAATCCTTCTTATTCAGTTGTGCTTTCTGGTATGCCTAATGCTGGTGATCAATTCACAGCGCAATACAATCAGGGTGGTTTTGGTGATAACCGCAATGGTTTATTGCTTGCAGGGTTACAAAGATTACCTGTTTTTGATAATGGCAATCAAAATCTGTTCGAATGCTATTCTGATCTATTGTCCAATGTTGGCGCACAAACGAGCTTAGCTTCAAATCGCGCGGCTGCATTTGACGTACTACACAAGCAAGCGCTGAATTTTCAGGAAAGTAAAAGTGGCGTGAATTTAGACGAAGAAGGAGCGAATTTAATTCGTTTTGAACAGGCTTATGCAGCGGCGGGTAAGTTGATGGAAGTGTCTAATCAAATGATGCATGTACTCTTTGACATGGTGAGGTAATCAATGCGTATTTCGACAAATCAGATTTACCAAAATGGGTTAAGCAGCCTGTTGGCTCAACAAGAGCGCGTAACCAATTTACAAGAACAGTTGGCAACTGGACTAAAGGTTAAGTATGCGTCCGATGATCCCATTTCGTTTACTCAGATTGATTGGATGAATCAAAGAATCAGCACTACTGAGTTGTTACAGAAAAATTGTATGAATGCCAGCAATGCGCTTAATCTGGAGGAATCAGTATTATCCAATTGTGTATCCAACTTACAGCGACTTCGTCAGATTCAAGTTGAAGCAGGTGATGGCAGTAAATCAGAAATACAACGTCAAGCACTCGCGACGGAAGCTCGTGATATTTTGACGCAAATTCAGGCATTTGCAAATTCAAAGGACAATGATGGTAATTACCTTTTTGCAGGCGCGCAAACCGGAACCATGCCTTTTAGCTTAGATGCTACGGGTCAATATATTTACAATGGGGACAGTACGCAACGATTCCAATTGATTGCTCCCAGTTTGCAAATTGCCATTAATGATGTAGGTGATGAAATTTTTATGCGCATACCTGATGGTAATGGTGATTTTTCCGTATCCGCAACGGCCGCGAATCAAGGAACCGGAACCATGACTACCGGTGCGGTTACCGATAGCAGTGCTTATATTGCTGACGACTACACTGTAAATTTTGCGACCAATAGTGCGGGGCAGTTGGTCGTGATGGTAAGCGGTGCTGCTACTGGTACGGTTATTCCTTCTTCGGGTATTGTCGATGATGCACCGTTATATCAAATGGGGATGTCTTTAAGCTTTAATGGATTAACAGTTGAAGTATCTGGAATGCCGCAGGCGGGCGATTCATTTCAGATTAAGCCATCTGAAAATACATCGTTGTTTGCAACCATCCAAGATATGGTTAACAATTTAAATTTACCTTTTACCACTGCGGTAGAGAAAGCCGCGACCGTGACTGAGAATAATCAGCTTATGGCACAAATTGATAGTGCATTAAAAAATATTACCAATATTATCTCTAATCTTGGCTCTCGTTCAAATCAGGTTGTCAGTGCGCAAGAGTCTAATCAGGATATGATTGATGCCAGCACCATAACTTTAAAATATCTAAGCGAAGCTGAACCGACCATGGTGGCAACGCAGTTTAATTTACAATTAGTGAGCCTTCAGGCTGCACAGCAAAGTTTTGTCCGGGTACAAAATCTCACAGTCTTTAATTACCTCTAATCGGTTAACTAAAAAGAGCGGGGTTCCCGCTCTTTTTATGCAATGGCTTCTAACTCATAAATCCAGCTCACCCAGCGATTGTGCATAAGGTAGTAGATGCCACAAGAAATAGGTAGGGAGTACATGGTTGCCAGGTGCGTGGCATAGTCATTGAGTTGTTGCTTATACTTACTCTGCTGTTCAGCATCATCCTTCCCGGTTTTGAAATCAATAATCCACAGTTTGTTCTGATCGATAAAAAGTCTGTCAATAATGCGTGTAGTCGGGCGTTGTTGATGTAGGACTAGTAACTCATATTCATTTTTTTCTTGCTCATGCGCAGACATAATCCATTGCCCCAATGGATCGTGAAAAAAGCGCGTAATTTGATCTTTTATAATCCATAAAGCCTCATCACGTAGCTGTTGGTCAAATCCTTGAGTGTCCAATGAGCGTTGCGCAAGCTTCCACGGCACTTGGTCAATATCTTTAGGGTGGTGATCGCAAATCCATTGTAATAGTCGATGCGTTATGACCCCTACAGTACGCATCGTATTTATCGTAAACGCCTGAGGATAATGAAGGCTGCTTTGAGTATGCAGTGGTTCCTGATTTTCATAAAACGTAAGAGGAAGACAATGTCGTACTGGATAAGAATTTACTAAAGGAAGTTGTTCTTCTTCTATGCTGGTACTAAATTCCTGTTTATTCAATAAACTACGAAAAGAATTTTTTGCCCCTTGTTCATGATAATCAAATAAATAAAGGCGTGATTTGGCACGGGTAACGGCTACGTAGAGGAGCCGTTGGGCCTCATATTGATCTTTAATTGCGTCCAGTTGACCAATGTAATCATAAACTGGACAATTTTCATGGTGCGCGGGCTTTATAGGAGACATCAATAAAAGATTATCTTGGGCCGGAATAGGTAAATAAAGCCAACGAAGTAAAGAGTTTTTGCCGCGATTCGGGGCGGTTCCCAGTCCTGGAAGTATAACGGTATCGAACTCTAAGCCTTTCGATTTATGAATCGTCATGATGTGCAGATGTGCAGGAGTCGCGTCGCGGGAATAAAGTTTTTCTAACTCTTGCTTAAATTCTTTACGGTCACGTAATCGTCCTAGATGTTCATGCTGATCCAATAGCTGCCAAAATTGCTCTAAATCCTCATGATGCTCAGGTTTTATTATTTCATGGTAATGAAAGTGTTTTAGTGTTTCACGAACCCAAACGGATAAACTTTGTTGGTAGCGGTGGCTCAGTGCGTGATGCATTACCTGATAAAAATATTGGGCGCGAATTTTTCCTTCATCGCTCAGTGCTCTTTGCTCCAAGAGGCTGGCTAAACTTAGGTAAATCGATTTTTTAGGATTTAGGGACGCAATCATGTGGAGATCCTCAAGTGCTAATCCGACTAAAGGACCCCGAAGTAAAGTAAGCCACGCCAATCTATCGGCAGGGTAAAGCAAGGCTTGCACAAGCACCCACACATCCCGTAAATGGCTCAAGTGCGCTAATAAGGTAATATCGCTTCCTTGGTAGGGGATTTGATTAATCCGCAAACAACGAATTAGGGCGCTCAATTGTGTTCTTGAGCGCACAAGTATTGCAATTTGTTGCTCGGGGTAATCCGCTAATTCTTGACGGATCAAAGATATAAGGCGTTCTGCCTCGCATTCTTTGCTGCTGGTTTGAATGGCAAATACCCCACTTTCAGGCTTTTGTTCAAGAACAGGAGAAGCCGCGTGATAAGATACAGCCCCCAATTCCATATTGACTGCTGCAGGAAATATGGAAATAAAATGTTGATTGACCCAATGAACAAGGGCTGGGTGGGAGCGAAAATTGGCACTCAATTGGAGAAAATGCAAGGGTACATTACCGATGCCATATTCTTTGGCGCGAAAAAACAATCCCACTTCTGCTTGACGAAAGCGGTAAATGGATTGCATGGGATCGCCTACTAAAAATAAGGTTCGACCGTCTTGTGGCTCCCAACCCGAAACTAATCGCGTAAGCAGATTAAATTGCGTGATCGAAGTATCCTGGAATTCATCAATGAGGAGGTGATGAATGGTGTAATCCAGATATAAGGCAAGGTCTGTAGGATTTTGCGCATCGCCTAGAGCATTTAATGCCTGCTGGCCAATTTCGGCGAAATCGATTTCATTATGCTCTTGAAAGACAAGCTGCAAATAGCTTACCAATAGTGGGAGGAGGTCAAATAGCGCGTTTAAGGCAGACCACTGTTCTTCGTTGTAATCTGGATCGGGCAAGGAGCTAATTTGCAGTAAGCTCTTAAGAAAATCAGGATAGTCTTCAAGTTGCTGCAACAACTCCTTGCTTGCTTGTTTTAATGCTTTGTATTGTGCAGCAGGACAGGCGGTTGTAGTCAATCCCACATGGTGATCAAAACTTTTACGCAACCGTCCATCGCCGGTCAGTAATAAACGAGATAAGGCTTGAGCCATAATCTTATCGCATTGCGAAAATTGCTCCCAATTTTTTAACATAGCGCGCGGCGAAGACGGGTTATCTTCAATGTGGGCTAGTGCTTGTGCACAGCGCACTAATTCGTCCCCAAGGATTGGTGGTAGCGTTTGCGTGAAGCGCGACAGTTCAAGCTGTTCGATGAATTTTAGCGCTTTGATAAAGTCGCTTTTGTTCTGCGCTTTGGCATCGAATAGGGGGGCTAGCCATTGCTCACGATGGGTCAGAAGTGCAGATAAAAACTGAATGAGCTGCTCTTGGCGATTATCCATGTGCAGGAGAAGTGTTTTAATTCCCGCTTGGTAATCGCAATGGTTCATGGCAAAAGCAATACAGCCCTTACTTGCTTCTCGATATAAATGATCTGCCTTATCGGTTATTTGCGCATAACTGATGTTTTTTTCCAATATCGGGATAGCTTGGGTGAGTCGTTGACATAAAGAGTCTAAAGTGATTATTCGCAAGCGACCGGGTTGCTCAATAAGATTCCACTTTAATTCATGGGCACGTTCTAAAGCTTCTAGTGCATACTGGCGCGTTTTGTGCTGATGCGATGACGTGATGGGTGTTTTAATTTGGGCTTGTTCTAAGGCATGTACCACACGTTCACGCATTTCATGAGCTGCTTTGCGGGTAAAAGTCAAAGCAATAATGTGTTCTGGTGATTGCACGGTGCTCAGTAGACGTAAATATCTTTGAGTCAAGATCTCCGTTTTACCGGACCCGGCAGGAGCTTGCACTATAAACGAACGCGAAGGGTCAGTTGCCTGTTCCCGGGCTTGACTATCAATAAGCATGTTCTTACTAAACTCTCTCTGATGAATCCTTGTTAGCTAAAGGTGTTTGCGCAAAAGATAACTGGCGTTCGCACGAAGTTGCTTTTTGGGGCTAACTACTACTGCATAAGCGTTCTATTTTAATAAAAAAAAAATAATACGCCTACCGATATTCTATTTAATAATTCGATAATGTTTATCTTATACACTAATAGAGAAAATAATATTCGATTTGTGAATATTAAAACTTGGTGTAAGAGGTAAATATGAAATTTTATATTCACGGCATTAACCCCGAAACCAAGGAAGATGAAGTAAAATTTTTAACGGATGACGAATATGCGCAATTGATTCATGAATCTGAAGCGAGCAATGTGGGGTTTATCATTGAATGGTCTGAAATTATTGATGACTTTAAGAATAATCTCCAGCAGTGCAAGACAAATTTGAGTGGTAGGGCGCGTCTGCTTGGCGTAATCGATAAGCTTGAAGGTTCCACGCTTAACAATGAACAAAAATTGGCATCCTTAGTAGCATCTGTTATTGAAGAATACACATTATTAGTTACATCACATCACAAAGGTAATTTTCCAGAAAACATAAAAAATCTGGTTGAAACTTTGTGGTTGTTTTCTTATGAAATGGGTCTAAATCTACCGATGGACGCTTCTAAAGATATGAATATCTTCACTATTCCTTCAGAATGCATCCATAATGAAATCCAGTACGAACACTTGATTAAGATTTTATATTCGCACGAAATGATTGCGCGACATGCTCTAGACTATGCGCGAAGTATATTGTTTAAAGGATTCACTCAACTTGAAACAAATAATTACGATAGCGCCCAAAGAGCAGCAATACACTCCAGCATAAGAACAGTTCGTGATAATGCATTGGAATCAATGGGTTATTTCGATGAAGAGGATATGATTACCTGGTTTTATGATCGCGTGACTCAATTTAGAAAGCTTTCACTTGGAAATTGTCATGAGCTTGCAATCATGGCTTTAGATTACGTGCTCAATTTACCTAAGAAGAATGTCATAAGAGCTGAAATATTTCACATACAAAATGGGGATCATGTTTTTCTGGTAATAGGTCGGGATGAATTGAGTATCGCCTCCTCTCCAGAGACCTGGGGTGAGCAGGCATATATTTGCGATCCTTGGGCGAATAAAGTTTACCCCGCAAGAGAATATTTAACTCAATTAGGCGATTTTTTTCGATGCTTGACCGAGGATGGTCTTATTAATGCTTCTTGTCCTTTTGATCCAGAAACGCAATCTTTAGAGCCTATAGCTGAACATAATTCATCAGTATTAGATCAGGCACCCGCTAAGCTTGAGCAAAAGTATATGCTCCGCATGCAGAAATTGATC